>ERZ857965.1693-NODE-1693-length-21042-cov-3.398914_pt1 | contig 21042 bp, 21 predicted proteins | sample MGYA00519758_ERZ857965 | MGnify/ENA primary metagenome ERZ857965 (study PRJEB31778, sample SAMEA3449381) | human gut metagenome | biome: human gut; feature: human-associated habitat; material: faeces | place: United Kingdom | collected 2010/2012 ... | reverse complement strand
TAAGCCAGTGTGTGTCCGCCTACAAAGCTGCATGCAGAGAAAAACGAACGTCTGGAAATGCATTCGATCACGAAGCACAGCAGACAGGATAAAATCCCATGAAAAAGAATCGAATAGCGGTTCATGAAAGCAACTGCCTTCACGACACGAGCGTTAGGTTCTCTCTTTGCACGCTTTTCCTGCAGAGTTTGTCTGAAATTCTGTAATTTAGAAAAAAAAGCCTTCAGTGTGCGCATATGAAACAATCCTCCCTTAGTGTTTGTATATGCAAAAATTAAAATTTCGTATTGAAAAAGTGCGAGCCATCAAACTCGCATATGAAAGAATAAAACTTCTTGTGGTAAAAATCAATCGTAAAGTTGGATAAAAATATTTTACTTTTCCTTTAAATTTATTTCAAAATGTATAAAAAATGTAAAATAAAAATAAAAAAGGCGTAAAAAACAGCGGCATGTGTATGAGTATAACATGGTTTTCTTAAGAAAAATGGAAGAATGTGTGAAAAATAGGTGAAAAAACAGAAGGAAAGTGATCCCTATAATATAAGGAAGAAACAGCAAAAGAATTGGCAAACGAAAGAAATTGTGATATTCTCTATATACAAGTGACCGGAACAGATTCCGGATAAACAGATGAGGGATGAACATGTTAGAATTAAAAGACGTTTGTTTTCAGGTAAATGAAGACGCAAAAGATAAAGAGATATTAAAAAATATCAATCTGAAACTGGATGACCGTTTTGTGGCGATCACCGGACCGAACGGAGGAGGTAAGTCCACACTGGCGCGTGTGATCGCCGGGATCGTGCGGCCGACCAGCGGAAAGATCTATCTGGACGGCGTGGATATCACCGATTATTCCATTACAGAGCGCGCAAAAGCAGGGATCAGCTTCGCGTTTCAGCAGCCGGTACGCTTTAAGGGGCTGACCGTCAAGGATCTGATCACGCTCGCCTCAGGTAAGGACATTTCCGTGGCAGAGGCCTGTTCTTATCTGTCCGAGGTGGGATTGTGTGCCAAGGACTACATTGACCGTGAAGTGAATGCGAGCCTTTCTGGCGGAGAGTTAAAGCGTATTGAGATCGCGATGGTGATCGCGCGCGGAACAAAGCTGTCTATTTTTGACGAGCCGGAGGCGGGGATCGATCTGTGGAGCTTCCAGAATCTGATCCAGGTATTCGAGCATATGCATGAAAAGATCAACGGCTCGATCCTTATCATTTCCCATCAGGAGCGCATCATTCAGCTTGCCGACGAGATCATCGTGGTCGGCGGCGGCGAGATCAGGCACCGCGGCACGACCGAGGAGGTCTTCCCCCTCATCATGGCCGATACACTCGGCTCCTGCCCCGTGCTGAACCGCTGAGAAAGGAGAGACGAGACTATGTTGACCGAAATCGACTCCCGTCTGCTGGAAAAGATCGCAGACCTCACGGGCAAGCCCGTGGGCGCGTTCAATATCCGTAAGGATAGCGGCTGCGAGGCCCGCCAGTCCACCGAGCATATTGAGATCGTCCCCCAGCCGGAGGGCAAGAGCGGCATCATCATCCGCGTCAAGCCCGGCACGAAGGGCGAGCAGTGCCACATCCCCGTCATCATCAGCAAGACCGGTCTTTCCGAGATGGTCTACAACGACTTCTACATCGGCGAGGACTGCGACGTGGACATCGTCGCCGGCTGCGGCATCCACAACTCCGGCTGCGATGAGAGCCGCCATGACGGCGTACACACCTTCTACGTCGGCAAAAATTCCCATGTCCACTACTCCGAGAAGCATTACGGCGAGGGAGACGGCAACGGCAAAAACGTTATGAATCCCCAGACCATCGTGTATCTGGAGGAGGGCGCGAGCATCCAGATGGACACCGTGCAGATCCGCGGCATCGACTCCACCAAGCGCTACACGAAGATCGTCTGCGGCAAGGACGCCGAGGGCGTCGTCACCGAGCGCCTGCTCACCCACGGCCATCAGGAGGCCACGAGCGACATGGAGATCGTGCTCGACGGCGAAAATTCCCGCGGGCGCGTCATTTCCCGCTCCGTCGCGCAGGACGAGTCCAGCCAGCTCTTCTATCCCCGCATGGTCGGCAACGCGAAGTGCTTCGGTCATGTGCAGTGCGACTCCATCATCATGGGCAGCGCGAAGATCCGCTCCATTCCCGAGATCGCGGCGAACTCCACGGACGCCCAGCTCATTCACGAGGCCGCCATCGGCAAGATCGCCGGCGACCAGCTCCTCAAGCTCCAGACCCTCGGCCTGACCGCCGAGGAGGCGGAGGATACCATCCTCAAGGGCTTCCTCGCGTAAGAAGACATAAAAAAAGGAACGCGGCTGCTGTGCAGCTGCGTTCCTTTTTTATGTGCGGTGCGCTTACTCCTGAACGGGAGCCTCGGCAGGCGCTTCAGTGGGCGCCTCGACCGGTGCTTCGGCGGGAGCGGCCTCGGGAGCGGCTTCGGTGACGTCGGCACATTCGGCCTCGACGGGCGCATCCTCGCCCTGCAGCGCGGCGATCCTCGCCTGGCTGGCGCGGATGGCGGCGACGATGTCGGCGACCGCCTCGGGAGCCTCGCCCTTGAGCTCGGAAACATACCACTCGCCGATGGCGCGGTAGTTCTTCTCAATGGCGCGCTGCTCGCCGGCGATGGCGACGTTGGTCTTGACGGTGTCGGCGGCGTCCTGCGCCTTCTCGCTGGCGATGGCGGCGACCTCCTTGCCCTTTTCGGCCGCGGCAAACGCGACGTCCTGTACCTTCCTGCTCAGATCCTCAAAAAATGCCATGATCTTCTTCTCCTTTCTATTATGCGGGGTTTTCCTGTTGCCCCTATTATACGCGCACACCCTCGCGCTTGCAAGCGGAGAAATGTACGAGAATGTAAATATTTTGTGTCCGTTATCCGAATCGTTCGGCACATTTCATGCCTTTTCGATCCAGCCGCAGGCGCAGCTCACCGCGCGCTTCCACAGCCGGTATTTTTCATCGCACTCGGCCTGCGCCCGCTCGGGGGAGAACACGCGGTCGCTCACGCGCAGGGCGCGCACCTCGTCCGTGCTCTGCCAGAAGCCGACGGCAAGGCCTGCCAGCGCCGCCGCGCCGAAGGCGGTCGTTTCCACCATTTTCGGGCGGTCCACCGGGATGCGCAGCAGGTCGGACTGGAAGCGAAGCATCACGTCGCTTACGCTCGCCCCGCCGTCCACGCGCAGCACGGTGATCTCGCAGCCCGCGTCCTGCCGCATGGCGTTCATCAGGTCGGTCACCTCGAAGGCGATGGCCTCGAGCACCGCGCGGGCAATGTGGGCGCGCGTCGTCCCGCGCGTCACGCCGACGATGCAGCCGCGCGCGTACATATCCCAGTACGGCGCGCCGAGGCCGGTGAAGGCGGGCACGAGATAGACACCTCCCGCGTCCGGCACGCTCTCGGCAAGAAGGTCGCACTCATGCGAGGTGCCGATCAGCCCCAGCTCGTCGCGCAGCCATTGGATGGCGCTGCCGGCGTTGAACACGCTGCCCTCAAGCGCGTAGATCGTTTTTCCGCCGAGGCTCCACGCCACCGAGGTCACAAGGCCCGCGCGCGAGCGCACGGCGCGCCCGCCAACGTTCATCAGCGTGAAGCAGCCGGTGCCGTAGGTGTTTTTCGCCTGCCCGCGTTCGTGGCAGCCCTGCCCGAAGAGCGCCGACTGCTGATCGCCCGCCGCGCCGCAGACCGGAATGCCCGCGAGCGCCTCCAGCCCCTCGATGCCGGGCACGACCGTGCCGTAGATCTCGCTGTTGGAAACGGGGCGGGGGAGCAGGCACATGGGGATACCGAGGAGCCGGCACAGCTCCTCGTCCCATGTGAGCGTGTGGATGTTGAAGAGCATTGTGCGGCTGGCGTTGGAGTAGTCGGTCACATGGGCGGCCCCGCCGGTGAGACGCCAGATGAGCCACGTTTCTACCGTGCCGAAGAGCAGCTCGCCGCGCTCGGCGCGCTCCCGCGCGCCGGGAACGTTGTCGAGCAGCCATTTGAGCTTCGTGCCGGAGAAGTAGGCGTCGATGACCAGACCCGTCTTCTCCGCGATCGTCTCCGCCATGCCCGGCGTTTCCTTGAGCTTATCGCAGATGCCCGCCGTGCGGCGGCACTGCCAGACGATGGCGTTGTACACCGGCTCACCGGTCGCCTTGTCCCACAGGATCGTCGTCTCGCGCTGGTTCGTGATGCCGATGCCCGCGATGCGCGCGTCCGGCCCGAGCTTGCGGAGCGCCTGCGCGGCCACGCTGCGCTGGCTCTCCCAGAGCTCCAGCGGGTCGTGCTCGACCCAGCCGGGCTGCGGGTAGTGCTGCGGAAAGGTCTGCTGCGCCATCGCGGCGACGCGGCCGCTGCGGTCAAAGAGAATGGCGCGGGAGCTGGTCGTGCCCTGGTCGAGCGCAAGAATGAAACTGCCCATAATTACCCCCTGTTATTTCCAAAAGCGACGTGGTATACTAAGACAGCACAGTGAAAGCGGCGCTGCCTTGGGATCACCCATTTTTCGGATTATATCATACAAAGGAGCCTTGCGCTATGGAGAATCGAAAAGAATTTACCTTTCCCTCCGCCGACGGAAGGACGGCCATCCACGCGGTCGAATGGCACCCCACAGGGGAGCCGGCCGGCATTTTGCAGATCGCACACGGCGTGGCGGAGTACGCGCTGCGCTACGAGCCGTTCGCGCGCTTTCTGAACGCGCACGGCTTCCTGGTCGTGGCGAACGACCACCTCGGCCACGGCGAGTCGGTCGCCGAGGGCGCGCCGCGGCTCTACTTCGGCGAAAAGGGAAGCTGGCAGCACGTCGTGGACGATATGTACACGCTCCGCTGCCGGACCGGCGAAGCCTATCCGGAGCTGCCGTACTTTATCATGGGTCACTCCATGGGCTCGTTCCTCACGCGCACCTACCTCATCCGCTATCCCGGCACGGTCAAGGGCGCGATCCTGATGGGCACGGGGCAGAATCCCGACGCGATGCTCGTCGGCGGCAAGGCGCTCGCAAGCGTACTGGCAAGGAAGGTCGGGCGCGAGAACGCGAGCGACGTCGTGGAAAAGCTCGCCTTCGGCGCCTACAACAAGGCCTTCGCGCCTAACCGCACGGGCTACGACTGGCTGAGCGTGAGCGAGGAAAACGTGGACGCCTACATCGCCGATCCGCTCTGCGGCGGCATGGCGAGCACGGGGCTGTTCCTCGAGCTGCTCGACGGCATGGCGTTCATCAAGAAGCCCGCCAACCTGCGGCACATGAACATGGCGACGCCCGTGCTCTTCATCTCCGGCGACCGCGACCCCGTGGGCGGCATGGGCAAGGGCGTGCGCGCGGCTTACGATAGCTTCCGCCGCGCCGGTGTGCGCGACGCGGAGCTGAAGCTCTATCCCGGCCTGCGCCACGAGATATTGAACGAGGACTGCCGCGCGCAGGTCTACGACGATCTGTGGGAGTGGATCGAGCGGCATAACGGTTAAACGAAAAGCGCGGGCACAGCCCACGCTTTTTTCTATACCGTCCGGTATTTCCGCCGCAGGCGGCTCGGGGCGAGCAGATCAATGTCGCCCCAGCGCAGCAGCACGCCGGTGCTCCACAGCGCGTCGATGCCGAGGCAGAGCAGCACGGTGTTCGTCACGGTGGACGGAATGCCAGCGGCGAGAGCCGCCAGCGCGGGCTGCACGAGGCGCACGGCGAGCGCACCGAGCACGCCCCACGCGAGCGAGAACGGCAGACAGATACGGCCGTTGACGTCCGTTTTTGTCGCGCTGTAGTCCCAGAAGCGCACGCCGAGCACGGCGTCGCAGAAAAGATGAACGGCGTATTCCGCCGTCGTTGCGGTGATGCTGCAGAGCAGCGCGAGCTCCCAGAGCGGGCCGATGCGATCCGCGCCCAGCGCGAGCACGGCGCACATTGCAAGACCGTACACGGGGCAGACGGGCGCGAGCAGAAAGCCCTTCCGCACGCGGTGCTCCGCGTGCGTGAGAGCCGCGAAGAGCTTTTCGAGCAGATAGCCCAAAAATCCGTAGCCGAGAAAATACCAGAAATACGTCATCGCGTCCGTTCACCTCCTGCACCGCAGTTTGCCCGCTCGAACCGGAAAAATGCGCCGCCGCGGCGTTGCAAAGAATGGAAAAACGTGATACCATAGGCGGCAGAAGAAAAAGAGGGAGGATGAGCTATGGCGGACCGTTGGGAGGAACTGGAAAAGCGCTGTCAGGACTGCCGCGAGTGCTCGCTGTGCGAAACGCGGACGAATGTGGTCTTCGGCGACGGCAGCCGCACGGCGGAGATAATGTTCGTCGGCGAGGGCCCTGGCGCGCACGAGGATGAGCAGGGCGTGCCCTTTGTCGGCAAGGCGGGGCAGCTGCTCGACGATATGCTCGCCATCATCGGTCTCGACCGCACGATGGTCTACATCGCGAACATCGTCAAGTGCCGCCCGCCGCAGAACCGCGATCCGCTCGGCGTGGAGCAGGACGCCTGCATCGGCTATCTGCGCGAGCAGGTGACGCTGCTGCGCCCGAAGCTGATCGTCTGCCTCGGCCGCATCGCGGCGATGCGCCTGATCCGCGAGGACTTCAAGATCACGCGCGAGCATGGGCAGTGGGTGAAAAAGGGCGGCTTTGAGCTCATGGCGATGTACCACCCCGCGGCGCTGCTGCGCGATCCCGCGCGGCGGCCCGACGCCTTCGAGGACCTGATGAGCCTGCGCGAAAAGGTCCGCGCGGTGTGCGAGCACACGCCGCTGCCGGAAAAGCTGTGAGAATGAGAAGAAAAAGCGAGGCGTGTCACGCCTCGCTTTTCGTTTCTTCCTTGACCGTTCCGTCGGCCTTGGCCAGCAGAAAGACCGCCAGCAGGATGCAGAAAATGCCGATGCCCAGCCGCACGGTCAGCACCTCGTGGTAGACGAGGATGCCGATGACCACGCTCGTGAGCGGCTCAAAGGTCGAGAGCATGGACGCGCTCTGCGCGCCGATGAAGCGGTTGCCGAGCTGGAACAGCAGCGACGCCGCGGTGGACACGCAGCAGTAGAGCGCGAGCGCGCCGCGCGTGAAGGCGGTGGAGGGCCAGACGAATTCGCCCATCGCGAGCGTGATGCCGCCGACGAGCACGGCGGAAAAGACGCACAGCCAGAAGGCGAGCTTGAACGGCGCCATCGTCACCAGCCCGCTGGAGTTGAGATGCACGATGTAGTATGCCCACGCCACGCCCGAGGCGAGCGCGAGGAATACGCCATAGGCGCTCACATCGCCGCCGGGGGTGTAGAAGCACAGAATGCCGGCAAAGCACAGCGCGCAGCAGACGAGCTTGCGGCGGTTCGCCCTTTCGTAGCGGAAGGCGATGCAGGCGACGACCACCAGCACGGGATAGACGAAGTGCAGCGTGGTGGCAAGGCCCGAGGCGAGGTAGTTATAGGACGCGAAGAGCAGCGGACCGATGAGCCCGTAGCCGATGCAGCAGATCAGAATATCCTTGAGCTCCCGCCGGCTCAGGCGCAGCTTTTCGCGCACGCTGCCGCTTCCGCTGCATACAAGAAGAATGAAAAAGATCACGATGCCGGCGGCAAGACGGGCGAAGGTCTGCGTGAGCGAATTGCAGCCGCCGACGTTGATGGTTTTGGAAAAGAGCGGGTTCAGACCGTAGAGGACCGCGGACAGAACGGTCAGAAAAATTCCCCTTGCCTGCATGGCTTTTGCCTCCGTTTTTCTTGCTGTTATTGGGGCATTATACGACGCGGAAAGGGGAAAAGCAACGGGTTGTTAACAAGTTAAAGTGACATTTTTCATCGGCGCGGAGCCGTCAAAGCCACGGCGCGAGCGCCGCGCGCCAGCGCTCCGTGAGCGCCTGCACGGACGAGCGCGCGTTGGCGGGACTGGTGGAGGGCAGAGCCTCCGCCTTTCCCCATACGGCCTCGTCATACCGGCGGTAAAAGCGGTAGGCCGTGCCGCCGTTGCAGAAGATGCGGCGGACCGGCGCGGCGTCCAGAATGCGCGAGAGGTCGTTCGGCACCACATTCGTGATGCTCGCGTCGGACGAGCCGGCAATGTCGCAGGAGGCGATGACGTCCCACAGCGCGACGCCATGGCGCAGGAGCAGGGACTTCTTTTCCGCCGCCGTCTGCGGTGTCTCCTCGCCGAGCACGGCGGCGAGCACACGCCAGAAGCGGTTTTGCGGATGGCCGTAGAAAAACGCCGCCTCGCGCGACTTCACCGAGGGAAAGGAGCCGAGGATCAAGATTCTGCTGTTTTCGTCGTATACCGGTGCGATGGTGTGGAGCTGCGGCTGCTTTTCCATGGCGGTCCCTCCCTGCTTTCTCGCGGCTATCGTACCACGGCGGCGGAGAAAAAACAAGCGGGCGCGGCGGAAACCACCGGAGGAGGGGCGAGAGCCCCTCCTCCTTTCAAACGAGCGGCAAGGCAAGGTCATGCCGCCGCGCGTCTGAAGGGTATCATGTGCGGAAATCCGCAAAAAATACGCTTTGCCATTTCCGCAGGATGTGCTACAATAAGTTCATTCTTATCTTTTGCCCGCGGGAGGAGCCGCCATGCAGCCTTTGGCACATTTTAAGACCATCACGCATCATCGGCACCTGGTGTGCAGATACTGCTTTCGTCTCGGCCTTTACCGGCAGGGACTGCTGCACGACCTGAGCAAGTACGCGCCCTGCGAGTTCTGGCGCGGCGCGAAATATTACCAGGGCTACCGCAGTCCGAACGACGCCGAGCGCAAGCAGAACGGCGTGAGCCTTGCCTGGCTGCATCACAAGGGACGCAACCGCCATCACTTCGAGTATTGGATCGACTACTGCATCGGGGAGGACGGAAAGCCATACATGGGCGGGTGCAAAATGCCGCTGCGCTACGTCGCCGAGATGTTCTGCGACCGCATCGCGGCGTGCAGGACCTACCTCAAGGACAAGTACACCGACGCCGCGCCGTATGACTACTATATCCGCTCGAAGAGCCATATCCTCATCCACCCCGAGACGAGCGACGCCATCGAGGCGATGCTGCGCGTGCTCCGCGACGAGGGCGAGGACGCCGCGTTCGCCTACGTTCGCGGCCTGCTGCGGGAGGAAAAGGAAAGAAAATAGGCAAAAACCGCTTTTTCCTCGTTTTCTCCCTTGCATTTTCTCGTTTACAGGAGTAAACTATTTATCGAATTTTGCAATAGGACGGACACGACTGCTATGAGCCACCCCTACAAAACGAGGTCGGGCGGGGCGACGGTCACCATTTTTGTGCCGTATGACTGCCGCAACCACTGCCCTTTCTGTATCAATAAAAAGGAATATGCCGACTGCACCGGCTTCAGCGTCGAGGCGATTCTGAGGTCCATTGCCGTGATGGACGCCATCACGCCGGAATGCGACTTCGTTTTCACCGGCGGTGAGCCGTTCGCCCAGCTGGGCGACCTGCAGCGGATGCTCGACGCGATCCCCGGGACGCACAAGGTGTATATCAACACCACGTTCCCCGTGCAGCCCGGCTGCAGCGCGGAGGAGATGATCGACTTCACCCGCCGCAACGCGGACAAGATCACCTGCATCAACGTTTCGCGCCATCTGCAGCGCTACGTCGAGGAATCGCCCGACGAGGTCGTGGCCGCTATTGCCACGCCCAAGCGCATCAACTGCGTGCTCTACAAGAACTATCCCGCGGACAAGCTCACGGAGTATGTCGAGCGCTGGCGGAAGTACAATATTCCCATCCAGTTCCGTTACGACTACACCGAGACTACGCCCGAGAACCTCTATGAGGAGGAGCACGACAAAATTTTGCAGGACCTCAAAAAGCAGTTTACCTATAGGGGACTCGACGGCTGCCGGATGCGCAACGGCTTCCATTTCGAGTACAAGGGCCTGCACATGACCTACCATAAGACCTTGCCCTATTCCACCATCGTGGAGACCGGCGAGGACGGCGTGACCTACGACATTCTCTACGACATTCTCATCAAGCAGAACGGCGACCTGCACTCCGACTGGACGAATGTGCCGCTCGACGTGGAGAAGTACCGCAGGGTCGTCTTTGAGCCTTATGACCTCAAGGTCCTTGACGGCACCGTTGATTTCTGAGACCGGATGAAAAAGCTCCGACCGTGTAAACGGCCGGAGCTTTTTTGCGTGAAAATGGGCTTACCGCGGCGGCTGCGCCGTAACAGCGTCCCGCCGCATCTCGCGCAGCACGGGCACGCTGACGCACAGCGAGGCGGCGAGGAAGAAGACCAGGCCGATCATGCGGTTGACGCTGATGGTCTCGCGGAAGCAGACCACCGCCAGAAGCGTTGCCAGAACGGGCTTGATCAGATAGACGAAGGAGGCCTCGGTCGCGGAGGTATATTCCGTGATCTTGGCGGTGAGCAGAAAGCCGATGGCGGCGCAGAAGATGCCGACGTAGCATAGCAGCAGCGCGGACCTGAGCGTGAAGCCGGTGAAGAACGGCACGTCGGCGAAAATGTCCAGCCCGAGGCTGCGGTAGAGCGCGCCGACGGCGGGGATGTGACCGAGCAGCAGGAGCGCGAGCAGCTCCAGCCCGCCGAGGACCATGTTGAAGGTCGTGATGACCAGTCCGCCGAGCCGCGGGATGCGCAGCTTGCAGAGTGTGCCGTACATGGCGAAGAGAACGGTCGCCGTGAGGATCTCCGCGAAGCCGCGCGGACTGACCTCGAGCTTCGCGGGGTTGAGGATGAAGAGGATGCCGATCAGCTCGACGCCGATGGCAATGAGGTGGTTCCGTTTCAGCGGCTCGTGCAGGATCAGGTGTGCGGCGGCGAGGGCAAAGACGGGGTTGCCGGAGTAGATGATGGAGGTCGCCGAGGCGTCCATGTGCAGCACGGCCATCTGGAGCAGCGACATGTGCAGCGTGACCGTCAGAAAGCCAAGCAGGGCAAAGTAGCCCCAGTCGGAGCGGGTGAGGCGAATGGCGTTCCGCCGCAGGCTGCGCAGGGCGAAGGGCAGCAGAAAGAGCGCGCCGATGAGCACGCGCTCGACCGTGATCTGCATGGGCGCGAAGACGCCGCCGAGCCCCTTGAGCGCGACCTCGGTGGTGGAGTAGATCATGGCGGCGAGCAGAATATAAAGATAGCCGCGTTTCCGGTTCATGGCGTCGTTCCTCCGTTTCCTGTGATGGAGCACCGCCCATTGTATGCTCACACTCCGAAAAAAGCAAGAAAGAAGTGCTGCTTCCCGCGGGAAACAGCACTTCTTTTGGTATGCGTTTGAAGGCGAGGGTGCTTGCCTTACTTGACGGCGGTCTTCTTGCTCTCCCACTTGGTGACGCAGAGCGCGCAGGAGATGTCGCCGGTGATGTTCAGGCAGGTGCGGCCCATGTCGAACAGACGGTCCACGCCGTAGATGATCATGATCATATCGACGGGGATGTTCATGGCCTGGAGCACCATAGCCAGCATGATCATGCCCGCGCCGGGCGTGCCGGCGGTGCCGATGGAGGCGAGGGTCGCGGTGACAACGATGGTGACCATCTGGCCGAGGGTCAGCGTCATGCCGCAGCAGGTGGCGAGGAAAATGGTGGCGACGCACTGGTAGATGGCGGTGCCGTCCATGTTGATGGTCGCACCGAGGGGGATAACAAAGGAGGAAATATCATTCTCCGCGCCGAGGTCCTCGGAGCACTCCATGCTCAGGGGAATGGTCGCGGCGGAGGAGGTGGAGGTGAAGGCGAAGATCATCGCCGGGGACGCCTTCTTGAAGAATGTGATGGGGCTGATGCCCGCGAACGCCTTGGCGGAGACGGAGTAGCAGAGGACCGCGTGGACGATGTAGCCAATGTAGGCGCAGCCGAGGACGATGCCGAGGGAGCCGAGGATCTCGGGACCCTGCGTGGCGACGACCCAAGCCATCATGGTGAACACGCCGATGGGGCTGAGAGAAATGATGAAGGCCATCACGCGCTCGATGACCGCGTAGAGGGAGGTGACCATATCCTGCGCGAGCTTGCCCTTTTCTCCTGCCGTGAGGATGCCGCCGCCGAGAAGAATGGCGATGACGATGACCTGAAGCATATTGGAGGTGCGGAAGGACTCCCAGAGGTTACTGGGGAAGATGCCGATGAGGGTATCCATGAAGTTGGCGCTGGTGGCCTTCTCCCAGACCTGGCCGTCAACGAGCTGGAGGGTGGGGAAGAGGCCGGCGTTGTTGAAGATGTTGGCGAACACAAGGCCGATCACGCAGGCGATGGCAGTGGTGACGAGGAAATACGCCACGGTCTTCCAGCCGACGGAGCCGACCTTCTTCATGTCGCCCATGGAGACGATGCCGTCGATCATGGACAGCAGGACAACGGGAACAACGATGAACTTGAGGAGGTTGACGAAGATGGTGCCGAAGGGCTTGAGGTAGTTGGTCGTGATCTCGGGCTTACCCATAAAGTAGAAGGCAAGGCCGACCACGATACCGAGCAGCAGAGCAATGAAGATCTGTGCCGGCAGACTGAGCTTTTTCTTTTCCATAATATACACTCTCTCCTAAAATTTCTCCTATAAACGGCAGCTTATAGATGCGATTTATAAGAGTTTTTACATTTTACCGCATCTGAACATATTTTGCAAGACCGGGCGCAGGAAAACTTTCATTTTGAGCAATTTCGACAAAGCTATCCGAAAAAGCGGGAAGCGGATGCGGAAAAATATTTTTGCGTGACCACTTGCAATGTGCGCCGCTTTTTTGTAGGATGTAAAAAGAAACCGAAAGAAGGAACGGAAAACGGTATGAGAGTCATCACCGGCTCGGCGCGCGGGCGCCGGCTGAATGAATTAAAGGGTTATGATACCCGCCCGACCACCGACAAGGTCAAGGAGGGCATTTTCTCCGCCGTCCAGTTCGAGGTGGAGAGCGCGCGCGTGCTCGACCTCTTCGCGGGGACGGGACAGCTCGGCATCGAGGCGCTTTCGCGCGGCGCGCAGCGCGCCGTGTTCGTGGACCGGCGCACCGACGCGGTGAAGCTCATCCGTGAGAATCTGGCGCTCACGCGGCTGGAGGAAGGCGCGCAGGTCGTCTGCGGCGACTCGATGGCCTATCTCAATGCCCTGCGCGAGAAATTCGACCTCATTTTCCTCGACCCGCCCTACGCGGACAATCTGCTCGAGCGCGCCGTCGCGCACATCGCGCGGTTTGACATTCTTGCGCCCGATGGTATAATGATCGCGGAGAGTCCGGCGGAAAAGGAGCTGCCCAAGCTCAGCGCGCCCTACCGCGTCGCGCGCGAGTACCGCTACGGCAGGATCAAGGTCACGCTTTACCGCCGCGATGGGGAGGAGACGACATGAGAGAGGAACGCATCGCCGTGTTTCCCGGCAGCTTCGACCCCGTGACGCTCGGCCACATGGATATCATCGAGCGCGCGGCGCAGCTCTTTGACCGCGTGTACGTCGCCATCGTGCCGAACGGCGAAAAGACGCACCCGATGTTCACGGACAGGGAGAAGCTGGAGCTGATGCGCGTGAGCGTCGCACCGTTCGGCAACGTCGAGGCGGCGCTGTGGAACGGGCTGCTGACGGACTTTGCCGCGCAGAAGGGCGCGCGCTTTCTCGTGCGCGGCGCGCGGAACAGTATGGATTTCGATGCGGAGTATCAGCTCTCGCTCATTTATAAGGATGTGTCCGGCGGCGTGCTCGACACGGTGCTTTTGTGCGCCGAGCCCGCGCACCAGCACATTTCATCGACCATGGCGCGCGAGATGGTGAAGTATCATCAGCCGCTCGAGAAGTATTTGCCGGCTGCGGCCGCGGCTCGGATAAGAGGAAAGGATAGGGGATAACGATGGCTGAAGAGAATGTACAGAAGCTGCTGGATATGCTGTATGAGATGATCGACGAGGCGAAGAACGCGCCGCTGTCGAACGACAAGTGCGTGCTCAACCGCGACGAGGCGCTCGACCTGCTCGACGAGATCCGCGCGCAGATGCCGGTGGAGCTCAAGCGCGCGCAGGAGCTCGTCCGCGCCCGCGACGAGTATGTGGAGGCTGCCAAGCGCGACGTCGAGCGCATGATGCAGAAGGCAGAATTCGAGGCCAAGAGCAAGGTTTCTGAGAGCGAGGTGCTCACCGCCGCGCGCGCCAAGGGCCACGATATCGTCACCCGTGCCGAGGAGCGCTCGCGCGAGATGTATCGCGTGGCGAACGACTACTCCGAGGATGTTCTGCGCCGCACGGAGGAGGCGGTCCAGATGGCGCTTGACGAGGTCAAGCAGACGCGCGTGCGCTTCCGCGCCGCGTCCAACGAGCAGATGCAGCGCCGCCGCGAGGAGCTGAACAAGTCTTTGGAGAAAAACGACAAAGAGGACAAGTAAAATTCGTTACATCTGACAAAGACTTTTCGAGCGTTTTTTAATTTGAACATATTTTGCGATGAAGGTAAAACGCGCCACAAGATATTGTGGCGCGTTTTTTCGTGCCCTTTCGACAATAAAACGCGCGTTTGAGTTCCGGCGAAAAACGCTGGAAGAATTTGGCAGAAAAGGGCGTGAAAGCCCTGAAAACAAAGAAAATTTCTGCTTGCATTTCAAAAGCGTTTTATGTATACTCGAAATACGAAGTGGGGGAAAGTGGTGCCAAGTGTGCAAAAGTGGTGCTGCTGACCCAAAAGTGCAGGAGAGTGGAGCCGAGCGACTTCCCCGAAAAAAGAGGGAGCCGCTGCTTTGCCCTCTTCACAGCAGCTTCAAGGATCGCCGAAAGGGGGAAGCGCTTTGACCGGCCAGTATCAGCACAGCATCGACGCCAAGGGCAGAGTGTTCATCCCCGCAAAGCTCCGCGAGGAGCTGGGCGAGACCTTTTATGTCACCATGGGCATGGACTCCTGCCTGAGCGTCTATTCCGACGCGAGCTGGGCGAAGTTCACCGAGAAGTTCGAGAGCCTGCCCTACACCAAGACCAAGGCCATGCGTCCGCTGTTCGCCAATGCCGCCAAGTGCGAGCCGGACAGCCAGGGCCGCATCCTGCTGCCGCAGAAGCTGCGCGCCTATGCGGGGCTGGACAAGGACGTGGTCATCATCGGCGTATCGAACCGCGCCGAGATCTGGAACGCGGAGCGCTGGGCTGCGCTGGAGGCCGAGGAGCTCAACCCCGAGAACCTCGCCGCCGTGATGGAGGAGCTGGGCTTCTGAGATGGAAGAGATCAACTACGGCCACAAGCCGGTGCTGCTGCACGAATGTCTGGACGCGCTTGCCATCAAGCCGGACGGCGTTTACCTCGACGGAACGCTGGGCCGCGCGGGCCACTCGCTGGAGATCGTCCGCCGCCTGACGGCGGGAGGACGGCTCATTGCCCTCGACCGCGACGAGACCGCCATCGAGGCGGCGCAGCGGCGGCTCGCGGACTATATGGACCGCGTGACGCTGGTACACTCCAACTTCAGCGCGCTCGACGACGTGCTGCGTGAGCTGGGCGTCCGCGGCGTGGACGGGATGCTCTTTGACCTCGGTGTTTCCTCGCCGCAGCTCGACGATGCCGCGCGCGGCTTTTCCTACAAGCAGGACGCGCCGCTCGATATGCGCATGGACGAGAGCGCGAGCTACACCGCGCGCGAGCTGGTCAATACCGTCAGCTATGAGGAGCTCAAACGCATCCTCTACGAATACGGCGAGGAGCGCTACGCGCCCGCCATCGCGAAGAAGATCTGCGCGTACCGCGCGGAAAAGCCCATCGAAACCACGCTGGAGCTGGCGGATCTCATCCGCTCGGCGATGCCCGCTGCGGCGCTGCGCGAGAAGCAACACCCCGCCAAGCGGAGCTTTCAGGCCATCCGCATCGCGGTCAACGACGAGCTCGGCGAGCTTCCGCCGATGCTCCGCGCCGCCGAGAAGAATCTCAAGCCGGGCGGGCGGCTCGCGGTCATCACCTTCCATTCGCTCGAGGACCGCATCGTCAAGCGCGAGCTGCAAGCGCTCGCCACGGGCTGCACCTGTCCGCCGGAGTTTCCGGTGTGCGTGTGCGGCAAGAAGCCCAAAATGAAGCTCATCACCCGCAAGCCCATCGTTTCGGGCGAGGAAGAGCTGAACGAAAATCCCCGCGCCCGCAGCGCCAAGCTGCGTGTGGCGGAAAAATGCTGAGAAAGCAAATCTTTCACGAAGGAGAGCGCCATGGCACGCACGAGCCGAAGCAGACAAAATTACAGATACGGCGGCGGACGTGTTGTCGGCAATCTCGCCTACGATGAGCGCTATGCCGAGCGGCGCGCGCCGCGCCGCGAGAGCGAACGCCGGGAGCAGCCGCGCGAGGAGTTCATCCGTCCGCCGCGCAGGCAGGAGAAGAAGGCCGTCCGTCCGCGCGTGCGCGAGCGGCAGAGAGTCTCCGGCGTGCTGGTGCTCGGCTTTGCCGCGCTGGCCGCGATGGTTGTGGTCGTGCTGATGAGCTACGCGCAGCTCACGAGCATTTCCGCCGATGTGGTCTCGTTGCAGAAGGAGCTCAAGACGCTCGACGCCGAGCACGTCGCGCTGCTCACGCAGTACGAGCGCACCTTTGATCTCGAAACGGTCAAGGCGGCGGCTGTCGCCGCGGGCATGAACAAGCCCAGCTCCTCGCAGATCAATTACATCGACCTTTCCGCGCCGGACAGCGTGGAGCTTTGCGAAGCACAGAACGTCAGCGTGCTCAGCCGCGTGTTCACCTCGCTGGGGCAGGGCGTTTTCAGCGTGGTGGAATATTTCAGTTGAGCGAAGCCTATACATAAGGAGTAAGGAGCTTCCTTACTCCTTGTTTTGCCATTATGCCCCTTGCCGTATGAGGAGGAAAGACCGTGCCGACACCCCCGAAAAGAAAACCGGACAGCGCGCGCCGCGCCAACCGCATCATCCAGCAGCGGACGCTTCTGCTGCTGGCGCTGCTGGGCATCGGCACGTTTCTGCTGCTCTTTGCCCAGCTCTACAAGCTGCAGATCAAGCAGCACGACGAGCTCAAGACGCTCGCCGTGCGCCAGCAGACGCTGCGCACGACCGTGGAGGCGAGCCGCGGCACCATCTACGACAAAAACGGCGACATCCTCGCCCTCTCCTCCACGGCGGAGAACGTCTGCGTCTCGCCTCTCGACGTCGCCAAAAACGAGCAGGATCAAGATCTGATCGCAAACGGCCTCGGCGAGATCCTCGGCGTGGACCCGAGCGGCATCCTCGACGATATGAAGGATACCGCCTCGCAGTACAAGGTCATCAAGAAGAAGGTCGAGCAGGAGACGGCGGACAAAGTCCGCGTGTTTATCAGCGACAACAGCATCAAAGGCGTCTTTCTGGAGCCGACCTCCAAGCGCTACTACCCCTATTCCTCGCTCGCCGCGCACGTCATCGGCTTTGTCAACGCCAACGGCGGCGCTTACGGTCTTGAGGCCGTGTATGACGAGGAGCTGACCGGCGAAAAGGGCATGGTCGTCTCCGCGCGCGACGCCAACGGCAACGCGCTGCTCTATCAGTATGAGCAGTATTTCGACGCCGAGAACGGCGACAGCCTGGTGACGACCCTCGATAAGACGGTGCAGTATTACCTCGAAAAGGGCCTTGAGGAGCTCGAGAGCCGCTACGGCACGGGCGTGGGCGCGACCGGCATCGTCATGGACGTCAACACCGGCGGCATCCTCGCGATGGCGTCGCTGCCGACCTACGACCTCAACGCCCCCGCGAGCATCTACAACAAGGAGATGCTTGCCGCCGGCATGACCGACGAGGAGCTCGCCGCGGCGGCCGACACGCTGCAAAATATGCAATGGCGCAACAAGGCCATCAACGACACCTTCCAGCCCGGCTCGACCTTCAAGATCCTCACCCTCGCCATGGCGCTGGAGGAGAACAAGGTCAAAATGTCCGACACCTTCAACTGCCCGGGCTATGTCGTCATCGAGGGCGCGAAGATCAACTGCTCCAAGCGCGCGCCCGGTCACGGTCATCAGGACCTCATCACGGCGTTCGCCAATTCCTGCAACCCCGCGTTCATCAACATCGGCCTGCGTCTCGGCAACACGACCTTTTACAATTACATGAAGGCCTTCGGCCTCACCGGAAAGACCGGCGTGGACACCACGGGCGAGGCGAGCGGCTTTGTCAACAAGGAGATCGAATACTCCACGCTGGCGCTGGCGTGCTACGCCTTCGGTCAGAACTTCAACGTCACGCCGCTTTCGCTCATCAACGCGCAGGCGGCCTGCGTCAACGGCGGCTACCTCCGCACGCCCTACATCGTCTCCGAGGTGCTCGACCAGAGCGGCAACGTCAAGTACCGCCACGACACCACCCCGCTGCGGCAGGTCATTTCCGAGGATACCTCCAAGACCGTGCGCGAGATCATGGAGTACGAGGTCGAGCACGGCACGGGCAAGAACGGCAAGGTCGCGGGCTACCGCATCGGCGGCAAGACCGGCACCGCCGACCAGATCGACGGGAGCGTCACCGTTTCGTTCACCTGCTGCGCGCCGGCGGACGACCCGCAGATCATGATGCTGCTCACCCTCAGCAACGCCAGCGACAAGACCGGCACCTACCGCTCGGGCGGCAACATGGCCGCGCCCGTGGCGTCGAGCATCATGGCGGAGATACTGCCCTACCTCGGCATCGAACCGACCTACAGCGCCGATGAACTCGTCGGCGCGGATCATACCGTGCCGAACGTCGTCGGGCTCAAGCGCGACGAGGCGGCGGCAAAGCTCAAGGAGGAGGGCTTCTCCTGCCGCACCGTCGGCGACGGCGAGACCGTCACCGACCAGACGCCGCTCGGCGGCGCGATCGTGCCGAACAACGCGGAGATCATCCTCTATCTCGGCGCGGAGAAATCCACGGAGCTGTGCATCGTGCCGAACGTCGTGGGCGACAGCGCCGCGGCAGCCAACCGCAAGCTCACCGACGCGGGGCTTATCATGTCCGTCTCCGGCGCGACCGGCGGCAGCTCCGCGAGCGTGCGCGCCATCTCCCAGTCGGAGACGCCGGGCACGGAGGTCGCGGCGGGCACGGTGGTGCGCGTCCAGTTCAGCGACAGCTCGGTGACGGATTAAAAACCGCAAAAGAGAGCAAGATTTGACGGAGAAAGGACGACGCGCCTACGAAGCTCGGCGAGCTTTTGAGCGCCCTCGATCACTTCCGACTCCTCTGCGCGGACGCGCGGACGGAGATACATGACCTCACCCTCGATTCCCGCACGGCGGGAGAGGGAAGCCTTTTCCTCGCCCTGCATGGCGCGCGGGAGGACGGCGCAGACTACGCAAAGGAGGCCGCCGCGCGCGGCGCGGTCTGCGTCGTGACTGAGCACGCAGCCGAAGGCGTGCCCTGCGTGCTGGTCCCCGACGCGCACGAGGCGGCGGCAAAGCTCGCCGCGAGGTGGTACGGCGAGCCGGCGGGACGCATGACGGTGGTCGGTGTGACCGGCACGAACGGCAAGACGACCACGACGTATCTTCTCAAGCAGCTCCTTGAGCGCTGCCTGGGCGCAAAGGTCGGTCTGATCGGGACCAATCAGAACATGATCGGCGACGCCGTTCTGCCTGCCGAGCGCACCACGCCCGACGCGCTGACGCTCCAGCGTCTGCTGCGCGAAATGGCGGACGCGGGCTGCACCCATGTGGTGATGGAGGTCTCCTCCCACGCGCTCGTGCAAAGGCGTGCCGGCGCGATCGACTTCGCGCTCGGCGTGTTCACCAATCTCACGCAGGACCATCTTGACTACCATGGTACAATGGAAGCCTACTGCGACGCCAAGGCGCGTCTGTTCCGCCAATGCCGCGCCGCCGCCGTCAACGGCGACGAGGCGATCACAGGAACCAAGCCGGCAGCCATACCCTCGATCACACTCACCGACTCAAGATCGGCAATCGAAGGATGCACCAGCAGATTGCTGGAACGCAGCAAAGCCGGCATTTCTGCGTTCTTATGAAATCCAATCGACGCCGGTCTGGAAAGCAAGCGTGACGCAAGTCGCTGCAATTTCTTTTTTAGAGGACCAGTGCCGGCAATCGTCAATTCAATATCTTGCGCATGCCTGCAACGCGCGATCGCCTGAATCAACGCAACATGATTCTTTTCGTTCGTCAATCGTCCGGAAGCAACGATATGGAACGGAACCGGCGCGGACTTCCCTGCATCGCGCTGCGTTTTCGGAGTGAATCGCGCTTCGTATCCGTTGGAAATCACGTGCAGTTTCGCCTTATACCCATGCGAACGCAACAGACTGGCGCCAAGCTCGGTAGGTACGTGCACATGGCCGATCCTGCGATACAACCACATATTGAACAGCCAATATATAAATGAGTCAATGCCAGGCACGTATTTAAGGGGCCCCGCCGAATACGTGATGTTCTCCGGCTGCACATGATAGCCCGCAGTAACCGCGATTCCCATCTGTTTGGCGACTTTGCAAGCATGTTGACCGAAACGGAACGGGGTGTAGATATGCACCACGTCCACTCCTTGAAACGCGGTTCTGAACAGCGTGTCGCTCGGCTCGGCGAACTGCATCTGCTGCTGCTTCGCCACCCAACTGACCAGAGGCACATGGTTGACTCGCGCCGGGTATTCAGGCGCACCAATGCCTACGAGTCTGACCGTATGGCCTTGCCGTTTCAATTCCTCCGCCCATTGCAATGCCGAATTCGAAGTGCCATTGCCTCGGTTTCCCGACGTGTCGACCACCATGGCGATGGTCAGGGGGCGTTGCGTTTCTTCCTGTTCCGTCTCAGACATGCACTCCATCCTACGCCGATGGCACAATAGAAGACATGACTGAAGAGAATCATGCCTTGGGCACTCCGCTTGGTAAGCATCCGACTCGTGTTCTATTTCTTGGCTCCGGCGAGCTAGGCAAGGAAGTCACCATTGAATTGATGAGGCTTGGCGCATGGGTATGTGCGGCCGATTCCTATGAGGGCGCTCCGGCACAGCAGGTGGCGCACGAATACCGTGTGCTCGACATGGCCAATGCCGAACAGTTGCGAACATTGTTCGACGAAATTCAGCCGGACATCATTGTTCCGGAAGTCGAAGCGATCGCCACCAGCGAACTGGCTGCCGCGGCCGAACGTGGCGCCCAAGTGGTACCTAGCGCCGAAATCGCATCCATTTG
>ERZ857965.1690-NODE-1690-length-21088-cov-5.466790_pt1 | contig 21088 bp, 20 predicted proteins | sample MGYA00519758_ERZ857965 | MGnify/ENA primary metagenome ERZ857965 (study PRJEB31778, sample SAMEA3449381) | human gut metagenome | biome: human gut; feature: human-associated habitat; material: faeces | place: United Kingdom | collected 2010/2012 ... | reverse complement strand
CACAGGAAAATCAGTGTGAAGGAAAGTGTATCCGTGGTATTAAAGGTGAACCTGTTGCCATTGGTCGTTTGGAAAGATTCGTTGCTGACTACCATATGGCTCACAGCAATGATGACGCTGTAAAACCTGAATCAAACGGTATTAAAGTAGCTGTTATCGGTGCAGGTCCTGCCGGACTTACATGTGCAGGCGACCTTGCAAAACTTGGTTATGAAGTTACTATTTTTGAAGCTTTCCACAAAGCCGGTGGTGTTTTAGTTTATGGTATACCGGAATTCAGACTTCCTAAAGATATTGTACAGAAGGAAGTTGATAACCTTACAAAACTTGGTGTTAAGGTTGAAACTAACATGGTAATTGGTCGTGTACTTTCAGTTGATGAAATTATGGAAATGGGATTTAAGGCAGTATTTATTGGCTCAGGTGCCGGTCTTCCATCATTCATGGGTATTGAAGGTGAAGCTTTAGTTGGTGTATATTCTGCAAATGAATATTTAACAAGAAGTAACTTGATGAAAGCATTCGATGATTCTTATGATACACCGATCGCAGCAGGCAGGAAAGTTGCCGTTGTCGGTGGTGGTAACGTAGCTATGGATGCTGCCAGAACAGCACTTCGTCTTGGTGCGGAAGTACATATCGTATACCGTCGAAGCGAAGCAGAACTTCCTGCACGAGTAGAAGAAGTACATCATGCAAAAGAAGAAGGTGTTCAGTTCGACCTCCTTACCAATCCAAAAGAAATCCTTGTCGATGAAAACGGATGGGTAAAAGGTATGAAAGTGATCAAGATGGAACTTGGTGAGCCGGATGCTTCCGGAAGAAGACGTCCGATCGAAATTCCTGGATCTGAATATGAGATTGAATTAGACACTGTTATCATGTCCCTTGGAACCTCTCCAAACCCATTGATTTCTTCTACAACAAAGGGTCTTGAGACGAACAAGAGAAAATGTATCGTAGCAGAGGAAGAGAACGGACAGACTTCAAAAGCTGCCGTATTCGCAGGTGGAGATGCCGTAACAGGTGCTGCAACTGTAATTCTTGCTATGGGTGCAGGTAAAGCAGGAGCCAAAGGTATCCACGAATATCTGTCTAAAAAGAATGCTTAATTCTTTGTGCACAGTGAAAAGATGATGTTATAAGCACTCATAAATATGTACAACACGTAATTATATAAGAGATATACATGAGAATGATTCTGGTGTATATCTCTTTTTGCTTGCCATGCGTTCGTAAAAAGCTGCCAGTAGCAGGTCCTGCAGACAGTACATCCGGACTTGAATAAAAACATATATATGTGGTATGATTGTAAGACACATTTAATGCTGAAAACAGCTGAAAATCAATCCTGCTGATATGTAAGGATAAAACAAAAAAAGACAGGTTGGAGATTATGACAGAATTAGATTTAACAGACGGAAAGATATTTTTAAATAAAGTAACAGAGAAGATCCGCACACGCCTGGCCGAAGTAGATGCATCCATCGAAGCCGGACAGAAAGACATCCAGAGTATGAATGAATACTACTGGGAGAATTACACCGAGATGGATGAATACGGCTATGAAAATTATGACAACCAACAAGCTCTTTTACACCAGGTCAATGACAATCAGGAAAAACTGAAGATGCAGCACCGGCTTCGTAAAATGCTGGAAGCTCCGTTTTTCGGACGTGTGGATTTTATCTATGATGGCGAAGACGAACCGGAGATATTCTATATCGGCATCGGTAACTTTGCGGAACGTACGGGTATGCTGCCTTTGATCTATGACTGGAGAGCACCGGTCAGCGGGCTTTTTTACGATTATGACAAAGGCCCTGGATCTTATGAGGCACCAGCCGGACTGATCGAAGGTGAAATTGCCGCCAAATGGCAGTACAAAGTGAAAAATGGAAAGATGGTCTATGCATTCGAAAGCGATACCAAGATCGATGATGATATTTTAAAACAGGAACTTGGAACGAACAGCGATGTACAGCTCAAAAATATCGTCCGTACGATCCAGAAAGAACAGAATGCGATCATCCGTAATACACATGACCGTATCCTTGCAATCCAGGGTGCTGCCGGAAGCGGTAAGACTTCCGTTGCTTTACACCGGATTGCCTATCTGTTGTATCATGACAGAGAGCATTTGAAATCCTCTAATGTACTGATCCTTTCTCCAAACAGTGTATTTTCAGATTACATTTCCCATATTCTTCCGGAACTGGGTGAGGAAAATATTCAGGAGATGAGTTTTGACCTGTTTGCATACCGGGAATTGAAAGGTATCGTTCCGGACTGTGAAGACCGCTATGACCAGCTGGAAAGAACCATGAAGCTTCAGGACCCGTATCTGACAGAACGCTTTGAAGAGAAACAGTTGGAAGGCTTTGTCGGAATGATGGAAGGATTCCTTGCAAGACTGGAAGATGAACTGATGGATTTCCGTGCAATCGAATATAAAGGAATTCAGAAGACAGAAGAAGAACTGATCAATCTCTTTTATTTCAAATTCCAGAATGCACCTCTGCTCAGCCGGATGGACGCAATCAGAGATTATTGTGTTGATGAATACGAGACATTACTTGGACGTGATCTTTCGGAAGAAGAGCTCCTGATCGTACAGGAGAAATTCGATAAGATGTATGTAACAAAGGACATCTACAAGATATACGGCTGGCTTCTGGAAGAATGCGGATACCCGTCACTTCCGGATGTCGAATATGAAAAGCGCAAACTGGAATACGAAGATGTATTTCCTGTATTGTATCTGAAGTACCGCCTGACCGGAAAAGCTGTGCATAATCATATCAAGCATCTGGTTATTGACGAAATGCAGGACTATTCTTATCTGCAGTATGTGATCCTGAATCAGATCTTCAAATGCCGGATGACCATTCTCGGTGATAAAGCACAGACTTTAGATGAACAGATGCGTGATGTATTGCAGTTCCTTCCGGGCGTATTTGATCAGAAGATTCGCAAGATCGTGATGAATAAAAGTTACCGGAATACAATGGAGATTGCCAGATATGCCGAAAAACTGACTGGTGTCAAAGACGTAGAACTTTTAAAACGTCATGGAAAAGAAGTGGTAGAAGAACAATTCCAGACAGAAGATGCAGTTCTGGATGAAATCCTTTCAAAAGCCAAACTTGGAGAAGACGAGTATGAGACTGCTGCCATTATTACCATGACGGAAGCAGAGGCATCCACCTTATACCAGATATTAAAAGCCCGCGGCGAAGAAGTGCATTATATCGACCGCAACAGTTCCGTATTCAAAAAAGGACTTACCGTCACAACCTTTTATCTTGCAAAAGGTCTGGAATTCGACCAGGTATTCGGTGTGTTCCAGGATGCCGGAAACCCGATGTTGAATCAGGCAAAATATATCTGCGCAACAAGAGCATTACATGAATTATATATGTATCAGATAACAGAATAGAAGAACACTAATCACTAAGGCAGAAAAATTATTAGCAGAATAGATGTGCAGAAATTAGTTTTTCGAAAGATTATTAATTATAGTTAAAATTAAAAAAAGCAGAGATAGAAAGAACAATAGAATGAAGATAACATTAATCACAGTGGGAAAGATAAAAGAAAAATATTTAAAAGATGCAATCGCAGAATACAGCAAACGTCTAAGCCGCTACTGTAAGCTGGAGATCATCGAGGTGGCAGATGAAAAGACTCCGGATAATGCAAGTGAGACCGTAGAAGATGGTATCCGCGACAAAGAAGGAGAGCGGATTCTCAAATATGTCAAGGACGATGCCTACGTCGTTACACTTGAAATCAAGGGAAAACTTCTGACCTCAGAAGAACTGGCAGAAAAGATTGACAAGCTTGGGATCCAGGGAACCAGTCACATTATATTTATCATCGGCGGCTCGATCGGACTTGGAAAAGAAGTGCTGAAACGCTCGGATTATGCACTAAGTTTTTCAAAGATGACATTTCCACATCAGCTGATGCGGGTGATCCTCCTGGAACAGATCTACCGAAGCTACCGGATCATCAGCCATGAACCATATCATAAGTAAAATGCCGAAATAAAAGAAAATATTATAGAAACAATTGTAGATATATAAAAGATATTATAAAAAATTCTTGTTTCAAAAGATATCATCCTTTATACTAATAAGGATGAAAATGTCAGGAGAGGATATACTATGAAGCAAGTGAATTTAAAAAATCTGTGTATGATCTTGTTGGGGAATACAGTTTATGCACTGGCGATCGTCATGTTTATTCTGCCAAATGATATGATCACGGGCGGAACGACAGGACTGGGTATTGCAATCCACCATTATTTCGGGCTTCCAATCCATACATTTGTATTAATCTTCAATACATTGATGTTCTTACTTGGAGCGGCTGTCCTTGGAATGAAATTTGCACTTACAACACTGGTCAGTACATTCTATTACCCGGTTATTCTGGGTGTGCTCGAACAGATACCGGCACTTCAGAATGTAACAGACGATAAGATGTTATCAACAATCTGCGGCGGTCTGATGATCGGAATGGGAATCGGAATTGTAATACGCTGCGGTGCATCGACCGGGGGAATGGATATTCCGCCGTTGGTTCTCAACAAAAAGTTCGGACTTCCGGTATCTGTGATGCTGTATGTATTTGATTTTATAATTCTGATCTCACAGATGCTCTTCACTAACAAAGAAGAGATTGTATACGGTATCTTACTGGTACTGATCTATACCGTCATTCTGGACAAGGTACTGCTGATGGGATCTACCAGAACAAAAGTAGAGATCATGACTGAAAAATACGAAGAACTGAACCGTCTGATCCAGGAGCGTCTTGACCGTGGAACGACACTGGTCTATACACAGACCGGATATCTGAAAAACGATCAGCCGATGATCCTTACCGTAGTTTCCAATCGTGAACTTATGCGCCTGAACCAGCTGGTACAGGAGATCGACCCACATGCATTTATGATCATTGGAAATGTAAATGAAGTGCGAGGAAGAGGATTTTCACAGCAGAAAGTTTATAAGAAAGAAACTATCGAAAAATAAAAATACGCAGAATAATACAGAAAATAAAACCGACAGACTGTGCCCGGCGAATCTGCTTCGAATGAAGCAAATTCCCGTATGGTACAGATTGTCGGTTTTCCTGATTTTTAACCTTTTTTCTTGCGCTCTATACATTTCCATTCGGAATTCTCACAGATGAAGTGCCAGTATTCCAGAAGCTTTTCAGATGTCTTTCTGTCCTTTCCGCGGACGATGAACCAGAGGTCATCTGCGAATGTTCCTGATTCTGTTTCTTTTTCATTCTGTCCGTCTTCCGGATTTGACATCTTTACAGGTGACGCCGTTGTAAGTTTGATATCTTTGTAACGGATGATCCTCTCGATTTCATCCTGAATCTTCAGATATTGTTCTGTAATACCAAGCTGGCGGTATTGCTCTGCCAGACGGATTCTTTTATTTCTCCCGGATAAAATAACATACGTGACAACAGATGTTATGATTGATGCAATAATCACAATTGCCAATATGATCAACACAAGAAGTGGTGTAGCCATAGATAATCGCCTCCTTACATAATATGGCTCATTATAACACCGATATCCTAGAAAAACCACCGTGAAATTGTCCGTATTTTCCTCGGTTTATGAATGGATTTTCTACAAAACTACTGTTATAATAGATAAATATATCAGGCGGATATAATTACTATGTTACTTTGGTATCTGCCAAAAGATAAAAAACACGGAGGTACAACATGAAAAAATTTGGGAAGATCTTAGGTGGAATCATACTTGGAATTGTATTGATTCTCCTGGTGGCTGTTGCCATTCTGACAGCGCTGGAATACCGTCCGGATCAGATAGAGACTTTGAACACAACCAGTGGAAAACAGTCCATATCTACGGGAGATTCGATGACGATCCTGACCTATAATACCGGATATGCCGGACTTAGCAAAGACGAAGATTTCTTTATGGACGGCGGAAGTAAAGTCATGCCGGAGACGAAAGATCTGGTAAAGCACAATATGAAAGGAATTGCCGGCATTCTGAATGATGCAGATGCCGATGTCTGTTTTCTTCAGGAAGTAGACATTGATTCCAAACGATCTTATCACATCAACGAAAAAGCTTACTACGAAAAAGCACTGGGTGTAAATGGAATCTTTGCATGTAATTTCAAATGCGTATATGTCCCATACCCGCTTCCGACGATCGGTAAAGTTGAAAGCGGCCTGGTAACATATTCTGATTACAAAGTATCGGAGGCTTCCAGAATCGCACTTCCGGAATCTTTCAAATGGCCGGTAAAAACCTGCAATCTTAAGCGCTGTATGCTGGAAACAAGAATTCCGATAAAAGGCAGTGACAAAGAGCTGGTTCTGATCAATTTTCATCTGGAAGCTTATGACAGCGGAGAAGGTAAGATCGCGCAGCGGAAAGTTCTGGTGAAGAAGTTAAAAGAAGAGTATGAAAAAGGAAATTATGTGATTGCCGGCGGGGACTTTAACCAGACATTTGATGGAATGGACACCTATCCGATCCACGATAAAGACAGCTGGGTTCCGGGAAAGGTCGGAAAAGAAGATATCCCGGAAGGATTTTCTTATGCAGTATCCGATAATGTACCGACCTGCCGCCTGTTAAACGGACCATACAGCGGTAACTATGATGATTCACAGGTATATGTACTGGATGGCTTCATCGTTTCGGATAATCTGAAGATCGATCAAGTGGAAAATATCAACACACAGTTCGAATATACCGATCATCAGCCGGTAAAATTAAATGTAACATTAAAATAATATACCAAAATATAATCTGTTTATCAGCCTGCCTTTCCCGGCGGGCTGATTTAACATAGATTTAACATATATATAATATAAGTCGGGGAATGCTATGCTATATTAGGAATACTGGAATGAATATTTCGGAAAAGAAAAAAGTAAAAAATACACAGAGAAAGGTGAGAAAACACTATGAGCAGCATATATATGAACCGGGAACTTTCCTGGCTGAAATTCAATGAACGTGTACTGGAAGAAGCTGAAAATCCAGAAGTCCCATTATGTGAGAGACTGACATTTGCATCGATCTATCAGAGCAATCTGGACGAGTTTTTCATGGTACGTGTGGGATCATTATATGACCAGACACTTCTTGACAAAAAGATCCGTGAAAATAAGACAGGCATGACATCACAGGAGCAGATTGATGCAATCTTAAAACGCACAAAACAAATCAATAAACGCAAAGAAGCGGTCTATGAAGAACTGATGGAACGTGTGGCAGAACAGGGCATCCGCATTTTACGTTTCAATGAACTCGATGAAGAAGGGGCTGCATATCTCGAGCGTTATTTTGAATCCGAGATTGCACCATTGATCTCGCCTACTGTTGTAGGAAGAAGACAGCCATTCCCATTCCTTAGAAATAAAGAAATCTATGCCGTAGCCGTACTTGGCTCCAAGGGCAAGAAAGACCGTCTGGGAATTATTCCATGCACCAGCAACATCTTCGGACGCCTGATCGCAGTTCCGGGAATGCAGGGCACCTATATGCTCGCCGAAGAACTGATTCTGCATTTCGCACCGGCGGTATTCAAAGGATATAAGATCAAATCAAAATCTTTACTCCGTATCACAAGAAATGCCGATATCGATGCAGATGCATTGTACGACGAAGATCTGGACTACCGTGAATTTATGGAAGGGCTGATTAAGCAGAGAAAGAAACTGGCACCGATCCGTCTGGAACTTTCCAGAGATATCGACAAAAAAGGAATTGCCGTATTATGTGAATATCTGGAGCTAGATGAAAACCATGTATTCATATCTTCAACACCACTGGATCTGTCGTTTGTATTCCAGATCCAGGATCTTCTCAGAAAACATACGGAATTATATTTTCCAAAACGTACACCGCAGCGCTCTGACCAGTTCCAGGATGGAAAAAGTATCATAGAACAGATCCGGGAAGAAGACAAACTGTTATCTTACCCATACGAATCCATCCGTCCGTTCTTACATCTGCTGACGGAAGCGGCCGAAGATCCGGATGTCATCTCCATTAAGATGACTCTGTATCGTGTGGCGAAGCAGAGTAAAGTGGTAGAGGCACTGATCGAAGCAGCCGAGAATGGAAAAGAAGTTGTCGTACTGGTAGAACTGAGAGCCCGTTTTGATGAGGAAAATAATATCGGCTGGTCCAGACTTCTGGAGGATGCCGGCTGTCAGGTGATCTACGGACTGGATGGCTATAAAGTGCACTCCAAGCTGTGTCTGATCACCCGCAAAAATGGAGGTCAGGTAGAGTACATTACACAAATCGGTACCGGTAATTACAATGAAAAGACATCCAGATTGTACACCGACCTTTCTCTTATGACAGCTAACGTAGAGATCGGACTGGAAGCTTCCAATGTATTCCAGGCTTTGTCAAAGGGTGAAGTTGTAGAGCACAGTGAACATCTTCTGGTTGCACCGAAATGTCTGCAGAATAAAGTACTTGCCATGCTGGATGAAGAGATTGCACATGCAAGAAATGGAGAAGAAGCTTATGCTGGATTTAAGCTCAATTCTCTTACAGATAAGAAGATCATCGATAAACTGATCGAAGCTTCCGAAGCAGGTGTGAAGATCGATATGGTTGTCCGTGGAATCTGCTGCCTGATCCCTGGTGTGGAAGGAAAGACAGAAAACATTCGTATCATCAGCATTGTCGGAAGATTCCTGGAGCATTCGAGGATCTATATATTCGGAAACAGTAAGCGTAGGAAATACTATATTGCATCCGCAGATTTTATGACAAGAAATACAGTCAGACGTGTGGAAGTGGCAGCGCCTGTATACGATGAAAGACTGCAGAATAAATTACAGGATATGTTCGATATTATGCTTGCAGACAACCAGAAAGCAAGATATCTGGATGCAGAGGGGAATTATCATCGTGTAATTAATGAGGAGGCACCACTGAATTCACAGGAGTATTTTTACGCACAGGCATATCACGAACTTTAAAAAGAGGTAACTGAATTGCCATGCATATATTCCGACGAAAAAGCATAGAGTAATACAAATTACCAGCACGGTATTTTTATGAAACGTCAGGAATGGAAAGAAAAAGCGGCGGAGATGTCGGGAGTCCCAAAAGATGTAGCAATGGGGCTCCCGATTCTTACGATTACCGGAACAAATGATCTTTGTGTGGAAAATTACAGAGGAATGACAGAATATACAGACCAGATAATAAGGCTTCAATCCAAAAGTGGTCAGATCAAAATCACTGGGAAAAAACTGGAAGTTATATATTATACAAATGACGAGATGAAGATTCACGGTCACATCAGAACAATTGAGTATCAACTATAGGAGGGGACCGTCGTGTTTGAACAGCTGATCTGGTACTTGAAAGGTTATGTCAGGATACGGGTAACCGGATATTCGCCGGAACGTTTTCTGAACGCCTGCCGTTATAAAAATATTTATATATGGGATCTGAAGCGGGTCTGCGGTTCATATGAGATGAATCTTACGATTGATGGTTTTCGCAGACTGAAAGAGATCGTAAGGAAGACCGGTACGAAGGTTTGCATCATACGCCGCAGTGGTCTTCCTTTTCTTTTACACAGATACCGTAAACGTCACATACTGCTGTCTGGTTTTCTTATCTGTGCCGGTCTGATCCTTTTTATGACACGTTTTATCTGGGGCATAGATATCAGTGGGAATCTCTCTTATACAGATGATACGCTGAAAAGATTCCTTTCGTCCGAAAACGTCAAAGGCGGTATGAAAAAATCAGATGTAAACTGTAGAAAGATCGTGCAGGATCTCAGAAAAAAGTACGACAGGATCATATGGGTTTCCGCTTCCGTGGATGGATGCCGTCTGGTCATCCGGATAAAGGAAAATGAAGACGATTTTACGGACAGTTCAAAAATCAGTTCAGACAATAACGAAGAAGGAAAAGATATTATTGCAGATACGGACTGCACAATTGTAGATATTATAACGCGTACCGGTACTCCTATGGTACAGCGGGGGACAAAAGTGAAAAAAGGAGCTATCCTTGTGTCTGGTCAGATTCCAATCTGTAATGATGAAAAAGAGATTACCGGTTACAGATTGAAAAATGCAGATGCAGACATAACAGGAGAAAAAGCCATTACATATCAGAAAGAGTTAACCAGACAATATATACGGAAAAAATATTACCGTTCAAGATTTTACTTTCTCCAGAAAAGAAATTACGGAATCCGTCTTGGCAGGCATTATTTCACGACTGAATCTAAAAACAATCAATATCCGGTCTTCGAAAAACATGTAGTTCAGAAAAAATATCCGATTGCCAATGTAATTCCGGTGACATTAGAAAAAAGCACGATAACGCCTTACCGCAAAATGTATAAGAAGTATACCAAAGCAGATGCCAGAATGATATTATCGGTAGATTTTCAGGATTACTGTAAAGAATTGGAGAAAAAAGGGGTAGAAATTATCCAGAATGATGTTAAAATATACACAGGGTCTGAGACGTATTATGCAAAGGGAACACTAAAGATCAGATGTTCCGTTGGCAGAAAGATGCCGTCTGTACCGATTCCGATAGAAAATTCTTCGGAAGAAGAAACAAAGAATGGAGATTAATGCATGGGATTAATGGAAACAGTCATCGATATACCTGCAGAACATGAAGCGAATGTGTTCGGGCAGTTCGATGTATATGCAAAGAAAATAGAACGGGCTCTTCATGTAACACTGATCGCGAGAGGTGAAAGTGTAAAGATCATGGGAGATGCTCTGAAGGTGGAAAAAGCAAAAAAAGTGCTGGATCAGCTTGTTGAACTTTCCAAAAGAGGCAACACGATCCAGGAACAGAATGTAGATTATACACTGGCACTTGTAATGGAAGACAGTGAAGAAAATGTTCTGGAGATCGATAAGGATATTATCTGCCATACATTACAGGGAAAGCCGATCAAACCCAAAACCCTTGGGCAGAAAAAATATGTAGATGCAATCCGCAAACAGATGATCGTCTTCGGACTTGGGCCTGCCGGTACCGGTAAGACATATCTTGCGATGGCAATGGCAATCACTGCATTTAAAAATAACGAAGTTGGAAGGATTATTCTGACACGTCCTGCAATCGAAGCAGGAGAAAAACTCGGATTCCTTCCGGGAGATCTTCAGAGTAAGATCGATCCGTACTTACGTCCACTTTATGATGCACTGTATCAGATCATGGGCGCAGAAAGTTTTATGAAGAATTCTGAAAAAGGTCTGATCGAAGTGGCACCGCTTGCTTATATGCGTGGGCGTACGCTTGATAATGCATTTATTATTCTGGATGAAGCTCAGAATACCACCCCGGCACAGATGAAGATGTTCCTTACACGAATCGGATTTGGCTCAAAAGTTGTCATTACAGGTGATGCAACACAGAAGGATCTGCCATCCGGTCAGGTATCGGGACTTGATGTAGCAACAAGAGTTGTAAAAGATATCGAAGATATCAGTATCTGCCACCTTACCAGCAAAGATGTTGTACGTCATCCACTGGTACAAAGAATCGTAAAAGCATACGAAGATTATGAAAGCAAACACGAAAAGCGTCGTGGAAATGATGCTAAATACAAAGGAAAAGATAAGAGGCGAAGATCATGACATTATATTTTGAAGAAGAAGGGGATGTGAAACTTCCACTTGAATGTGAAGCACTTGCAAAAAGAGTAGTAGAAGAAGCCCTGGATTATGTAGGCTGCCCTTATGAGGCAGAAGTAAACCTGCTCCTGACAGAAAATGCACAGATTCATGAGATGAATAAGGAATTCAGAGGAATCGACAGAGCAACTGATGTATTGTCTTTCCCTATGATCGATTATCCGGAACCCGGAACATTTGACTTCCTGGAAGAACAGGAAGATTGTTTCGATCCTGAAAGCGGAGAACTGACGCTTGGTGATATTGTGATATCAAAAGAGAAAGTTCTTACACAGGCAGAAGAGTACGGACACAGTCCGATGCGAGAATATGCTTTTCTTATTGCGCATTCTGTGTTACACTTAACAGGTTATGACCATATGGAAGATGAAGAACGCCAGGTGATGGAACAAAAACAACGAGAGATTATGGAACGCCTGGATATTCTGAGATAACAATTGATTTTATAATTTATACAAAATGATGGAGTTAAAGATGTATGTCTGAACAACGTAAAAAAAATGAGAAGAATTTTCTCGTACAGGGATCGATTCTGGCGATAGCAGGAGTTATCACAAAGCTGATCGGAGCATTTTACCGCATTCCGCTGCTTAATATTATCGGAACGGAAGGAAACGGATACTATTCTGTAGCGTTCTCAATCTATTCCGTGGCTTTGATGTTGACTTCTTACAGCCTCCCTTTGGCAGTATCAAAACTGGTATCCGCAAGAGTCGCCGTAGGAGAATACAAAAATGCGCATAAGATTTTTCGTGGAGCCATAACATTTGCATTGCTCGCCGGTGGTTTTGTAGCTCTGCTTGTATTCTTTGGAGCTGATTTTATTGCAACGACGATCATGCATCTGGATATGAGTGTATATGCGCTCCGTGTATTGGCACCGTGTATTCTGATCGTTGCATTACTCGGAGTTTTGAGAGGATTTTTTCAGGGAATCGGTTCTATGGTCCCGACTGCAATTTCACAGGTTATTGAACAGATCATAAATGCAGTTGTATCTATTGCGGGAGCCTATGTATTATTAAATGCAGGAAAAGCCGTAGGAAAAACGAGAGGTGACAAATCTTTCGGTCCGGCATTTGCCGCAGCCGGAGGAACACTTGGTACTGTTCTTGGAGCATTCAGTGCATTAGTATTTGTTGGTCTTGTATTTCTTGCATATAACAAAGTCTTCAAACGCAAAATGAGACGTGACCATTCGAAAAAACGCGAAAGCTATAAGACGGTATACAAAGTTCTGTTTGTAACGATCGCACCGGTTATTTTAAGTGCAACTGTATATAATATCAGTGACTTCGTAGATACGGCGCTTTTTAATAACGTAATGGCTGCACAAGGGTTCAGTAAAAAAGAATATGCAAGTCTTTTGGGAATCTTTCAGGGACAGTACAGTACAATGATCAATGTACCGCTTTCTATTTCCAGTGCACTGGCGGCATCTCTGGTGCCAAGTCTGGTTGCAACAGTACAGACTGGTAGCAGAAAACAGGTACATAATAAGATTAATACGGTAAGCCGTTTTAATATGGTGATCGCAATTCCATGTGCGGTTGGTTTTATTACGCTGGCAAAACCAATCCTGAATATGTTATATTTTACTCAGGATAATACAACGGCTGCACTGATGCTTCAGATGGGAGCTCTTTCGGTTGTATTCTTCTGTCTGTCAACTGTTACCAACTCTGTATTACAGGGCCTTGATGACATGATGACTCCGGTAAAGAATGCTGCAATTTCCCTGGTGATCCATATTGTGACATTGTTCCTGATGCTGGTAGTATTGAAATGGAATATCTATGCCGTAGTATTAAGTAAGATTATTTTCTCCGGAGCAATCTGTATATTGAACGCAAAAGCACTGCGTGACAGGATTGGATATGTGCAGGAAAAGAAGAAGACTTTTGTAATCCCTGCACTGGCTTCACTGATCATGGGTGTGATCGCTGTTTTGGTCCACCTGATTTTCGAATTGTTCGCAGGCCCATATATTGCGACGATCATCGCACTTCTTGCAGCAGTGGTAACTTATGGTGTGGCTATTGTTGTACTTGGAGGAATTACAGAAGAAGAATTACTTGGCATGCCAAAAGGAGCTACCCTTGTGACATTATGCCGTAGATTACATTTGATAAAAGGGGAATACAGGTAAGTTATGAGACCAGTAAAAAAGATTGCACTGTTACACGATATATGCGGTGTAGGAAAAGCAGCCATGATGAATATGACACCTATCTTAAGTATGATGGGAATTGAAGCGTGTCCCATCCCAACTGTGTTGTTATCGACACATACCGGAGGTTATGGAACACCTGCCATATATCATGTACCCGGAGAATATATACGTACGTGTGCGGATCACTATAAGAAAGAAAACATTACATTTGACGCGATTTTTGTAGGATACCTTGGTAATGTTGACGTGATTGATTCTGTTATTTATTTTATCAGTCAATTTCCGGATACCAAAGTAATCCTTGACCCAATCATGGGTGATCACGGGAAATATTATTCTAATTTTGATGAATCTTACGGTACATCGATGAGAAGGCTTTTGCCTTATTCGGATGTAATTCTGCCAAATCTGACAGAAATGTATCTGCTCGCCGGAAAAGAGTATCAGATCACAGGGAATCACCGAAATGTCCTGCATCTGTGCGAAGAACTGCGCAAAATGGGTGCCAAAGATATGATCATCACCAGTGTTCCGAAAGATGATTGCAAAAAAGGTATCGTATTATATGAAGACGATGCATTTCTCTATATCGGGAACGGTGAAGTATTAAAAGAATTTCACGGAGCCGGTGACGCATTTGACGGAATGTTTCTTGCCAGACTCCTGCAGGGTAACACACTTCTGGAAAGTGTCCAGGTTTCTCATGCATTCGTATGTGCATGTATCAGAGAAAGTGAAAAGTATGATTATCCGGAGCGGGAGGGGCTTCTTATCGAAAAAACATTGAGAAAAATCGTATAAATACAATGTTATAAGCTAATACTGTACTCAAAAAGGAGTAATCACTATGAAAAATAAGTATGGTATTGGCTTTTTACTGTTTCTGATCCTTGTAGTATTTGGAATTACCTGTGCTTATCAGCTGAGTTTGAATAAAGGAAAGCGTGAAATCCAGGCCGAAATAAATGCGAAGGAACAGAAAGAAATGAACGACACTTCTGTGGCAGCAGACGGACAGGCTCTTAAAGACGACTGTTATTATCTGAAGGAATTAAATGGATATGTGGTTGTATATCTTAGTGATAAAAAGACGGTATATGAATATACAGATATTTCACTGGAGGACCTTCCGGAAAATCTTCAAAAAGAAATTCAGAATGGAAAATATATAGAAACATCAGAAAACTTATATGGTTTTCTGGAAAATTATTCCAGTTAAACCTGAAACTTACAGAAAGGACAAAAGATAATGGATGATAAAAAAGTAGCAAGAATCAATGAATTATATCACAAATCAAAATCAGAAGGTCTGACACCGGAAGAACTAAAAGAACAGCAGATCTTGAGAAAAGAATATATAGATTCTTTTAAAAGGAACCTGCGTGGGCAGCTGAACAACATTTCTATAAAGGAAAAAGACGGAAGTATTACGAATTTAGGTGAGAAATTTGGAAACAAAAAAGGAAATTAGACATAAGATCATCCGTCTCAGAAAAGAGATGGATCCACTTGTGTGGCAACAGGCAACCAACGACATTACCGAAAGAGTTATCAATCATCCGCGATTTTTAGAAGAGACCGATATATACTGTTATGCAAATTATAACGGAGAAGTGGGAACCTCTTCCATCATGGAGGAGGCCTGGAAGCTCGGAAAAAGTGTGTGGTTTCCGAGAATTGAGGGAAGCGAAATGAATTTTTACCTGGTAGAAAGTAAAGATGACTTACAGCCGGGCGCATACGGGATTCTGGAACCAACCGGCGATCATATAGCAGACGGAGAAGACGGACTTTTGATCATGCCTGGAGTCGCTTTTGATGAAGAATGCCACAGGATTGGATATGGCGGCGGCTTTTATGACAAATATCTGGAAAAACATCCGAATCTGCATGCGGTTGCAATTGCATTCGAATTGCAGATGTACAGAGAACTTCCTTTTGAGGAACATGATATAAAGCCAGAGAAAGTTGTGACAGAAAAGCAGAGTTATCCGCTTGATACAGAAGAGAAAAGTCTTATATAACAAAAAGGAGTGAACAAAAGATGGCAAATGGGTTACCGAAAGATCCTATGCTGTTACTTAGTGTAGTCAATACAAAACTCAGAGATTATTATCACAATCTGGATGCTTTATGTGATGATATGAATGTAGAAAAAGAAGAAATTGTGAATACTTTAAAAACCATTGATTATGAATATGACGAAAACAGACATCAGTTTGTCTAAATCCATGATTACTAATTGATTCTAAAATAATACAAAGGAGCAAAAAGAATGCTTAATAATGTTAATTACGATATAGATATTACAAAAGAGCCGCCGGCGGATGATACTGCCCGTCAGTATTATTTCATCGAAAAGGCAAAGGCATATGTACAGCGTGAATCCGAAGAACTTGGTCGTCCGCTGACGTTCTGCGTTACAACCTTTGGTTGTCAGATGAACGCGAGAGACTCTGAAAAGCTTTGCGGAATCCTGGAAAAAATCGGTTACGTAGAAGCTACGGAAGATGAGGCTGATTTTATCATCTTTAACACCTGTACAGTAAGAGAAAATGCCAATATGCGTGTCTACGGACGACTTGGCCAGTTAAAACCAAGAAAAAAGAAAAATCCTCATATGATGATCGGTCTTTGCGGATGCATGATGCAGGAACCGGAAGTCGTAGAAAAGTTAAAGACGAGTTATCGCTATGTAGATATTATTTTTGGAACGCATAACATTTTTAAATTTGCCGAACTCATCGTCACACGTTTCGAATCGCAGCGTATGGTGATCGATATCTGGAAAGATACCGATAAAATTGTTGAAAACCTTCCGAATGACCGTAAATTCTCCTTCAAATCCGGAGTAAATATCATGTTTGGATGTAATAACTTCTGCAGTTACTGTATCGTACCATATGTACGTGGAAGAGAAAGAAGCCGTGATCCTGAGGCGATCATATCCGAAATCCGCCAGCTTGTTGCAGATGGTGTTGTTGAGGTTATGCTGCTCGGCCAAAATGTCAATTCTTATGGTAAGAATCTGGAACATCCGATTACATTTGCCCAGCTTCTTGAAAGAATTGAACAGATCGAAGGACTGGAACGCATTCGCTTTATGACGTCTCATCCAAAGGATCTATCCGATGAACTGATCGAAGTCATGGGCAAATCCAAAAAGATCTGCAAACATCTGCATTTACCGGTACAATCCGGAAGCAGCAAGATTCTGAAGAAGATGAATCGTCATTATACAAAAGAACAGTATCTGGAACTGGTAGAAAAGATCAGAAGATCAGTACCGGATGTTTCTCTTACTACCGATATCATTGTTGGTTTCCCTGGTGAGACAGAAGAAGATTTTGAAGAGACAATGGATATCGTAAGAAAAGTCCGCTATGACAGTGCATTTACTTTTATCTATTCAAAACGTACCGGAACACCGGCTGCAGTTATGGAAGATCAGGTGCCTGAAGATGTGGTCAAAAATCGTTTTGACAGATTATTAAAAGAAGTTCATTCCATCGCATCAGAAGTATGCTCTGTTCATGAAGGAACTGTTCAGACAGCATTGATCGAATCAGTCAGTGAACACGATCCATCCATGGTGACCGGACGTTTAAGCAACAATCTGCTGGTACATATCAAGGGAGATAAAGGAATGATCGGACGTCTGGCAGATGTCAGACTGACTGAATGCAAAGGTTTCTATTATCTGGGAGAACTGGCAGAATAAATGTATTATAATTAATCATAAAAGCGCTCAAACTATGTAGTATCAACAAGATAGTGAGGGCGTTTTTATATGAAGAATAGCTTATCAAAGAAAAACATTTATTTAAAAAATATAAGTGAATATCTTGTACTATGGGCTGTCGGAGGATGTATTTATTATGGGATTGAAGTCTTATTTCGCGGTTTTTCACATATAAGTATGTTCATGCTTGGCGGACTGTGTATGCAGTTTTTTACATGGCAGGGACGGCTGACAGAATGGCAGGATGCTCTGCCAAGACAGATTACACGTTGTACGATCTTTGTTGTGAGTATGGAATTTATCACTGGAATTATCGTAAACAAATGGTATCACCTGGCAGTTTGGGATTATTCGGATATGCCATTGCAGTTATGGGGGCAGATTTGTCTTCCCTTTGCGCTTATTTTTTCTTTTTTATGTACTATGGGTATCCTTCTGTCCGGATATCTGCTTCATTGGTTCTATAGAGAACCAATGCCACATTACCGCATTTGGTAGTGTTACATCATCCGTTTTGATATTTGATAAACATGTGGCAGGTAGTGATAACTAATCTTTTCCTGTTTGTCTAAAATTTCGACTTTCATGAAACAGGATGAGATGTTATAATATAAAGATGCCGAAGTTTCGAGATTGCCAATGGCATTCCTGAATTCACAAGTATTACACAAGAGGAGATAAAAAAGTGGCTGAATTAACACCTATGATGCAGCAGTATATGAAAACAAAAGAAGAATACAAAGACTGCATTTTATTTTATAGACTGGGAGATTTCTATGAGATGTTCTTTGATGATGCACTGGTAGCATCAAAAGAACTGGACATCACCCTTACCGGGAAAAACTGTGGACTGGAAGAACGTGCACCGATGTGCGGTGTCCCGTTCCATGCAGTAGACGGTTACCTGAACCGGCTCGTATCTAAAGGTTACAAGGTCGCCATCTGCGAACAGATGGAAGATCCGGCAACTGCAAAAGGAATTGTCAAACGTGAGGTTGTCCGGATTGCCACACCTGGAACGAACCTGGATATGCAGGCATTAGACGAGACAAAGAACAACTACATTATGTGTGTTGTTTACATGGAAGATCGTTTTGGGTTGTCTGTCGCTGATGTTACGACCGGCGATTATTTTGTTACGGAGATTAATACAGAAGAAAAACTGTTTGACGAAATCTATAAACTTATGCCGTCGGAGCTTATCTGTAATGAAGCATTTTTCATGAGTGGCATGAACATCGAAGATTTGAAGAACCGCCTTGGAATTACCATTTATTCACTGGATCCATGGTATTTTGATGATGCGATCTGTCAGGATACATTAAAAGAACATTTCAAAGTCGGATCATTGACTGGTCTTGGCCTTGCAGATTATGACTGTGGGATCATTGCTTCCGGAGCCCTTTTGATCTATCTGAAAGAGACTCAGAAGACATCTCTTTCCCATATGTCACGTCTGATTCCATATGCTGCCGGAAAATATATGCTTCTCGACAGTGCTACAAGACGGAATCTTGAACTTTGTGAGACTTTAAGAGAGAAGCAGAAGAGGGGGAGCCTTCTCTGGGTACTGGATAAGACGAAAACCGCCATGGGTGCCAGAAATCTCCGAAAATATATTGAACAGCCACTGGTTCAGAAATATGATATTGAGAAACGTCTGGATGCTCTCAATGAGCTTTTAGATAACGCGATTTCAAGAGAAGAAATCCGGGAATATCTGTCGCCAATCTACGATCTTGAGCGTCTGGTCAGCAAGATTACATATCAGTCTGCGAACCCGAGAGATATGATCGCATTTGAAAGTTCTCTTTCTATGCTGCCTCATATCAAATATATTTTAAGTGAGATGACAAGTCCGCTTTTGAAAGAACTTTATGAAGATTTAGATACGCTAGAAGATCTGTGCACACTGATCAAAGATGCAATCAAAGAAGATCCGCCGCTTGCCATGAAGGAAGGCGGTATTATCCGCGACGGGTATAATCCGGAAGTCGATAAGCTCCGATCGGCTAAGTCTGACGGGAAAGACTGGCTTGCAAAACTGGAAAGTGACGAGCGTGAGAAAACCGGCATCAAAAATCTAAAGATTAAATACAATAAAGTATTCGGCTACTATCTGGAAGTAACCAATTCTTTTAAAGATCTGGTTCCGGATTATTATACAAGAAAGCAGACCCTTGCCAATGCGGAGCGTTATATCATTCCAGAACTGAAAGAGCTGGAAGATACGATTCTGGGAGCAGAGGATAAACTCTGTGCACTGGAATATGAGCTTTACTGTGAGGTGAGAAATACTATCGCAGCAGAGTTGACCAGGATACAGAGAACAGCAAAGGCAGTTGCAAAGCTGGATGTGATAGCTTCGCTTGCACTGGTTGCCGAGCGCAACAACTATGTACGGCCAAAGATCAATGAAAAGGGCGTGATCGACATTCGTGATGGGCGACATCCGGTGGTGGAAAAGATGATCCCGAATGATATGTTTATTGCCAACGATACTTATCTGGATGATAAAAAACAGCGCATTTCCATCATTACCGGACCAAACATGGCTGGAAAATCCACCTATATGCGTCAGGCTGCGCTGATCGTACTGATGGCACAGCTGGGATCCTTTGTGCCGGCGTCTTCAGCAAATATTGGACTTGTGGACCGCATTTTTACCCGTGTGGGAGCGTCAGATGACCTGGCAAGCGGACAGAGCACCTTCATGGTGGAGATGAACGAAGTGGCAAATATTCTGCGAAATGCGACAAGCAAGAGCCTTCTGATCCTGGATGAGATTGGAAGAGGAACCAGTACCTTTGATGGATTGAGTATTGCTTGGGCGGTTGTCGAGTATATCAGCAACAGCAAGCTTCTTGGGGCAAAGACCTTATTTGCAACCCACTATCATGAGCTTACCGAGCTGGAAGGCAAGATTAGCAATGTCAACAACTATTGTATTGCGGTCAAGGAAAAAGGTGATGATATCGTATTCCTGCGTAAGATCGTAAAGGGTGGAGCAGACAAGAGTTATGGTATCCAGGTCGCAAAGCTTGCAGGAGTGCCGGATCCGGTCATTAACCGCGCCAAAGAGATCGTAGAAGAGCTTGTGACAGCGGATATTACCGGAAAAGTAAAGGATATTGCGGTACAGGGAAGTGAGACGAAGAAAAAAACGCAGAAGAAGCTGGATGAGGTGGATCTGACACAGTTTTCTCTGTTTGATACCGTAAAAGATGATGATGTGTTAAATGAGTTAAAGGAACTGGATATCAGCCATATGACGCCAATGGATGCCATGAACAAACTGTATCAGCTGCAGAATAAGCTGCGGAACAGATGGTAGGCTGATCCATAAGAGAAAGGAAAGAAGAATCGAATGCCGCATATAGAATTGCTGGATCAGATTACAATTGATAAGATAGCAGCCGGGGAAGTGATTGAACGCCCGGCTTCTG
>ERZ857965.1689-NODE-1689-length-21099-cov-3.763305_pt1 | contig 21099 bp, 26 predicted proteins | sample MGYA00519758_ERZ857965 | MGnify/ENA primary metagenome ERZ857965 (study PRJEB31778, sample SAMEA3449381) | human gut metagenome | biome: human gut; feature: human-associated habitat; material: faeces | place: United Kingdom | collected 2010/2012 ... | reverse complement strand
TACTTGAAAAGCTTCTTGAAGATATATCTTTCAACATTCCGGACATGGATGAGGAGAAGATCACCATCGATCAGTCATACGTAAAAGAGAAATTCGAAGAGAAGATACATCCTGAAGATATCGATCGTTATATCCTGTAAACATGTGTATCCTCATAGATTGTTACAAATAACATCGGTAAAAGTGACGATATACTGCTCTGTAACGATTCAGCCGGCTGGATCGCCTGCAGGGCAGTTGCTTTAAATATGATTCGACAGCAAATTTATTAAATAGAAACGCTGAAAACTGAAAAAACACAGCAAACTCATGAAAAAAACGGGTAAGTTTGTGTTAATTGTGTGAAAGGCAGGAACTTTTTCGAAAAGTCTAAAAAAATATATTGTCTTGTTAAATTAAAAACGGTATAATACAAGTAAAGCTTGCAAAATAATAATAATCAATAGATGAGGTACAGTATGAGTGACATTTTAAACAAAGTTAGAAAATTGAACTGGCTTTTACAGGAAAGCCCGACAGGTGCATTTTCGTTCAATGAAATGTGCGGTGTATTGAGTGATCTGATGGATTCGAATGTATATGTCCTGAACGCAAAGGGCAGGATCATAGGCGTCAATTACAAGATCAGATCCGACAGCTTCGCGATCCCGGATCCGGAAACAGGATCAGAGACACTTCCTGCAGAATACAATCAGGAGCTGATGAGTGTAAGGGAAACAACGGCAAACCTTTCAGGAGACGAAGCTCTCAAGATATTCAAGTACGATTATGATACATCGGACAAGCTCCATACTATAATCCCTATCCTGGGAGGCGGCAAGAGATGGGGCACGCTGGTAATGACAAGATACACACCGGCGTTCACAGATGAAGATCTGGTTCTTGGAGAATACGGCGCAACTGTAATAGGGCTTGAGATACAGAGACAGAAATCACTGGAACTGGAAGAGGAAGAAAGACAGATCGCAATGGTGCAGATGGCTATAGGCACGCTGTCATATTCAGAAATCGAAGCTGTTGAGCAGATATTCTCAGAACTTGATGGCAATGAGGGTCTGCTGGTAGCAAGCAAGATTGCAGACAGATCCGGTATCACAAGATCAGTTATAGTAAACGCGCTTCGTAAACTTGAAAGTGCAGGTGTAATCGAATCAAGATCTCTCGGAATGAAAGGAACTTTCATCAGAATATTGAATGATAAATTCATTGAAGAAATCAGCAAGGACGATATGAAACTGTACTAGAGCTTTGTAACACATACGCCCTCTGCCGCATATTATATTGCGGCAGGGGGTGTTTTTTATTGAAAACGGTACATATGACAGGCAGAATAATGATAATTACGGGACTTGTATTTATCATTGCCGCACTTATCTGCTGCTGGGTATGCGTTAAGGGCAAGGTGGGACCAAATATGGAAGCCATAGGAGCGGTCAAGGCCAAGGCTGTCGTAAACAGAATAGTAAACAGGACAATAAATGAGAACTTTGAGGAATTTGACGATATGGAAAACCTGCTCATAGTCAAAACAGATGAGCAGGGCAATATCCGTATGGTTCAGTCCGACACCCGCAGAATAAATTCACTTATGTCAAAGCTTATGCTGAGGCTCCAGGATAATTATTCAAATATAGAGCCGACGGAAATAAAGGTTTCGGCAGGCTCGCTTCTAGGAAGCAGAATTCTTTCGCAGAAAGGTCCGTATTTCAACCTTAAAATCGTGCCGCTTTCAGTATCCGAAACACAGTTTAAAACAGAGCTTGAAGAGCAGGGTATAAACCAGACAAAATACAAAATTTATGCTGTGATAAAAAGCAGCATCAAAATGCTTGCGCCGTTTACAGACAGGGAGATAACGGTTACAAATACGGTACTTGTGGCAGAAACCGTAATACTTGGCCAGGTGCCTGACAGCTATGTTGTTGTACCCGAAGAAAGTATCCTCGATGCAGTGGAATAATATATTGCCAAAGCGAGATAATCTGATGTATAATATTATGATGAATACAGCACGAAAGGAGGAGGCTCAATGGACATAGAAGAAAAGACTTTTGACGATACTGTAGAAGAAATAATAGAGCTGCTTGAAAACAGACAGTACAGAAGTGCCAGAGAAGAAATTCTCAAAAACAATGGCGTTGACGCAGCCGAAATACTTGAAGAAATAATAGAAGAACTGGGAATCAAAATCGCCATAGTCATATTCCGCATGTTGCCAAAGGATATGTCCGTAGAGGTGTTTTCATACCTTACTATTGATGACCAGAAAGACATCATCAACGGCATTACGGACGTGGAGCTGTCATATATCATAGACGAGCTTGACTTTGACGATAAGATTGACGTACTTGAAGAGCTTCCTGCCAATATAGTTGATAAAATTCTCGAAAAATCCACCAAGGCGGAGCGAAAGCTCATAAATACATTTCTGAACTATCCCGATGACTGCGCAGGCTCGCTGATGACGCCTGAATATATAAGTCTGCAGGGAAGTATGACTGTCAGAGAAGCGCTTAAGCACATCAAAAATGAGGGTATGGATTCAGAAACAGTGTATACCTGCTACGTTAAATCAGGCGGCAGGAAGCTGGAGGGAATAGTTTCCCTGAGAACCCTTGTTATATCCGATGATGATGCTCTGATTTCAGATCTGATGCACACTGATTTTGTGGATGTGAACGTGTATGATGACCAGGAGGAGGTATCAGATGCGTTTATGAAATACGGCTTTCTTGCAATCCCTGTTGTGGACAACGAGGGCAGACTTGTGGGAATTGTTACGGTCGATGATATTATGGATGTCATCGAAGAGGAGGCTACAGAGGATATCGAGAGAATGGCCGGCGTATTAAGCGATGATGATGACAGGGAATATCTTGACATAAGCGTGTGGGGTCATATCAAGAGCAGAATTATGTGGCTTACACTTATGATGTTTACGGCTATGATAACAGGTGGAATTCTCGGAGCCTTTGAGGATATGCTTACGCCTACGCTGGTATGTTACATACCGCTTCTTATGGGTACATCGGGAAATGCCGGCAATCAGGCGGCAACCCTTGTAACCAGAGGTATTGCTGTAGGCGACCTCGATACAGATGATGTTTTCAAGATTTTATGGAAAGAATTTCGGATAAGCATAGGCATATGTCTGGTGCTTGCAAGCATTAACTTCATCAAAGTGCTGGTAATAGACCGGGTTGATATTACGACGGCGGTGATTATAAATCTGTCGCTTGTCATAATCGTTATAATTGCCAAGATGCTGGGAGGACTTATTCCTATGGCGGCCAAAAAACTGGGCATAGACCCTGCGCTGGTTGCAAATCCTCTGCTTACATCTTTATCTGATATGATTTCGGTTGTAACTTATTTTGCAATAGCATCATTAATGCTGACAAACGTATAAAAAATGGACAACAGATGTTTAATAACAAAAGAATATGTAAATAATATAATCAGAAAAAGGCCGCAGGACATACATAAAGGACAGTGCGGCAGAGTTCTGATTATTGCAGGAAGCAGGGCTATGACAGGCGCCGCGGTGCTGTGCGCAAAAGGTGCATTCAGGGCAGGCGCGGGGCTTGTATATGTGAGCATTCCCGAAGAGGTGTTTCCTGTAGTGCAGATATCTGTTCCCGAGGCCATATGTGTTCTGCGAAGCCCTGAAACGGACTTCGGCATATATGATGCCGTAGCAGTAGGTCCGGGAATCGGAGTTGATGCGGAGAATACACAGATAATCAGAAAAATACTTAAAGAATACAAAAAAACCGTAGTAATAGATGCGGATGGATTAAACACCGTTGCGGCGGCAGATCTCTTTGAGGATATGCGGACAAGCAGTGCCGATATAGTTATAACGCCTCATATGGGCGAGGCAGCAAGGCTTCTTGACATTATGCCCGCAGGGCGCGAAGAGATTGCGGAGAAGCTTTCGGAGCTTACAGGCGCAACGGCTGTTCTCAAAGGCGCAGGTACCATAGTGGCATCTGCCGGAGAGAAATCATATACTAATACTACAGGGAATCCCGGAATGGCAACAGCAGGCTCAGGAGATACGCTTACAGGAATAATCGCATCTCTGGCAGCGCAGGGCTACAGCGGCTTTGATGCGGCAGCCTGCGGTGTATATATACACGGCCTTGCGGGAGATATGGCCGCAGATGCAATGGGCCAGTGGGGCATTACAGCGTCAGACATTGCGGAATATGCCTCAAGAGCCATAAAAGACATCATCAGTCAGTAAGTTTATTAAACAGAGGTGAATAGGACTTGATAGTGAAAAAAGGAGATCTTTATTTCGCTGATTTAAGTCCGGTAATAGGCTCTGAACAGGGCGGGGTAAGACCCGTACTGGTAGTGCAGAATAATGTAGGCAACAAATACAGCCCGACAATAATAGTTGCGGCTGTGACATCACAGAAACACAAAGCGCAGCTGCCTACTCACGTATCAATAGATGCAGCAGGAAACGGATTAAGCAAAAACTCGGTTGTACTTCTGGAACAGCTGAGAACAATAGATAAAAGCAGATTAAGAGAAAGAATAGGCACTCTGAATCAGGAGTTAATGCCGGATGTAAATGAAGCGCTGGGCGTGAGCCTGGGAATAAATGCTTTTGAATAAATAAGTTAATATTATACAGGCAGGCGGCCGTCTGCCTGTAAGCAATATATCTGAAAGGTGAACTACAATGAATTACAAAGAACTTGAAACAATTGCAGCAAAAATAAGAGCAGATGTTATTAAGGCTATATACAGTGCCGGTTCAGGTCACCCGGGCGGATCGCTGTCCGCAGCGGATATAGTTACCTGTCTTTATTTCAGTGAGATGAACATTGACCCGAAAAACCCGGACAAATGGGACAGAGACAAACTGGTGCTTTCAAAGGGACATGCAGGACCTGTACAGTATGCGGCTCTTGCAGAGAGAGGATATTATCCGGTAGAGGATATTATGTCACTTCGTAAGCTGGGCTCGGCTTTTCAGGGACACCCGTGCAGAGGCAAGGTTAAAGGCATAGAAATGTCGACAGGATCACTCGGACAGGGCATATCGGCGGCGGTAGGCATGGCTATTGCAGGCAGACTTGACAAAAATCCGGGAAGAATATATGCGGTACTTGGCGACGGTGAATTGCAGGAGGGTCTTGTATGGGAGGCTGCAATGTCGGCGGCACACTACAAGCTGGATAACCTTACGGCAGTCGTGGACTGGAACGGACTGCAGATTGACGGCAGAAATGAAGATGTAATGACAGTTGCACCGGTAGATGAGAAATTTAAAGCCTTTGGCTGGAATACGCTGATGGTTGACGGACACGATATGAAGCAGCTCTGCGAGGCTTTTGAAGCTGCAAGAAGCTGCAAGGGCAGACCGACGGCGATAATAGCAAAGACAGTAAAAGGCAAGGGCGTATCCTTTATGGAGGATCAGGCAGGCTGGCACGGCAAGGCTCCAAACGAGGAGCAGGCTAAGCAGGCAGTAGCAGAACTTGGAGGTGAATGGTAATGGCAGACAAAATGGCGACAAGAGAAGCCTACGGCAAGGCGCTTGTAGAGCTTGGCAAAAAATATGATAATCTGGTGGTTATGGACGCAGACCTTTCAGGTTCAACCAAAACAGCGGTATTTGCAAAGGAATATCCCGAAAGATTTTTCAATATGGGTATTGCAGAGCAGAATATGTATGCGGCTGCGGCAGGTCTTGCAGTATCGGGCAAAATCGTGTGCGCAAGCACATTTGCAATGTTTGCGGCAGGCAGAGCCTTTGAGATTATACGAAACTCCATTGGATATACACATGCAAACGTTAAAATCTGCGCAACTCACGCAGGCATTACCGTAGGTGAGGACGGAGCGACTCATCAGACATTTGAGGATATTGCTCTGATGCGTACAATTCCGGGGATGACAGTTATAAATCCAAGCGACGGCATATCCACGGCAAAGCTTCTCGAAAAGGCTATGGAAATAGACGGTCCGTGCTATGTAAGACTCGGCAGAAGCGCTGTTCCTGTATTTTACGATGAGAGCGCAGACTTTGAAATAGGCAGGGGCAAGACAGTCAGAGAGGGCAGTGACGTTACAGTAATAGCGACCGGCATAATGGTAAACGAGGCTGTAATGGCTGCGGATGAACTCAAAAAACAGAATATAGATGTAAGAGTCATAGACATACATACTATCAAGCCTATTGACAGAGATATAATTATAAAGGCGGCAAAGGAAACAGGCGCGATAGTAACTGCGGAGGAGCACTCGGTAATAGGAGGGCTCGGAAGCGCGGTTGCAGAGGTTACTGCGGCGGAGGCTCCGGTAAAAATGAGATTTGTCGGACAGCACGATGTGTTCGGAGAATCAGGCAAGCCTGAGGAGCTCAAGCAGAAATACGGTATGACAGCGGCTGATATAGTTAAGGCTGTCAGAGAATTAATATAATCGGGACAAAACACGAATAACAGACTCCCTTTCTGAATAAATTTTAGTAGTGATTTCAGGAAGGGAGTTTTAATGTGGAAAAACATAAGCTTTTAAATTCAAAGAGAAAAAAAGCGGCTGCGGTTTTGTGTATTATCCTTGCGGCTGCAATCGCAGGGGTGGTTGTTATGTGTGTTATGAACAGCAGTAAGAAAATAGAGTTTACAGTGCTTGAGGATAAAAATATTCCAAAGGAAATAGAAACCCAGGTGCTTCCGGAGTACAGAAACCTTGAAAGAGCGCTGGCATGCATTGTCGATGACAAGGTATATGTTGTTGTTACTAGAGGAGAAAAAACCACCTCCGGATATGAAGTCGACATAGACAAGATGATAATGAACGACGATAAGCTGGAGGTTTATGCGGCATACACAGATCCCGAAGAGGGCAAGGCAGTGTCACAGGTTCTTACATATCCGTATGCTGTGGCCGAAACAGGACTGAGCGAGCTTCCGAAGAGCATAGAGCTTAGAATTATGTACTGAAGCAAAGGAGGCGGGTCCTCCTTGTTTTAGTATATAAATTTGAACAAATTACATAATATGGTTGACGATGCCGCCGCTGTGTGCTAAAGTATATATGGCAATAAGTGGAATATAAATATGTAGAAATTGTGAAATCGGTACAATATGCCGTATGAATTAGTCATATGGTTTGTATTCCATTATAATTTGTAGTATAATTGAGGTATAATTGAAGCTTTTTTGAAAGGACAAGTTTAATGATTGAATTTTCAAATGTTACCAAGACATACAATTCCAATATCGGTATTGAAAATGTAAGTGTTAAAATAAATCAGGGCGATTTTGTGTTTCTGGTAGGCCCAAGCGGAGCAGGCAAATCGACCTTTATCAAACTCATATTAAAGGAGATAAATCCCGACTCGGGAAGCATCAAAATCAAGGGACGCGAGATTACAACCATGGCAAACAAAGACATACCGGAACTCCGCCGAAACATCGGTATGGTGTTTCAGGATTTCAGACTGCTCCCCAAAAAGACAGTCTATGAGAACGTAGCCTTTGCAATGGAGGTAATACACAGAACTCCAAGGTCAATCAAAAGACATGTGCCTCAGGCGCTGAGCCTTGTGGGAATCAGCGACAAGGCTGACAGATATCCCGACGAGCTTTCGGCAGGCGAGCAGCAGAGAGTTGCGATTGCCCGGGCAATTATAAACAACCCTAGAATGCTTATAGCAGACGAGCCTACAGGCAATCTTGATCCCGAAACAGCGTGGGAGATAATGATGCTGCTTAATCAGATCAACAAAAAAGGAACTACAATCGTTATGGTCACACATTCAAAGGACATTGTAGACAAAATGGGCAAAAGAGTAATTGCCATTGAAGACGGACACATTGTCAGAGATGACGTGGGAGCCTACGGTTTTAATGAAGATACACTGAATACAGACGAAACTTTTACGGGGGGACTGCTTGACTGATGCTTAATTCTTTTCGATATACAATAAAACAGGCTTTCGGGCAGGTTTTCCGAAACAAGACAATGAGCATAGCTTCTGTGTTTTCAATAACAGCTATGCTTCTCATACTGGGCATTTTCTTTATACTGGTTATAAATATCAATATGGTTACAGAGTCGGTCAAGGCTGACTACGATACCATAGAGGTGTTTATGCAGGAGGATGCGAGTAAAGAGGATGCACAGGCAATCATTGACGGTATGACAGGCTTTGACGGCGTGGAGAGCGCTACCTACCGTACCAAAAAAGAAGCGCTGGCGATATTAAAGGACAGGTGGGGTGATCAGGGATATCTTCTTGACAACCTAGCCAAAAACCCGCTGCCTGATTCGGTGGTAATTAAGATATCAAGCCTCGAAAAAGCGCAGGCCATAGCAGATAAGGCCAAGACCTTTAACGGCATAGAGAAAGTCAACTATTACAAGCAGACTGTAGACAAGATTATGAAAGTTACAGACTTCATACAGCTTGCGGCGCTGATAATTATGGCATTCCTTGTTATAGTATCGGTGGTGGTTGTTGCAAATACCGTCAAACTGACTGTATTTGCAAGAGGCGATGAAATCAGCATTATGAAATACATAGGCGCAACCAACTGGTTTGTAAGAGGACCGTTTCTTGTTGAGGGCATCATCATAGGACTGTTCTCAGCGATAATATCGGTGCTTATAATAGCACTTATTTATGCCAGAATCATTGCGGGCATAGGTGATGATATGATGATTATGCTGTCAACACCTATGGTTCCGGAGGGTTTCCTTGTCAAAAACATAATCGTCATATTTGTGGCGCTTGGTGTCAGCATAGGAGCCTGCGGAAGTATCATTTCAATGAGAAGATTTCTTGATGTTTAGGAGGCATTTGGATGAGAAAAAGAATTCTTGTATGGATTTTAACAATAGCTATGGTAATGTCAGTTACAGGAGGCTCATTTGTTTATGCGGATAATCTCAGCAATATAAATTCACAGATAAGTGATAAAAAATCTGAGCTTTCACAGGGCAGACAAAAGGAAAAGGAGCTTAAATCCGAAATCAGTCAGCTTACAGAGAAGATAGACGGTATGCAGGATGAGATTGACAAGCTGCAAAGTGAAATAAACAACACTGAGTTCAAGATAACGGCGGCTCAGAACAAGCTGAGCAAGCTTCAGAACAGAATTGAAAAACAGAACAACGATTTAAACGACCGTCTGAGAAATATGTATATGAATGATAATACCAGCTTTGTGGAGGTGCTTTTAAATTCGGGCAGCCTTTCGGAGCTTCTGGTTAACCTTGACCTTATCAAGCGTATACACAAGGGCGACAAAGAGGTTTTAGAGCAGTTGCAGGTTCAGCATGAACAGGTTGAAAAACAGAAAAAAGAGCTTGACAATCTTAACAGCTCGCTTAAATCCCAGCAGGGAGAGGTAAAGGTAAAGCAGGAGTCGCTTAACGCAGACAAGTCGGCTCTGAATAAAAAACGACAGGCCGTTGCCGCAGATAATGCAGAACTTTCAGAGGAAATTGCAGACCTTCAGGCAGCGGCAGATGCGCTTACCGCGCAGATTAAAGACTACGGCAACAGCGACAGTCCGTACTCGGGCTCTATGATATGGCCGGTTTCAGGACCTATCTCCTGCGAATACGGCTACAGATACTGCCCTTACCATGGATATGAGCTTCATACCGGAATAGATATAGCCGTAGGAACGGGAACAAGCGTTAAAGCGGCATCATCGGGCGTTGTAAGACAGGCCTATTACAACAGCAGCTACGGAAATATGGTTCTTATAGATAATGGCGGAGGAATATATACACTTTATGCACATAACAGCAGCCTGCTTGTAAGTGCAGGTCAGAAAGTGTCACAGGGACAGGTTATTGCCAGATCCGGAAACACAGGAAACTCTACAGGTCCTCACGTTCATTTTGAAGTAAGAGTCAACGGTCAGTATGTAAATCCAAGGAACTATTTATAAGATGAACAAGTTAAATCCTATTGTAATTGAATTACTCAGAAAAAGAGGAGTAACAGAAAAACAGGATATAATGGAATTTATAAGTCCTTCACCGCGAAGGACTTATGACCCTTTTTTGATGCTTAATATGGATAAGGCGTCAGACATAATTCTTGACAGTATCAGAGCCGGCAAAAAAATCTGCATATACGGTGATTATGATGCCGACGGCATAACTTCCGTTGCGATTCTGATGCAGTCGCTGCGCAAGCTGACAGACAATGTGTTTTACTACATACCGTCAAGATTTGTGGAAGGCTACGGACTTAACACAGAGGCCATACACAACATCAAGGCAAAGGGCGCAGACCTGATAATAACCGTAGACTGCGGCAGCGTATCATATAACGAGATCGAATATGCCAAAGAACAGGGTATAGAGGTTATAGTTACCGACCATCATAATATAGATGAGAGAGCGGCGGACTGTCTCATAGTCAATCCCAAGCAGGAGCTTTGCGGTTATCCGTTCAAGGAGCTTGCAGGATGCGGTGTTGCTTTCAAGCTGGTGTGCGCGCTGCAGAGAAAGCTGGAGCTTGACAAGAGCTTTATCAGAGATGTGCTTGACCTTGTGGCAATAGGCACCATAGGTGATATAGTGCCGCTTGTTGACGAAAACAGAACCCTTGTCAAATACGGACTCAAGGCTCTTCGGAGCACTAAACGCAAGGGACTTCTGAAGCTCCTTGAAATGATGGCATTAAGACCTGCAACCCTTAACGCAGACAATATCGCATATGTACTGGTACCTCATCTCAATGCAGCAGGCAGGATGCGAGATGCATCCCTGTGTGTTGAGATACTGCTTTCGGACAATGACAGGCTGATACATAACGGCGCTGAGGAGCTTATCAGATGCAACAGAGAAAGACGCAAGGCACAGGACGAGGCATACGATAAATGCGTTGATATAGTTGAGAAGCACTTAAAAAACAGAAACTTCATAATGATAAAATGCCTTGACGCCCACGAGGGTATCACAGGTATAGTTGCAGGCAAGCTCAAGGACAGATACAAAAGACCTGTTGCCATTGTAACGCCTACGGCAGATGGACTAAAAGGCACGGGCAGAAGCGTAAGCAGGCTTAATCTTTATGATATAATGAAAAATCATGAGGAATATCTGGACAAATTCGGAGGTCACGCTGCGGCCTGCGGATTTACTATGGCAGACGACAATTTCAGAGAACTGTCCTGCAGTCTTGATGATACTGTGGCGCATATGCTTGAGCAGGACAGCACCATATTTGATGAAGGTATAAATATTGATATGGAGCTTACTGTTGATCAGATAACCCTTGAGCTGTTTAATGACGTTCAGCTCATAGGGCCGTTCGGTCACAAAAACAGAAAACCGGTATTTGCAGTAAGAAATATCGTTGCAAGAGATGTTTTTTATATGGGGAATGACAAAAAACACGTTAAATTCAACGGTTTTGATGCATATGGCAACTATGTCAGATGCATACTGTTTAACAAGGCGCAGGAAAACAAAGATATAATCAGAGAGAATAATACAGTGACTGTTACAGGATGTCTGGATGAGCAGGTATGGAGAAACACCCGTGAAGTTCAGATAATCATAAACAGTGTGGAATAGAGGAGATTGTTTTGAAAAAAAGACAGTATACTGCAATAATCCTTATCGCAGGAATAATCACAGGCATGTCTGCCATGTGGATAATAACAAGCTGCGCAGGCGGATTCATCAGGGTGAATGCGGCAGGCTATGAGGAGATGCTCAGGATTTGCCAGAAATACAGCAAGCTTGAGGAAATATACAGCTATATAGATGATAACTACTATACTGATGTGGACGATGAGAAACTGATGGAGGGAATGTATTCCGGGCTTGTCAAGGCTCTTGACGATCCGTATTCAGCATATATGTCAAAAGACAAATATAAGGAATGGAATTCCGATATAAGCGGAGAGTTCGGAGGCATAGGCGTCACATTTACAGAGGATGACAGGGGAGATTTCCTCATTGTAAGCGTAATTGATGATACTCCGGCATACAAGGCAGGCATCAGAGCAGGCGATATCATAGAAGCGGTAGACGGCAAAACCTATGATGATATGAATGATATAGTAGCCGTCATAAGAGGCAGGGAAGGCACCAGTCTCAAGCTTAAGTACAAAAGAGATAATAAAGAAAAAACGGTTACAATAGTCAGAGATACAATACAGATTGAGAGCGTAAAAAGCGAAATACGCAAGGACAACATAGGATATATCAGAATATCCTCATTTATAGAAACAACCTCTGCAGATTTCAAAAAAGCTCTTAACGAAATGGAAACCTCTCATGTCAGAGGTATGGTCATAGACATACGAAACAACGGAGGCGGTCTTGTGGAGGAGGGGCTTGCGGTGGCTGACGAGCTTCTCGGCAAATGCACTCTTGTATGCTATGTGGATAACAAGGGCAACAAAACCTACAGCTATTCAGACAAGGACAAGACAGATATACCTTATGTACTTCTGGTGGACGGCGCAACTGCAAGCACCTCAGAGATACTGACAGCTGCTGTTAAGGACAACAAGGGAGGCAAAATCGTAGGAACCAAAACATTTGGCAAGGGAATAATACAGAACACCTCGCAGTTTAAGGACGGCTCCGCTCTGAAGCTTACAGTTATGCAGTACCTGTCGCCTGACGGCAACGAAATTCACAAAAAAGGCGTTAAGCCTGACTATGCGGTTAAGCTCAAGAAGAATGATGACACTGATTATCAGCTTAACAAGGCTCTGGAGCTTCTGAAGCAGAACTGATAATCATTGACTTGTATAATCTGCGGTGATATAATCATACTGTAAAGTGTGAAAGTGATTTGTGAAAGGAGTTTGCTATGGCATATCAATCAAAATTCAAGAGAGAGGATATCGATGAGCTGTTTGCGGCTATCCTGCTTTTAGAGACTGAAGAGGACTGCTACAGATTTTTCGAGGATATCTGTACTATAAACGAAATCCACGCTATTGCGCAGAGATTACAGGTGGCAAAACTGCTTTCAAAAAAGAAAACCTATTCTGAGATTGAGGAAGTTACCAAGGCTTCTACGGCAACAATCAGCAGAATTAACAAATGTCTTCTATACGGGGCGGACGGATACAAATATGTTTTAGACAAGCTTGAAAACAAATAGATAGTATAATACGAAACGCCATAATTCAAATGGCGTTTTTTGGTGTATATATGAAAATTTATTGGACAAAACAGAAATCAGACAGCAAAACCCTTGCGGCTGCAGCGCTTAAGCTTTACTGCGGAGTTTCGGATACTCTCTGCCATGACGACAGAGGCAGGCCATATTTCAAAAACACAGACATCAGAATATCCATATCTCACAGCGGGGATATATGGCTGTGCGCGCTTGGCAGAAATGAAACAGGCATAGATATTGAGCGTATCACAGACAGAAATCATCTCAAAATAGCAGAGAGATTTTTTACACCGGAAGAAACCGGCTTTGTAAAATCAAACGGGGCAGACGGATTTTTCAGACTGTGGGTCAGAAAAGAGGCATATGTTAAGTATGTGGGGGAGGGTATCTCCTACGGACTTGACAGCTTCAGCCTGTCAGACGGAAGCAGGCTTTCAGATGAATACGGAGATGCGGTTTTCAGAGAGATAGATTTTGGAGAGAATTTTAAATGTGCGGTATGCACGGCAAAGGAGGAATTTTCTTGGGAGCAGATAAAAACAGAAGAAATGCGTATATAGCGGCGGTGTGTTTTTCGGTTGCCGTAGGGTTTTCATTTCTCGGCATAAAAACATGCACGCCTTTTGCGGATACGCTTACCATACTTACCCACAGATACAATTGGGCGCTTATTGCGGTACTGGTGTTCATACTTTATGACAGACTCAGAGGCCACAGGATAGAAATAAAGGGCAAGCCAAAGCGAAACCTTTTTATTACAGCCCTTTTTTACATACTGTTTATGGCTATACAGACCTTTGGGCTGAGATTTGCAACTTCAATAGAGAGCGCCATACTGTTTGCAATAGTACCTATAATAGTTAAAATAATAGCTAGCATATTCCTGGGTGAGAAGTCGGGTATAATGCAGACTGTATTCGTTTGTATATCGGTGGCTGCCGTAATAGCCATGATAGTTATAGGGGCAACTGATATACGTATGAACATCTGGGCTATGCTGATACTGTCGGTTTCAAGTATATGTATGGCACTAAGCAATGTGTTTATGAGATATGTAAGAGAGCAGTACAGACCGATTGAGATAACGGCTATGATATCTCTTATGGGCTTTGTCGTATTCAATGCGGCATATATAGTAAGAGGCATATCACAGGGAACATTAAATCAGTATTTTGATCTCATCACAAATGTTAAATTTGAAGTTGCCGTATTTTATCTGGGTACAGCCTGCATACTGCTTTCATCGCAGCTTATGGCGTATGTCCTCAGATACCTTGAGGCTGTCAAGGGAACAATATTCGGAAACGTTTCAACAGCAATATCTATAATTGCGGGGGTTGTCGTTTTAGGCGAGCCGCTTAAGGCGTATCACATAATATGCGCGGCTCTGATTATAGTGGGGGTTTTAGGCATCAGCCTGTGGCCCGAAAAGAAAACAGACAGGATAGAATAAGACAAATTTGCAAATAATATTATTGATAGATATGGCTGACTGGTGTATAATAATATAAAAATGACAGACAGGAGGAACAGTACAATGGTGCAGTTAATGATAGGCCACAAAGGCAGCGGCAAGACAAAGCATATGATAGACCTTGCCAATGATTCAGTTGATAAAGCTAACGGAAACATTGTTTTTATAACTAAAAATCAGAGACTTATGTATGATCTTAAACACGAAATGAGGGTAGTATCTATGGAGGATTATCCTCACATTACCAACAGCGATGAATACATAGGTTTCATATACGGAATAATAAGCGGAGACCACGACCTTGAGACAATCTTCATAGACGGTATTATGAAGCATGCGGATTTCTCAATAGGAGATCTCCCTGAATATATAGACAGGCTCAAAAAAATCTCAGAGCTTTACGATGTGAACTTTGTAGTAAGCATCAGCGCAGACAAAGAAGAAATGACAGGAGTTGACTTCAGCGGCTGCGATATCTTAAATTAACAGCATTCAGACAGGCGATGGAAACATCGTCTGTAATTTTTTCAATTTTCAATCAGGAGCAGTTATGAAAAAAGTATACGGTTGTATTTTTCTTACGGGATTTCTGTTTGCAACAATGGAAGTCTCTCTTAAGGTTGCAGGAACAGGGATGGATTCGTTTCAGCTCACTTTCCTGAGATTTTTTATAGGCGGCCTTATAATTCTGCCTTTTGCCATCGCAGAAATGAAAAAAAACAAAGTCAGAATAGGACTGAAGGACATAGGGTTTCTAACAATAGTAGGTATCACAGGGATACCTCTTTCCATGCTGTTTTTCCAGCTTGGCGTTATGGAGTGCAATGCCTCAACAGCCTCAGTGCTCATATGTATAAATCCTCTGTTTACTATGGTTTTCGCACATTTCATACTGGGTGAGAAAATGAACAGAGGCAAGCGGGTGGTGCTTGCTTTAGGACTTATAGGTATAGTGTTTATGATAAGACCGTGGGATCTGCAGGAGGGAAACAGTGTAATAGGAATAATATATATGCTGCTTGCGGCGATATTCTTCGGACTTTATACCTGCATAGGCAAAATCAGCACTGCCAAGGTGGGAACCTTTGCGCAGACAAGCTTTTCATTTATACTGGGCTCACTGGTGCTGCTGATAGTAATTCTGTTTATGGGCAGGCCCGTTACGGCAGGAATTGCAGAGAACTGGGTTGAGGTTATGTACGTAAGCGTTTTTGTTACAGGACTTGGATATATTTCATACTTTACGGCAATCAAGCTGTCAGATGCGGTTACAGGCTCCATAGCATTCTTCATAAAGCCTGCAATAGCGCCTGTTATTGCAGTAATCGTGCTTCACGACGCAATCCTGTGGAATACCGTTACAGGCATAGCTTTTATACTCGGAGCATCGTATCTGAACATACACCTGCAGCGAAAGGCATTTAAGGCAAAGGAGCAGATTTCTGATGAAAGCAACTGATATCAGCAGAATAGTAAATGAACACGAGCCGGGAATAATCGGCAGACACAAATGCTTTTCGGTGGTAATACCGATGATTGATATAGATGGAGAGCTTCATATACTCTATGAGGTGCGCTCGCCGAAGATTAAGCGCCAGCCGGGAGAGATTTGCTTTCCGGGAGGCGAGAGGGAACCGGGAGAAACAGATATTGAATGCGCCCTTAGAGAAACTTCGGAGGAGCTCTGCATTGATACAGACGATATATTTGTAATAGGAGAGGTTGGGACACTGTTTACCTACGGCGGCTACGTTATAAAGGCGTATGCGGTGCAGATAGACAGAGAAACCATAGAAAATGCGACCCCAAGTGAAAGCGAGGTCAGTGAGCTTTTTACGGTGCCTCTCGACTTCTTCCTAAGCAATGAGCCAAGGGAGTATTACAGCTATGCAAAGCAGGAGATACAGGAGAATTTCCCGCTGGAGCTTATTGGATTTCCGGACGGATACAAATGGGCGTCTGCAAAGACAGAGGTTCCGATATATGTATATGATAAATATGTAATCTGGGGAATTACCGGCAGGATAACCAGATACTTTGCGAATATGCTGAAAAACAGCAGTATATGAGGAGAACTGTAATGAAGATAGAGCAGTTTGTTATGGCCTATGAGGCGGAGCAGGACCGTATTCGCGCGATGCTGCCCGGGGGCTTTGAGTCACTTCGGCCTGTTTTGAGAATTAATACAGAGATAAGAGATGACAGAGAGGTATATATTGAGTTTAATACCCCTGTTGTGCACGACGGCAGCAGAGGCTGGCTAAATATATCAAACTGGACAGGCAGCAGGGAAGAAATACCGTTTACAGACGAAAACGGCACAGTTACAATTTCAGCGCCTTTCTTAAATCTTTCATATAAAGGCGTAGGTATTGAGGGCGGCTGTCCTGCCGAAAAGGACAATGATGGTTGCTTCTTTATAGGAGAGAGCACAGAGTTTCATTTGCCTGAACAGATTAACGCCAACAAGGAATTCTGTGACTGCGAATTCAAATGGTGCTTCTCAGCAGATGATGCAGGCGGCAAAAGCACAGGCAAGACACTTCCTGCCTACAATACGGAGGTTAAGAACCATTATGACAGGCAGGCATTTACTGCGGAGAACGCCGCAAAGATTAAATGCGAGCAAGTGCTTGGTTCATATATAGTCAGATTTGAGAGGTAATTTATTATGTCAGATGTACTTGATTTCAGATATGCAGAGAGAAAAGATGCAGGTCTTATCCTCAAGTTTATTAAAGACCTTGCAAAATATGAAAAAATGGAAAACGAAGTGATTGCAACAGAAGCACTTCTTAAAGAATGGATTTTTGATAAGCAGAAAGCCGAGGTTATATTTGCTCTCAAGGATGGCAAGGAGGTTGGCTTTGCTCTGTTTTTCCATAACTTTTCCACGTTTTTAGGCAGAGCGGGGATTCACCTTGAGGACCTTTATGTAATGCCAAAACATAGAGGCTTTGGTTACGGCAGAGCTATTCTCAGGAAACTGGCGCAGATTGCAGTTGAGAGAGGCTGCGGCCGTCTTGAATGGTGGTGTCTTGACTGGAACAAACCGAGTATTGACTTTTATCTGTCGCTGGGCGCTGAGCCTATGAGCGACTGGACGGCATACAGAATAGCAGGAGATACGTTAAACAAGTTAGCAGAATAACAGAAAGGGGCTGTCGCATTAGGTTAAAATCTAATGGCGACAAGCCCTTTTTTTGCTGCCGGGGCAGATATTGAAATTTCAATATCTGATGCCTTCATATGTTACCTGTCATAAAAAACACAAATAGAGCCAGCATGTAACTGTCTCTGTGTTTGGCACCATATTTAAGTTCCTTAATTATGCCGCTTCTTCCTTAAGTTCATAAAGATGTAAATCCAGCTTATCATTCTGTATCCTGCTGTGAAGCCATCCCAGATTATGCGCCATGGCAAACAGGATGTACTCCGCCATAACATTCTCTTTACCTCTGCACAGAAATCTTGTGAATTCACTGTCTCCCTTGATATCTCCAAAGCCTCCTTCCGCCTGTATGCTTCGGTTCATTCTGAGCTTCTTTCCTTTTTTCAAATAGTTTTCGGTATGAACTTGTATCTTCATTTTCTTTGACAAGATAGTAGATAACTGCAATAAGTATGAGTACATATATAACAAAGCCTATGCATTGTTTCATATTGTCATCTCCATACTGCCAGAGGTGTGTGTACATTACAATTAAAGGGACATTATGCTGTCTGGTGAAAGGTTATTTATATACCTCTCTGCGATGCCCTATACTCAGTGCAAGTATTATAAGTTCGTTATCTTCAATATTGCAGATGAGCCTGTAATCACCAATACGGTATCTCCACTGACCCTTTTGGCCTGCTGTAAGTCCTTTTCCAAAGGCCCGTGGGTTGTCGCAGTCAGTAAGGTGTTTATCAATCCAGCCTTTAATCATAAGCTTAGTATATCTGTCAAGTTTTTTAAACTCCCTGTCAAATCTTGAGGTTGTTCTTATTGTATATTTCATAAATCAAGCTCTCTCCAAAGCTCATCAATCGGTCTGCTTTTCCTGCCGTCCCTGATATATTCGTTATATGCTTCATCAGCAAGGGCGATATCGTATTCGTCTTCAATTTTTTCGAATAAAGCTCTTTTGAAGGCTTCCCCCAAAGAGATGGCATGAAGCTTTGCGTAGCTGTCGGCAAGCTTTTTTTCTTCTGCTGTTAATCTTATAGAAAAACTCATAACATAGACTCCTCTCTTTGTAGTACATCGTACTACACATTTGAATAGATGTCAACACCGTAGCAGTATAAAAGCGTATAATAACAGTATATGCTTTTTTAAAAATATTTTGATGAAAATGATAGGAGAGAGTTAATACCGGAACAAGCCGAGTATGTCGCTGGGCGCTGAGCCTATGAGCGACTGGACGGTATACAGAATAGCAGGAGATACGTTAAACAAGTTAGCAGAATAACAAGCAGGGTGCTTCTTCAGCGAAGCAGGTGTAATTACGAGCCTTTTTATTTCAGATGCTATGGATTGCAAAAAAGTGCAAAGTATAATTCCAAAAAAGTGCAAAGTATTATGCTGAAAAACTGCAAAGTGAAGTTGACAAAAACTGCAAAGTATAATATGATTAAAAAAACAAAACAATTCTGATATATAGAAAAACGAGAGGGTGTATATGAAACGAGATGAATATTTGCCGAGAATAATAGATAAAACTATTGAGAAATATTTAAAAATATTTGGTGCAGTGTGCATAGAAGGTCCTAAATGGTGTGGCAAGACGTGGACTTCTGAATATCATAGCAACAGCTGGTATTTTGTAGGTGATCCGGAGAATAATTTTCAGAACAGACGTCTGGCAGAAATTGCAGTGGAACATATATTGGAGGGAGAAACTCCAAGACTTATAGATGAATGGCAGGAGGTTCCGTCTATATGGGATGCTGTAAGATATAAGGTTGATCAATCTTCTGATAATGGTACATTTATACTTACAGGATCATCTACACCGCAGAATAAGGGTGTACTTCATAGCGGGATAGGGAGAATAGCAAAACTTCATATGAGACCTATGTCACTTTATGAGTCCGGAGAGTCTACCGGCGATGTATCTTTGCAGGAACTGTGTGACGGGAATATAGAGCCGGTGATGTCACAGGCAATTTCAATAAAGAAACTGGCTGAAATAATTGTAAGAGGTGGCTGGCCGAGAACTGTAGGCTATGCATCAGAATTTTCATATCTTGTTCCCAGAGAATATATAAAAGCTTTTCTTGAGGAAGATATATATAAAAATGAAGAACTAAAGTTCAATCCGCATAAAGTTGAGAAACTTCTCAGGTCACTGGCAAGAAATGAAAGCAGCCTTGCGGGAATTGCGACACTGGAAAAAGACATTAAGGGATTTGATGAAACAGGTGTAAGCAGGGAAACAATAAACTCTTATATTGATGGTCTGAAAAGAATGTTTATAATTGAAAATCAGAAACCATATGCGCCTAAAACAAGGTCGGCGCTTAGAGTAAAACAGCAGGAAAAAAGACATCTGGCGGACCCCTCACTGGCCTGCGCGCTTCTTGATTTGACTCCTGAAAAACTTATTAATGATTTAAACACCTTTGGACTTATGTTTGAAGCTTTATGCGAAAGAGACCTGCGAACTTATGCAGAGAGCTTTGATGCGAAGCTTTATCATTACAGAGATTATGACGGCAATGAGATTGATGCGGTCATAGAATTAAAAAACGGTGAGTGGTGCGCATTTGAAATAAAACTTGATTCGGGGAAAATTGATGAGGCCGCTGAAAAACTGTTAAAAATCAGGAAAAAACTTGAAAATAACTCGGTTGAGCTGCCAAAGGTTATGGGTATAATTGTGGGACTTGGAAGTGCAGCATATAAAAGGGAAGATGGTATTTTTGTTGTACCTATCGGATGTCTCAAAGACTAGAATGTCCAGTTATCGCAGAGAACTGCCACGTTATGCAGCATAGCCTGTAATTGACTGGACGGTATACAGAATAGCAGGAGATAGGTTAAACAAGTTAGCAGAATAACAAACAGGGTGCTTCTTTATGAGGCGCCTATTTTTCTTGCCGCCTGTAAGCGAACCAGGTGTAATTACGAGCCTTTTTATTTCAGATGCTATGAATTGCAAAAAAGTGCAAAGCATAATTCCAAAAAACTGCAAAGTATAATTTTTTTTGCGTAAATGAAGTGTAAATTCAACATTAAAAATGCCCCGCAATGCGGGGCATCATATATAGCTTAATTATGTAGAGTCTCTAGATTATACTAAACCCTGAGCCATCATAGCTTCAGCAACCTTTTCGAAACCTGCAATGTTAGCACCCTGTACCAGAGCGTTCTTGTCGCCATAGTACTTTTCGCCAGCGCCTGCACAAGCATTGTAGATGTTCTTCATAATCTGGTGTAACTGAGCATAAACGTCTTCGTGCTGATATACAGTGTGACCAGCGTTCTGTCCCATTTCGATGC
>ERZ857965.1685-NODE-1685-length-21132-cov-3.207857_pt1 | contig 21132 bp, 21 predicted proteins | sample MGYA00519758_ERZ857965 | MGnify/ENA primary metagenome ERZ857965 (study PRJEB31778, sample SAMEA3449381) | human gut metagenome | biome: human gut; feature: human-associated habitat; material: faeces | place: United Kingdom | collected 2010/2012 ... | reverse complement strand
GAAACCATCAAAGCTCGTTCTGAAGAGGTGTTTAAGCAAGTTGGCCTCGTAGGCTTAGAAGATCGCAAGATTACAAGTTTATCTGGTGGTCAACGCCAACGCGTAGGTATTGCTATGGCTTTGGCATTAGATCCAGTTTTACTAATTTACCGCAAGAATAAAACATATTGCCCATATTTGTAACATTAGAGGTGTCTAATCCGCTCAAATCCACACTCTCAAGCTTACTTCCAGCAAAAGCACCTCTTAAAGCTTCTGCATTTTCGCAGACCACCTTTTCATCAGGTGTTCCAACTACTAAACTCTTCCATTCTTTTGCACCATTTGATTGAAACGCTTTAAACGATGCGATCTTTACCTGTTTCCCATTCAGTTTGCCCGGGATCACAACGTCCTTAGAAGCACCTATGTATTTCGTTAAAGTAATACTTCCATCAATATTGTCCGTGTACTCCCAGTCAGTTATACTTGATCCGTTTCCAGCCATTTCCTCTGCGTGCACGCTCAGCGGCGCCAGAGCAAGTATCAGCAAAATGCCAAGCACAAAAAACAAATAACGTCTACATTTCTTCATCTAACGTTCCTCCTTCTTCTTCCATAAAAAATTTTACTCATTATATCCCATCTTTTTCCGGTACGAGTAGAATGTACCGTGGTGAATGCCAGCAGCTTTGCACAACGTGGAAATTCTGTAATCCTCTTTCTCCGAAAGTTCCTGTATCAGCTGACACAGTTTTTCTTTTGAAATCTGACAGTCTGTTTCTTCGGTTTCGGTTTCACGGATCATGCGGAGAAGTTTTACCTCTGCTGTAAGGTCTTTGATCATGTTCTCCTGCACATGGCAGCATTCGACCAGTGCCCTCTGATTATCATTGTTCGATGATTCCTGTGCTTTCTTCGAAACCTTTTTCCCGGGATCTCTCGGCAGATCGTATCGTGTGCCCAGCGTCCCGCTTTGATACGATTCCTTCCACCTTGCGGCAGCTCTCTCGATCCGTTTGCTGCCGAGCATCTTCAGATCGAATCCGGCATCCTGAAAGATCTGAGCAGGCTTCTTCCCGCCTAAATATTCTTTTATAAACAGGAGCTTAAACTCGTTCGTGTAATAAATAGCTTTATCCGTTACCAGGATCACGTGTTTATTGCCTTTAAGGATCTCCTGCTCCTCTTCTGTGAATCTGCCTCTGCCCAAATCGCTCCTCCTGCTTCTTTATCACCTCATCCATATGACACCCTCCCCCGCATTTAACGCATGCGTTTGATATGGCTACCACATAATATTGGTTATGTGGTAGCCCGGCAAAACGCTTCAAAATCCTGGCTTTGAATTCCCCGTTTAGAGCGGTTTTAAAGTGCGAAAAAACTGTATCTAACAAAAAAAGTACAGTTACAGGCAAGATTAGTCTTGCAACATAGGGGGTGGATAGGTATAATGAACAGAGTTTTAGAATAAAAGCATCTTTCTACTGCATGAGATCGCATATTTTTTACCACATAACCAATATTATGTGGTCATAACAAAAGTCTCATCGCTTCTATTTGTTTTCTATGTTCCTTCCCACTGGACAAAATATATATTCTCGTGGTTTCAATACTGCTGTGTCCCAGGATATCTGCAAGTCTTGTGATATCATGTTTAACGGCATAAAAAGCTCTGGCAAACAGATGGCGCAGGTTATGAGGGAAGACCTTCTCTTTTGAGACCCCGGCTTTTTCACACAGCCGCTTCATTTCCGACCAGAGATTGCTGCGATCTACCGGCTTGCCTGTTCTTGTGATAAAAATGCTTCCCGCTTTGATGCCATGTTTTTTCGCATACCTGCGCAGCTTTACAGTAAGCTTTGACGGAAGCATCACGATTCGATGTTTTCCTTTATTATCGATCTCCGCCTGTCCGCTGCAAACAGATCTCACCGTTATAAACCTCAATTCACCGACACGGATCCCGGTGGCTGCGATGGTCTCCATCACGGCCTGAAGGCGTGAACCTTTGCCTGCAGCACGCAGAAGTCTGAAATATTCTTCTTTTGAAAGTTCCAGATCTTTTTCCAGAAACATTTTTTTCTGTATTTTAAAGGTTTTCAGACAACACTCTGCACGACCGCAGAACTTCAGATATAAATTCAGGCTTATGATCATGGAGTTGGCGCTGCTGATCTTATAATGCTCTGACAGCCACGATTTATATTCTTTCAGAGTTTCTTTCGAGAGTTCTTTTTCTTCCAGCCACAAATAGAAGGCCTGTATATCATGGATATATTTTCTGACCGTTGCCGGGGATTTCTCACCTTCCACTAAAAACTCCTCATACCGCTTCCATTTTTCAGATCGTAATCGTTCTTCCATATTCTTTACACTCCTTACTGTTTCTCCCTGCACAGGAGATCTTTTGCCCACCCTAAAGGTAGTACCATGCCAACCGCAAACTTGTAATAATTCATCCCACCAAAAAACTACATTTTTTTGCATTTTTCACAAAATAACCATAGAAATCCCCTAAATTCCATGTTAAACTATTGCCAGGCAAGGAAAGAATTTTGTTTTATTAAGACAATATTAACGCATAAAGCCAGCGCAAATTAGTAGGTAATTGCTTCTGGCTGTTTTTGCACGCGTTATACATTTATCAAAGGAGGGGAATTATGTTAGATGAATCTTTCTACCAAAAGGCTGATGAGATCATAGCCAATCATACAAAGGAAGAACGCTCCCTGATCCCTATCATTCAGGATATTCAGGCCGAGTACCGCTATCTTCCGCCAGAACTGCTTACCTATGTCGCCAAAGAAATCGGCATCACAGACGCCCGCGCCTACAGTGTTGCGAGCTTCTATGAAAACTTTTCGTTTGAACCTAAGGGGAAATACATTCTCAAAGTCTGTGACGGGACAGCTTGTCACGTTCGGAAATCCACCCCGATCATGGAACGTCTTCGCAGCGACCTCGGTCTTGAGGAAGGACGCCAGACTACCGATGATATGCTGTTCACGCTGGAGACCGTCTCCTGCCTGGGTGCATGCGGACTGGCTCCTGTCATGATGGTCAACGATGAAGTGCACTCCACCATGACGCCGGATAAGGCAACGGAACTGATCAATAAGATTCGAGGTGAGGAGAATGAATAGAATGAAAAGCAGAACCGATCTGGACGTTCTGAAAAAGGACGGTCAGGCTCAGATCGAGCAGAAAGCATGTCGCCTTTTCGTGTGCTCCGGAACCGGATGCGTAGCCAGCGGATCCGAAAAAGTGTACAACAAGCTGTGCGAGCTTGCGAAAAACCATCCGGAAATAGACGTCGTTTTCAGTGCAGAAGAAGCACATGAAGCTGGCGGAGAATGCTGCAAAGGCTGCAGCGGCACGTCTGGCACCGACGATAAGAAATCCGTCAGCATCAAGAAAAGCGGCTGCCACGGATTCTGTGAAATCGGACCTCTGGTTCGCGTAGAGCCGCAGGGACTCATGTATACGAAAGTAACGGAAGACGACTGTGAATCCATCTTTGAAAAAACCGTTCTTGGTGGCGAGATCGTTCATGAACTTCTCTACCACGAAGGCGAAAAAGAATATATAGGCGAAGACGATATCCCGTTTTTCCAGGGGCAGACACGCTTGGTCCTGAAACGCTGTGGTCATATCGATGCGGAAGATATCCACGAATACATCGCTTCCGGCGGATATCAATCCCTGGCGAAAGCACTTTTTGATATGAAGCCGGATGACATCGTAAACGAAATTTATGAATCTAATCTCAGAGGTCGCGGCGGCGGCGGATTCCGGGCAGGAGCCAAGTGGAAACAGGTTGCCTCCCAGCAGGAAAAAGAACGCTACGTCGTATGCAACGGCGACGAAGGGGATCCCGGTGCATTCATGGACTGTGCCGTTATGGAGGGTATCCCTCACCAAATGATCGAAGGTATGCTGATCGCAGCCTATGCCGTGCAGGCTCACGAAGGCTACATCTACGTGCGTGCCGAATATCCGCTTGCAGTAAAGAGGCTGAAGCTGGCCATCGCACAGGCTGAGAGCATAGGTCTTCTGGGAGACAACATCCTGGGAACCGGATTCTCCTTCCACCTGCACATCAACCGTGGTGCAGGAGCTTTCGTATGCGGAGAAGGAAGTGCCCTGACCGCATCCATCGAAGGAAAACGCGGTATGCCGCGAGTTAAGCCTCCACGGACAGTATCCCAGGGGCTCTTTGCAAAACCAACAGTATTGAACAATGTAGAAACTTACGCCAACGTCCCGATGATCATCGAAAACGGTGCTCACTGGTACCGGAGCATCGGGCCGGAAAACAGCCCGGGAACCAAGACATTCTCCCTTTCCGGTACGATCCGGAACACCGGACTCATCGAAGTTCCAATGGGAACGAAGCTGGGAGACGTTATCTTCGGCATCGGCGGAGGCATCAAGAACGACCAGGAATTCAAAGCCGTACAGCTGGGCGGTCCGTCCGGCGGCTGTCTGACGAAAGAAAACCTGGATCTTAGTCTGGATTTTGACTCCCTCAAAAAAACCGGAGCCATCATCGGGTCCGGCGGTATGGTCGTTATGGATCAGCACACCTGCATGGTAGAGGTTGCCCGCTTCTTTATGAACTTTACACAAAGAGAAAGCTGCGGCAAATGCGTACCATGCCGTGAAGGTACCACACGTATGCTGGAAATTTTGCAGCGTATCGTAGAAGGCAAAGGCGAACCGGAAGACCTGGATAAACTGCTTGTTCTGGCAGACATGATCTCCAGCACGGCTCTCTGCGGTCTCGGCAAAAGCGCACCGCTGCCGGTTGTCAGCACCATCCGCGCATTCCGCGACGAGTACATGGAACACATCGTGGACAAGAAGTGCCGTGCCAAGGTCTGCGACAAGCTGAAGACATATGTGATCGATCCGCAGAAGTGCAAAGGCTGTTCCAGATGCGCCAAGAACTGTCCGGTGAATGCTATCAGCGGCGAGATCAAATCACCGTTCACCATCGACAACACCAAGTGCGTACGATGCGGCGTATGTATGGATCACTGCAGCTTTGACGCCATTTACATAGATTAAGGAGGGATCAGCAATGGGATTTATGACAATTGACGGGAAACAGGTAGAATTTACCGATGAACCCAACGTGCTGTCCGTCATCCGAAAGGCGGACATCGATATACCGACATTATGCTATCACTCGGAGCTTTCCGTATACGGCGCGTGCCGCCTTTGCACGGTAGAAAATGAAAAGGGCAAAACGTTTGCCTCCTGCTCCGAAAAGCCAAAAGACGGCATGGTGGTCTACACCAACACGCCGCGACTGATGAAATACCGTAAAATGATACTGGAACTGCTTCTGGCAGCTCACGACAGAGACTGCACCACCTGCATCAAGAGCGGCGAATGCCATCTGCAGGAGCTGGCTCATCGCATGGGCGTGACCACAGTTCCTTACAAGAATCGTATGACGCACCATGAGATCGATGCAAGTTCCCCTTCCATCATAAGGAATCCGAACAAATGCATCCTTTGCGGCGACTGTGTCCGCATGTGCGACAACGTGCAGGCTGTCAATGCCATCGACTTCACATCCCGCGGAACATCTGCCACGGTAGCTCCTGCATTCAACAAGCTGCTGAACACGACGGACTGCGTAGGATGCGGACAGTGCCGCGTCGTATGCCCGACCGGAGCGATCAGCATCAATACCAATATGGATCCGGTATGGGAAGCACTGGCTGATCCTGACACGAAAGTCATCGCGCAGATCGCTCCTGCAGTAAGAGTGGCTGTCGGCGACGCCTTCGATCTGCCGCAGGGCGAAAACGTGATGGGCAAGATCGTCAACGTGCTCCATCGCATGGGCTTCGATGAAGTCTTCGACACAGCTTACGGCGCGGATCTGACCGTGATTGAGGAAAGCGAAGAATTTCTGCAAAGGCTGGCCTCCGGCGAAAATCTGCCGCTGTTCACGTCCTGCTGCCCTGGATGGGTCAGCTACTGTGAACACAGACACCCGGAACTTGCAAAACACCTTTCCACGACACGCTCTCCGATGCAAATGTTCGGAGCAGTGGCAAGAGAATACTACAAAGATCCTACCAACAACGAAGGAAAGAAAATCCTCTCCGTTGCCATCATGCCTTGTACCGCCAAAAAAGGAGAGATCCTGCGGGACGAATCCAAGACAGACGGCATCGCGGATATCGACTACGTACTTACGACAAGCGAACTGATCACTATGATCAAGCGCTCCGGTCTTATGTTCGAAGATGTGGAACTTGAATCCTCTGATATGCCGTTCGGCATCGGATCCGGAGCCGGCGTCATCTTCGGGGCATCCGGCGGAGTAACGGAAGCTGTCATGAGACGTCTTGCCGACAAGCACAGCAGCAGCGAAATGGAAACCATTCGCAACAGCGGAGTGCGCGGAGGCGAAGGGATCAAGGAGATCGTGATCACCTATCAGGACAAGGAATACAAAGCCGCTGTTGTCAGCGGGCTTGCCAATGCCGAAAAACTGATCCAGCAGATCGAATCCGGCGAATGCAACTATGATTTCATCGAAGTCATGGCCTGCCGCAGAGGCTGCATCATGGGAGGCGGACAGCCTGTAGATGCTCATTCTGCCGGCGGAGAAGCCAGAGCCAAGGGTCTGTATGCCGCAGATGTGAATACACAGATCAAGAAGTCTAACGAGAACCCTCTGGTTCAGTCGCTGTACGATGGTCTGCTGAAGGGCAAGGAACATAAGCTGCTTCATCGCAACTTCAACAAACCTTCACAGTAGCATACACAAAACCTACATATTCGGTTGCTATTATATAGGCACAGCAAAGGACAACACGCTTTGCTGGGAAACAAATGGATTGCAAGGGCTGTCGAAAAGTTAAAACACTTCTTCTTCTCAAATCCCCAAAAAACATCGGCAGCCCTTCCATTGAAGCAAGTATCCATTTTTCATAGGATTACACCTCCTACATAAAGTAAATGATGATGAATTAAGAGACGAAAAAAGAGACGACAAAAGGGGCGTCTCTTTTTTCATGGGTTTGATTGACATCCTCTCCCATCGTAAGTATACTATATAGCATGAAGAAAAAAATCGTATGTATCGGGAACAGTATCGTAAACGGATTTCCCCTGCGCAGGAGCCAGTGCTTCGCCAGCCTTCTGCGGGAAGCCACCGGCTGGGAAATCATCAATAAAGGCAATAACGGCGAGACGACAACACAGATTTTAACCCGCTTTGAGAGAGACGTTATTTCTCATCATCCAGACATCGTTGTGATCCTGACGGGAACCAACGATTTCATCTTTCAGGATGCCACTCCAGAGGAAGCTTTTCAGAATCTGATCCACATGGCCAATACCGCGGCACTCCACGGAATCCGGCCGATTTTTATGACGCCGCTTTCTGTGGATGAACCCATGGCTACCGAACGCTGGATGCAGGGATACGGCATCAGCTACGCCCGCGTCAATGAAGAGCTTCGCGCATTTGCTGCCCTGGTCCGCAATTCCGGAACAAAATATCTGGATCTCAACCGCCTGTCCCCTGAGTGCGGACAATACATAGACGGGATCCATCCGACCGCTGCAGGACACCGCTTCATCGCAGAACATCTGCAGGAATTTCTGCAGAAACTCACGACACAAACTATAACATCTGAAGGAGCACACAATACATGAGACTTAGAAAAGAAATCGACGAAATGCAGGAAAAAGACATTCTGCTCATTGCTAAAATATCCGATGCGCTGGCTCATCCGGCCAGGATCAAAATATTCCGCTACATCATGCAGGAGAACAAGAATCTCAGCAAAGTATGCAACAAAGACCTGGTAGCCTATTTCGACTATTCTCAGGCCACCATTTCCCAGCACGTAAAAAAGCTCAAGGACGCAGGCCTCCTGGAAGTCAAAAAACAGGATCGCTACTCGTACTACTACGTGCACCTGGGCACGCTACATGATTACCTGACCGCTACGAAAAAATTCGAAAATATGGAACAGTAACCCTCTGCCAAGCACGGTCTCGTCGATGACGAGGCCTTTTTTATTGTAAGAAGTCATTTTCAGTCGTCTCGCGCCCGCCTCCACGATCTGATAATTCGCTCCTCTATCATAGATCTGCTGCGTGTACTCCGGCAGATTGTTCCCATGAAAAAAACGGCTTACCCGCTGCCCGGAATTGCCCATCAGATACACGACTCCATGAATGGATCGCGTTCGCTGATACAGGTGCTGATGTCCTGAAAATACGATCCTGACTCCGCCTGTCTCCAGAAGCGGCGCCCACAATCTTCGGATCTGCGGCGAAACAGTATCCTCATCGTGCATACCGTACACCGGATGATGGATCACCGCCGCAAGCCACGGCTTCTCACACGATCCGGTCCTGCTGCGGATCCACGCTTCCACCCGCTGCTCTTCCTTCGCCCAGGCATCTTTTCCCATGGACTGCCGCCGCTCCTCCGTCAAAAACGAGCTGTCCATCATCAGCATCCGCACATTCCCGAAATCCAGCGAATAAAACTCCTCTCCCGACTGATCTTCCTCCGCATCATCCGGCAGCGCAAACAGCTTCTGATACGTGTAATTGGAATGCACCCCCTCGTGATTGCCCGCCACCGTCGCCACCGGCAGCTTTGCAAACACGTCACATGCCTCTAAAAACGCCTCCCACTGGGAAAGTTCTCCCGGCGAATTGACCAGGTCCCCGCCGATCACTGCAAAATCCAGATCCGGATGCTCCCGGTACGCGCGCCTGACCATCTGCCCCCATTCCTCATATTCCTCCATCGACTCCTGAAACTGCACATCTCCCAGGTATAAAAAACGGGTCACATCCGACTCCTGCGGCACACAAAAGCTCCCTTCAAATCCGCCGATCTTATAGCGGTACTCCCGCCCCTGCGTCAGTCCCGTCAACCTGACGTGCCAGCGATAATAGTCACTTTTTAATATTCTTTCTTTTTTCCCTGCAAAGCTCTCTACCATGCGCTCTTCACCAGTCCCGGCATTTGCGATATTTTCGATTTCTGCGATTTCCGCGATCTGCAAAGCCTCCGGCCCTGCGGCGTCTCCTTTCCAGCTGATGGACAGACTCCCCGGCTCCGCTCCCATCGACAGGATGATCTGCAAAGGATTCTCCGGCACTTCCTCTGTGGTCTGCTGCCCGGTCTTTGTCGCGAGATTTTCCTGAGCCGCATCCTCCAGGAACCCGCTCCAGATCACAGCAGCAATAACCAGGATCCCCGCCAGTGCAAGCATGTCGATCCATATCACCCGTCTTCTGTTTCGCCCCGCTCTGTTTTTTTCCATAAAAAAACCTCCGCTATTAGGGTATACCTGCGGAGATTTTTTCATGCGTTATCATCTATGATGATTTACCATAGACAATCTAAATATTCTTTCCTCAAATTTACTGCATGCACGCCATACTCGCGCAGATCAGTAGTGCTTCCATCTTCTGAGACACGCTGTGTGAAGCTGCAGAAGAAGTCCAGCTGATCTAATTTATAATGCGTATTATGCCACGCGTGGGTGTCAAACCGATCCACATCGAAATCTGGAGCTACATTATTGCATATAATTTTATAATAGGCGTCTCCCTCTGCGTTTTCAGCTTTCCCGATACCCGGATTTCCTTCACAAGTTAAAATAATTGCGGCAATACCATCCCCCAGTTCCGGGAACTCATACAAATACAATTTCAGGGTATCACTGATTTTATACTCATATTTCATGCATTCATAAGTCTTGATATCATCGGCTATCTCTGTTGGTTTATTTATATTCCAGCCGTCCAGAGCATATGTTGTCGATATTTCAGGAATACCCTCCTTCTTAATATCATCGTTTAAGTTTTGAATCAGTTCTTCCTTTGTGATTTGAAAGAATGTCCCGTCAAAAGGCATCCGATTTTCCTTCCCGTCCTTCTTTCTTAGATCCGGTTCCGCCGTATACTGCACGAAAGCATATCCTACAAGAAAAATCAGGGTTACGATCAGTATAATACCAGTAATCTTTTTTTTGCTTATATTTTTCTTATTCATTAGAGATTTCCCCACTTATACCTCGACCACATATCTGGAGTAACCGTCGCACCTTTATATTTTGATTTTCCTACTTTTTATTTTGCTATATTCTAAATTTGTTTACCGGATGCTGTCAATCCCTATATTCGCCAGCTCATCGGCACGATTGTTTTTTTCGGTAACGTAGAGGAAATCGTCGTAGGAAAACTGTGCTCCGTTCCACTCGACGAATTTAGCATACAGTTTATCGGTATTGGTGGACGGACTGTTCAGATTCACATGGCCCTTGACACGGTAAAAGGTCATGCGATGGATCTCGATATACGGGAGCAGAGCTTTCCACAGATCCTGGTTTTCCACCGGCTTTTTACCGGCAGTCTTCCATCCGTTTTTTTGCCAGGAAACATACCATTTTTTCCGAAAGCAATCCATGAGGTAGCTGCTGTCGGAAAACACGTGGATCTCCTGATTTTCCTTTTTTACAGCACGAAGAGCCTCTAGCAGAGCCGTCATCTCCATCCTGTTGTTTGTGGTGTTTTTTTCCGAACCGTAAAGCTCTTTTACCGCCTGTCCAAATTCTAAAATCGCACCCCAGCCACCAAGATTTTCATCGCTTTGGTTGCCTGCACATCCTCCATCTGTATAGATCCGCAAAATTCGATCCTCTTTCATTTACACACATCCTTTTCAAGATATCATCACATTTTATCCTCGGAATCGGCATATTCTACTGGTATTATAAAAGCGTACCAAGGGAAAACAACAACCCCTCTCCTACAAAATGTGAATAATAATGACGACAAGAAGCAATGCGGCGCCCGGTGCGTCGTATTGCTTTTTGCATAACTTAAAACTTTTTCAGATCCGTGACTGCCTCATCCTCCAGCTGCAGCACATACCCGTGCCCCGGATCCGGGATCCAGTAGTAGAGGTTGCCCTGGCACTGCTTCGGAAACAGATGGTACAGGATCGCCGATATGCTGCCGCCGTGGCATACCACGACAGACATGGCTTCCCTTCCGGAATGGCGCACGGAAAGTTCTTTCAATGCATGCTGACTGCGCAGCTCCTCGTATCCCTTTAAAATACGTTCCGAAAACATGTTGAGGCTCTCTCCTCCCGGAGGCATGAGCAGCCCGGATTTATCGTGTCTCCATCGCTGATACTCCCCGGAGCCTTTCAGTTCCTCATGAGTTTTCATTTCATATTCTCCGAAGTTGATTTCCTGCAGCAGTTCGATCCGATCGTGAGGTTTATCTCCGTAGATGAGCCCGAAAGTCTGCTCGGTCCTCTGCAGTCCTGTCGTATAATAAACAGCATCTTCCGAATCGGGATAGATCCCTTCTTTTGCCAGACGGGAGATCTCCTTTTCGCCGTCTTCAATAAGAGGGATGTCCGACTGACCGTAATACAGCCGATCCCGGTTTCCTCTCGTGATGCCGTGTCTGATCAAACAAATTTTCGATTTCATGGTCTTCGTCCTTTCTTCTCTAAAATTATAGGAGAAAGCCGCCGTATTTTCAAGAGAATCAGCGCGGGAAGCCCTCGCAAATTTTCAGATTTACCCATTTTCAAAATCAGACGTTTCTGCTACAATGAAACGGTATGACAAGGAGAGAGAAAAGACATGAACAAATCGCTACAATCCACTATATGCCTCTTTTTAGCAGCCATCATCTGGGGGTCGGCATTCGTCGCCCAGCGATCCGGCATGGACAATATCGGGCCGTTCTATTTCTGTGCGCTTCGTTCCCTGATCGGCTCACTGGCACTTATGATCGTTTTCCTTCTGACCGACCGCCGGGCAACGCTTCACAAGACGGCAGACCCTGACGATCCCGCTGCAAAGAAAGCTCTGGAGGAAGAACATCTTCTGGAACGGAAAATGCTGCTGCGAGGCGGTCTGATCTGCGGCAGTATTATTTTTATCGCGATGAATACCCAGCAGATGGGACTTGTATCTACCGATGCCGGCAAGACTGGATTTATTACGGCACTTTACATCGTTCTGGTGCCGATTTTCGGAATATTTCTCAAGCACAAGACAGGCTTCACCACCTGGGCAGGAGCTGTCCTGGGTGCTGTTGGATTATATTTTTTATGCGTGAAAGAAGGCTTCTCCATACAGCCTTCTGATCTGATCATACTGTCCGGCACACTGTTCTGGGCGCTGCACATCCTGTGCATCGGGCACTTCGCACCGAAGGTGAACGTCATCAAGCTTACCGCTGCTCAATTTTTCGTTGCAGGCCTCATCAGCCTTGCCGTTGCAATATTCCGGGAACCGATTTCCTGGGCTGCTCTGACAGGAAGCAGCATTTCTGTTTTATACACCGGGATCATGTCTACCGGCGTGGCCTTCACACTACAGGCACTGGGGCAGAAACACGCCAATCCGACAGCTGCCTCCATCATCATGAGTACTGAGGGGCTTTGGGCCGTTGTATTCGGATTCCTGATCCTGGGAGAAAAAATGACAGGCCGGGAATTGATCGGCTGCGGCTTTATGCTGATCGCTGTGATCATTTCACAGCTGCCGGTTCCGGTAAAGAAAAAAGGGGTTAAACCCCTTTAAAAGACAGCATCATATCTCCACCGTCATCAGTTTTTCTTCATCGATTCCGATATCAGCCACCAGGATCTCGCCGCAGTAACGAGCGGCAAACCGCCGCATATGAACGGGTTTCCTGGCATGGAATGTGATGGTGTAGTCTGCTTTTATGATCTCACACGGGATCTTTTTCTTTTTAAGCTGATCACCACCGAGTCCCGACGGGATATCCAGCGCGAACACCTTCTTGCCGTGCTTTTCATGGCAGTTGTTTATGTATTCGGCAGCCTTCAGCCCATTTCCACGCAGAACGCCATGAAAGCCTGTGCCAAACATAGCATCTACTAAAACATCCGGCATGTCCCCTTGTTCCAGAGTATCCTCTTCCGCCCCGTCCATTGTAATGATGGAAACCGGAAGATCTGACAGAAGTTGAAAGTTGGTCCTGGCATCCTGCGTTTTCGGATCTCCGCTGACCAGCACCACTGTCACCTGAAATCCGGCATTCGCCAGAAGTCTCGCCACCACGAAACCGTCTCCGCCATTATTCCCGCTCCCGCAGAAAATCATGACATGCAGCGGTTTTTCTACCGCTTCCGGTGTATCATAGAACCCAGTTCCTTTATGCCTGTCCGCCACCTCGGCACGATACTCCAGAGGCGCCGCAGCAGCGGCTTTGCCCAGATCTTCTCCTTCGTCCGGTTTCACCCCTGTCATCTCACAGTACGCCCGGATCATCTTCGCCGCCTGTGTTCCCGCATTCTCCATCATCTGATAATACGACAAGCCGGCTTCATCCCCACGCCGTTCCAGAAGTTTCATTTCTCCGCACGTCACAAAGTGTTCCCCGTATTCATTCCTCATCCTGTACATGACTACAACACTCCTTCTAACTCCAGCTTTTCATACTGTTTCAGAAAGCCTTTCATAACTTTCTCGATCGCCTGGCATCCACCCGCCTCATCCGACGCCATATTCATCGGCAGGATCGGATCATGCAAAGACTTCCGCAGCAGACACCATCCATCTCCAAAATCGATCCGTACACCTTCATAGTTAGGCTCTGTCAGCGTCATGCCATCCTGCGTCTTCACCCAGTCTTTCAGTTCTGAAAGCACCTGATCTCCATATGCACCAAAATCCTCTGTCCTGATCGGGATCCGGACTTCCTTCTCATCTGCCGGATCTTCCAGATCGGCCAGTACGTTGGAAATCGGCTTGCCTTCCTGTTTCAGCCGTGCCGCCCTGATAACGATTTTTGCCGCCAGGTACGCTCCATCATCCAGGAAGTAGTTTTCCTGCAAAGCAGCATGCCCCGAAGTTTCGATGGCAAGCTGGCAGTCCGTACCTGCGCGATTCAGCTCGATCGCTTTATTGATCACATTTTTATATCCTCTTTTGTAACGCAGATGATTCAGCCCCAGTTTGTTTTCCAGAAACTCTGTCAGCTGTCTGCTGGTAATACTGTCTGTCACTACAGTCGTGCCCGGATGATCCTCAGATACCAAAGCGGCTGCCATGGCTACGATGCTGTTTCGTGCGATTTCACGACCTTGCTCGTCCACAGCCGACGACCGGTCTACATCCGTATCGAAAATAAGTCCCAGATCTGCGCCTGTTTTTATGACCTGTGAGGAGATCGATTCCATTGCTTCCCTGTTTTCCGGATTGGGCGCATGGTTCGGAAACATGCCATCCGGCTCCAGAAACTGGCTTCCTGAGATATCCGCCCCCAGCGGAGCCAGCACTTTTTCTGCAAAAAATCCTCCGCTGCCGTTTCCGGCGTCCACAACGATCTTCATTCCCGCAAGAGGCTTTTCCGCTGCCTTTTTTGCTGCCGCAACATCCGGTGCTCCCGTGCTCCCGTCAGTGACACCTGTACGGATCACCTGCTGCAAGTGGACGCAGTAGGCATCCATCAGCGCCAGATCCGTCACCTGTGCTGGCCTCGGATCACACTCGCCAGCCCCCTTTGCAGCATCCTCTTCAGCCAGTTCCAGGATCCTTGCAATGTCCTTCTTGTCCAGACCGCCATCCTTCGTAAAAAATTTGAATCCGTTCCTGTTAAACGGCAGATGGCTGGCCGTGATCATAATGGATCCTTCACACGCTCCGCCTGCCCTTATATTTTCAAAAATCGTCGCCATGAACATGGCCGGTGTAGACGCCAGACCAGCATCAAACACCTGGATGCCTTCTTTGCAGAACCCCTGCAGCAGGCCTTCTAAAAGATCCGGCCCGGATACTCGCGGATCTCTGCCAACAGCGATCGTCACATCTTCTCTTCCAGTCTTCTCCCGCAGCCATTTCGCAAATCCTGCTGCTATGTGGTTCGCTTCCTTCGGTGTCAGGTTGGGCTTTTCTCCGTCAATGCCATCTATGGCAATTCCTCTGATATCGCTGCCGTTCTGCAGCTTCTTATATTCGCTCATTTCTTTCTCCTCTGTTATCTGTCAGAAATAGATGTTTTTCTCATTTTATTATACCATGAATCTAAAGCAGAAAAAAGCATGAGGATGATGAGGCACAGCAGAAACCAGATAAAGGAAAACAACGGGCAGATCTGCCCCAGCAGATTGCCAGGTTCCCGGGAGTAGTCCCACACATGCCATCCGTACCAGAGATTGACTACAACGCCCACACAAAACTCGAACACTGTCACGATGCATGCTCCTGCAGCTGCCTGAACGAGCAGCGGAGTATCCTTCGTTTCTTTTGTATAGCAATAAAAGGCAAGCAGGCAGGCACCTCCCGTCAGCACCATCGTCCAGTGAGTGTACCCGCGATACAGATATTCCACCCCGGCATAACCAGCTGCTCCCACAATAAAAATCAAAACTTCCATAGGATTATTTTGCACGCATCAAATTGTTTCTACCCGCGTTATTATAAAGACGCACAAAAAAACACTGCATCGTTCCTTCTGAAACGTACAGTGTTTTTATGCGGCTTATGAAAAACTGTATCGCTGATTTCCTATCTGAAAAGCGGCGGTACCTTGATTCCTGCTACTTCTGCAGCAGCAGTTTCTTCTTTTTCATCCTTGACTTCTTCGATCACGTTCACCGTTACGGATTCAGCAGCCGGAGCCTCAACAGACGCATGTTTTTCGCCTGATTTCTTCTGTACCGTATCCAGGATCTTTCCTGCAGCAAACACCAGAAGACCGAATACCAGATAATTGATCGAACCGTTGATGATGTACTGAATCGCATCCATCCACATATCACCGAAGCTCATGCCGTAGGAAGACACATAGCTGTTGATATAATTGATCGCATAGATAAACATGTAGATAAACAGTGCTCCCAGTACACCTGCTGCGATATACAGGATCAGCACCAGTTTCGAAGTTTTACCGTTTGCGGGATTTGTTCCATTGCTCATTTTGCGTTACCTCTCTTATATTTATATTAAAAACTATTTCCTCCCTATTATCATCTCATATTGTGAGGGTTTTGTGTAGGAAATATTTACAATCTGTGTGTTTTTATTTTTCCGAGAATTTCAGACCCTCTACCTTGTGTCCCAAGAGGGATTCCAGGCGATCCTGCTGCTCTTTGCGCGCCATGTTGTATCCATATTGATAGAAGTCCAGCACATCGGCATCCTTTACGATTTCCTCCAGCTTCGTTCCGACCTCTCCCTTTTTACTATGGTTTTTTACTGCAAGTGCGATCTGAGCGATCTCGTCGTCTGTAAACAGTTTCGGTTCCAGGTTCTTCAGAAACTCCTGTACCGGCAGGTATCCTGCTTCTGCATGCCCTTCCTGTCTGCCGGTGATGATCCGGCCGTAATCATGAACTGCACAGGCCGCTGCTGCCAGAATCGGATCGACCCCTCTCTCTTCCGCCAGCATATAGCCGATTTTGGCACAGCTGGTAATATGCACTCTCTCCCAGTCTATAAAATGGGAACGCTTGGGAACCAGTTTCTCATATTTATCGATTTCCTTAAGCAAAGCGCTTTGCAGTCTCAATATTTTCTTCATATTCTTCTTTCCTCCGGTCTCTGGCTCTCCATACGATGTATGCATCCACAAAGATACAAGTCACAACACCGCCAATGATCGCCGCGACTTTAAATCCGTGGGACAGCAGTGTCAGTACAAAAGCATCCCCCGGGCTTCCTCCAGCTAACAGTGTACCGCTTGCTCCCAGTACTGTCAAAAGGACATAGCACGCTGTCACAACACCCGTTACGACAGCACACCATATAAATCCGCTCTTATTTTTCCAGAACAGCGCGATCAGTGCTGCACATAAAGCGGCACTGATCAGAAGCATGATCATCTGCGTCCCTCTGCTCAGGACAGTTTTCACCGCATCATTCGCCGATGTCGCATCATTTGTCAGCTCGCCACGGCTTGCATCATACTGCATCGCAAGACTGTTGAGGTCCTGTGTCAGCCTCGGGAGCTCCTCTTTGATCATATTTTTTATGATGCTTTCCTGTTCCTGAGAGATCCGGATCGCTCCTGACTTTTCCATTTCGTCTATTGCGGAGGAAAATGCCTGCATGAGATCATCCTCTGCGATCTCCTCATACTGTTCACCGTATACTTCACTGCGGATCACTGAAGACAGGTACGCTGCAAAGAAATCATTCATAACGTCGGTCTTCATGACTGACTGCACCAGTTCGCCGTAGGCGCCGCCCATGCTTACGGTATTTTCACGGAGCGCTTCGCCGATAACATCGTCTACTACTCCTGTTTCTACGATGGACTTCTTGATAGTCCCTTCTGACAGCGCCCTGTCAACAGAAAGAATCCCCATCGCCAGCCCTTCCGCGGCTACGAGGGCAAGCGCAATCAGGATCGCCGCGATCACTTTCAAAGTTTTCATTTTTATACCTCATCCTTCTGTGATTTATCACGACGTTATTCTAACACTTCCTGTCTTTTTATGAAACGAGTTTCAAAGAATTTTAACCAGACTTAAATACTCCCTAAGAAAAAACGGAGGTTCCCCCCGTTTCAGCTCATTGTCCTATTGCTCCTTTTCTGCCATGTAAGCGATCAAACTTACCGTTTCATTTTCCGCCTGCTGGCGAAAAGCTTTTTCGCTGCCTCCTGAAATACCAAGGCTGTCACGTTCTGATACTTGAACGCCTGAACGCATAAGATTCTGATACAGCTTTTTCAACTGTATCTCCTCCGGCTCAAACGTATTATACTCTTTTTTCATATTTTCCAAAGAGCCCCCTGCCTCGCGATAGTCATTTAAAATACCTATGATCCTGCCATGTTCCGAGATCAGCGGTCCGACAGACTTCATAAGATCCTTTCCGTATGACAGCATGTGATTTATTGTGGAAAAATCATCGATATAATAATCTACTGACTGTTCCCGCAGCGGTATCATATCAGAACCTGCTGCAATATATACGATCTGATAGTCCAGTTCCGAAAAGCACTGCTGCAGTTTTCGTACTTTATCGATAGATACATCCATTAAAATATAGATCACATCCTTCGGAAGCTTTTTCAGATATTTCAATATGAAATTGTAGGTGAACGGACCGGCCATAACATAACGAAGGTTTTCCATTTGCTGTGAAAATTTCTGATAGAGCCACAGATGCCCTTTATTGACCAGATTCGCGTATTCCAGGCTGAAATCCTCTGTGATCGCAGACACGGAATCTATATTCTCAGAGGTTTTCACCGGAGAGGCCTTCGTACTGCCTTCCCCGATAAAAACACCGTCTTCGATCGCTGCCTGATAGCCACATTCACACCTTATTTTCGCAGTCTGTATCCCTGCACCGGAGATCAGGGCATTTCGCAGTTCGATGGATTTGACGCACTTCGGACAGCGAAGGATCTCCAATGCCTGCAGCGGCATACCAGGGAGATCACTGCCCTGTTCCCAGTTTTGCAGCAGTTCTTCATACTTTCCTATTTCGGTCTCCAGTCTTTCGGAAATGCGTTCCTGCGCAACGATGACCCGTTGCACGTCCTGCTTCTTTTTCTGCATCAGATCAAGCAGACGCAGAAGAACAGTCTTATCCTTTAAATGGGATGCATCTTCATAGCAAACGATCGTCCCCATCTCATCCAAAGAGAATCCAAGACTTTTATAAAACAATATTTTTTCCATTTGTTCCGTGCATGTCTTGTCAAAAATATACTGACCATTCTTACGCACCGGTGTCAGCAAAGCTTTCTCGATATAATACCGCACCGCACTTTGATTCATATTATACCGTTGTGCAAACTCTCCGATTTTCACAACACTCACCAACCTTTCGTTTGATCAGCTATCTCCTTTTCCTCTTCCTCTATGTATTTAAAATTATATAAGGAAACGTTCCGAGTGTAAAGAGTTGTGCGGTCTTGAGATTATCCGTATTTTTTATGCGGATTAAAGTCGGACTGCATGTTATTGGTTTGGATTTTCACATTTCGACACAACTTTCTAAATTTTCATTTTATTATATTGACTTCATCGCATCTTGACTTGTTAGAATGAGGGTGTTATTTATTTCATTGTTTTATTTTTTATAAAGGAGGAGATGGACTATGAACACCATCACGCAAGTAGAAAGAGGCGGTCTCTTCGAAATATCCGAAGCGACCCTTGCGGAACTCAAGTCTTCTAAATATTATAATGATGACTTGGCTCCAACTTCAATTTCTGAAAGAAGCTGGACTACATACAGCATCACAATGCTCTGGGTAGGTATGTCGATTTGTATCCCATCCTTATCCCTGGCATCCGGACTTATCGCAATGGGCGTATCCCCATGGCTCTCCGTTTTAAACGTAGCATTAGGTAACGTTATCATTCTGGTACCGATCCAGTTGAACTCCCAGATCGGTACAAAATACGGTATCCCGTTCCCTCTGTTCGCAAGACTGACATTCGGAACACTGGGTGCACAGATCCCGGCTCTGCTGAGAGCGATCACAGCCTGCGGATGGACTTCCGTACAGGCATGGGTAGGCGGCGGCGCTGTCGGCGCTATGATCGGTGCATTCGTTCCTAAGTTTGCTGACGAAGGCTGGACGATCGGTCTTCCTTCCTGGGGCGGTATCCAGGAATCCGGCGGCGGGCAGTTCTTCGGTTATGTGATCTTCATGCTGTTCATCGCATGGGTTGCATACAACGGTATCGATCAGATCAAATGGGTACAGAACATCGGATCCCCGATCCTGATCGTAGTAATGATCGGTCTGCTCGCTTGGGCTTACTCCATTACTCCGGACGGAACCGGATTCTTCGAAGTTATGGCTCAGCCAAGCGACAGTGCTCTGATCGAAGCAAGCGGCGGATTCGCATTCGTATATCTTACCGGCCTGATGGGCAACATCGCATTCTGGGCAACGATGGCACTGAACATCCCTGACTTCTCCAGATATGCCAAGACTCAGAAAGACCAGTTCAGAGGCCAGTTATACGGAATGCCGCTTCCAATGGCAGCATGCGCATTCATCGGCGCTTACTTCTCCCAGGCTACTAAGATGGCTTACGGCGAAGCAATGTTCGACCCGACCGGCGTATTCTATCACTTAGATAACAAGATCATGATCTTCATCGCAGCTATCGGTACGATCGCAGCTACAGTTACTACTTGCGTAGCAGCTAACGTAGTAGCTCCTGCAAATGGATTCTCCAACCTGGCTCCTAAGAAGATCTCCTACAAGAAGGGCGTTATCATCACGATCATCATCGCGTTCTTCATCCTGCAGGCATGGTGGATCTACGGTTCCGGCGCTGCATACTTCACCTGGATGAACGCTTACGGTACTATCCTGGCTCCGATCGCAGCTATCTTCATCGCTGACTACTTCATCGTTAAGCATAAGAGAGCTGACATCGCTTCCCTGTTCAAGGGTGCTGAAGGCAGATACTGGTACTCCGGCGGCTTCAACGTAGCAGCAATCATCGCATGGGTTCTGGCATTCATCTTCCCACTCCTTACATACTTCGGAGTACAGGGATCCTTCTGGACATTCATCAACTCGATCAACTACGTATGGTCCTTCGTAATCGGCTTCGTAGTATACATCCTGCTGATGAAGACCAGCCTGGCTGGAAACTCCCACATTACAGAAGAAGAGCACGAAGCTCTCACAGAAAGAGCTTAAATGCTTTCTGAATCATAAAGTCTGCAATAACTTTATATAAAATCGTAGGAGCCTTTGTAAGAAGGCTTCTACTTTTATCACACTTTTGCAAAAAGGAGGACAAAAGTTATGGATTTATTAATCAAAGGCGGCACAGTCGTAACTGCTACTTCATCTTTTAAAGCAGACGTTGCAGTTAAAAACGGAAAGATCAGTGCAATCGGTGCAAACCTGAAGCCTGAAAAGAAGACTGAAGTTGTTGATGCAAAGGGTAAGATGATCCTGCCTGGCGCTATCGACGGTCACACTCACCTGGCAATGCCTTTCGGTGGAACAGTTGCTACTGACGACTACTTCACTGGTACAAGAGCTGCTGCTTGTGGTGGTACTACTACAGTATTCGACTTCGTTCTTCAGGGTGTTGGCGAAACTATGGACGCTGCTCTGGAAAGAAGAGATGCGATTTGTAAGGCTGACGGTCCTGCAATC
>ERZ857965.1670-NODE-1670-length-21286-cov-3.937685_pt1 | contig 21286 bp, 18 predicted proteins | sample MGYA00519758_ERZ857965 | MGnify/ENA primary metagenome ERZ857965 (study PRJEB31778, sample SAMEA3449381) | human gut metagenome | biome: human gut; feature: human-associated habitat; material: faeces | place: United Kingdom | collected 2010/2012 ... | reverse complement strand
CTGCGCAGAAATCGGTATCTCGTCTCCTGCAAGTCCGTCAGGATATCCTCCGCCGTCCCATCGCTCATGATGCCATCTGCAGATTCCGTATGCAACAGCTACAAGCGGATCGTCGGGATTTGCGGGAACTTCGTTAAGCAATGCTTCTCCCAGCTCGGAATGTTTCTTCATAATCTCCCATTCCTCTGCGGTAAGCTTGCCGGGTTTGTTAAGGATATTATCAGGTATGGCTATCTTGCCGATATCATGCAGCGCCGACAATGTCGAAATCGCTGCTATATCCGACTCTGAGAGAGAATATTTGTCTGTCAGCTTCACCAGCTGATGAAGCAGCATATTGGTGATTGTTCTGACATGAAGTATATGGGCTCCCGACTCATTGTTTTTGAATTCTATTACATGACTCAGGAAATTAATCATGGTGCTGCTTACTTTTTCGCGTTCATATACCTGTGTTTCAACCATCTGAACAAGGTCCTTCTGACGCGTATACAGTCTGAGGATATTCTCCACCCTGCGCTGCACGATAGCTGCATCGAAAGGTCTTGCTATATAATCCGTAGCGCCGAGATTGTATGCACGCCGAACGAATAAAGCATCGCTCTCCGAGGATATAACTATAACCGGAATCTCATCCAGCCAGCATCTCCTCTCCATAATATCCAGTACCTTGAAACCGTTCATATTCGGCATATTGATGTCCAGCAGCATAAGATCAACGTCTGTGCCTCTGGCCAGCATCTCTATAGCCTCCTGACCGTCTGCCGCATACAGATATTTATATTCGCCTCCGAGAATATCTGCAAGTATCTGCCTGTTCATTTCGGAGTCATCTGCTATTAAGATGTTTTTAACAGTGTTCATACAAACCTCAATCAGCGTTCTTAACAGGCTTTACCCCCCCCTTTTTTTATCATATGATGCGACGGGAGAACCGCACCAAACACGCCGGCAAAACCGGTGATTATACTGAAAAGCCCTGATTTATACTTGTTGAATTAATAAGTCCTACATTACGCATTGTAGCACTATGTCATCTCATATTCAATACCAATCCCATAAATTCAGCCTTTGTGAGTGTATTTTAAAATCATTTTCACAAGAGCCTCTGAATCCAGCGGCTTGGTCAGATGTTCGTTCATTCCTGCCTGTCTGCTTCTTTGCGCATCATCTGAAAACGCATTTGCAGTCATTGCAAAAATAGGTACATCGGCAGCATCGCTGCGCTTCATGGCCCGTATGCGCCCTGCTGCTTCAAGGCCGTCCATCACAGGCATCATGATGTCCATAAGTACAAGATCAAAATATCCCGGCTCTGAGGCTTCAAATTTATCGATTGCTTCAAGACCGTTGCAGGCCGTTGTCACCTCTGCCCCTTTGCTCGTGAGTATAAACTCTGCAATCTCCATATTGATATCATTGTCCTCAGCCAGAAGAATACGCACGCCTTCTATGCTGCCGGGGCTGTTCTCATGCTCCCTGTGCTCTGTCTCCGTATTTATGCGGAAACGCAATTTTACCGTAAATCGTGTGCCTATGCCCGGCTTGCTTTCAAGATTTATGGTGCCACCCATAGCCTCTGTCAGTTCTTTTGATATTGCAAGACCAAGTCCCGTACCTGTATACATGGTGCGCGCATCCGTATTTTCCTGTTCGAAGGCTTCAAAAGCGCGTTCCTGAAAGCTTTCGCTCATACCTATGCCATTGTCTTCACAGACAAATTCGACTTCTGTATTCCCCCCGTCTGTGTCTGTTTCTATACATGAAACAGCAACATAGCCTCCTGCCCTGTTGTATTTAATGGCATTTGTTATGAGATTCTGCAGTATCTGTCTCAGGTGCAGAGGACTGCCTATAAGGTTCATATGCTCTGCTCTGATTCCTCTGCTGATATATTCGACTCCTGATTCTTTTGCCTGTATCTCCGCCACTGTTTCTATTCCGTCCATAAACTCCGCAAGATTAAACGGTTTCTCATCGAGCTTTATTTTGCCGGATTCAAGTTTGTTCATATCAAGCACACTGTTTACAAGCGCCAGCAGGAAGCCTGAAGTCTGTCTTACTTTGCTGCGGCATTCCTTTTGTTTTTCGGGATCATCAGGATAATGCTCTGCGATTTCCAGCATGCCCCGTATTCCGTTTATCGGAGTTTTGATGTCGTGGCTCATCCTTCTCAGGAAATCGGTCTTTGCAATATTGGCGCGCTGCGCCTCATCAACGGCACTGCGGAGTCTGTTCTGATATTCGATTTCTTTCTTTTTGTCTTCTGAAATATCTCTTAACAGGTAAAGAACTGTTTCAACCTGATCGTATCTGTTTCGGTGCTGCGGTATTATTTCAAGTAAAATCCACTCTCCGTCATTATTTCTGAAACTTATATCTAGAATGTCTTTGTCTTCAAGTCTTTTTTCAAGTGTGGTATAATCCCAGAATTCTTTTACGGTCTCTCTGATGTCCTCCTCCGGAATACTCTCATATACTGCAGCGCCTATATCTTCTATATTCCTGAAATCCTCTCTCAGTCTGCCGTCTTTTCCTGACGGCTTCAGAACAGTTATGCTGCCGTCTGCCAGCGAGGTTTCTATAATTGCCATATATATACGGCCTATGGATTCTATTGTCCTTACATTTTTTGCTGCTTTGCGGAGATTTCTTCGTCCTGCAAGCGTCATCAGAGTAATAAATATAAGCCATAAAACTATATATACCGTTACAGTTACAGCCATTACCGCAAACCGGGTCATAAATATCTGCGAGGCAGGGAAAAACGCCGACAGAGTGTATTCTCCGAGTTTCTGCTGATTGCCGTACCAGTGACTGCCTTTGCTGTCGGTTAATTTTATCAGTCCGTTATCTCTCTGTTTAAAACTCCCGCTGTACAGTGATTTAGCCTCTTTAACTGATTTGCCTATAATGAGGTCTTTGTTTGAAGCAAGAATCGTATCTCCGTCACTGACTGCGATAATACCGTCTCTCTTGAAAACCATACCCTGAAACATTGTGTCAAGAGTTATATCGTTCACACCTGCTGTAATCGAATTGTATGTTTTGTAGCACACAACAGCGCCGGGCCTGTCACGCCTTGATACCACTGCCATATCAACCGAATCATCACCTTCTCCTGTGCGGTGCATGTATGACGCTTCTTTGAATCTGACTATCTTGGCAAGTTCTTCAGTCCCGAGAGCTCCTATGAAAAACTCCTTCTCGTAACTTCCTTGAGTCTTCATTACGATTTCAAGGTTTTCGTCGAAAACAGCAATACCTGAAAGTCTTTGCTCATGAGCGTATCGTTTCAGACTGTCCGCCGTATAGGTTCTGTCGTAATCAAGAATCTCCACAAGCTCGACGGTTTTGTCCAGCAGCCTGATAAGGCTCTTGATTTTGTCATTTGTAACGTTATTTTTGTATTCTGTGACACGATTATCCAAAAATTCGAGAGTCTGTCCCGTAAACTCCCGGGCATCTCTGATCGCCTGATTGGTAAGAGCTATATGCACTCCTGCAAACAGCAGTATGCCGGCAGCAACGGCTGTAACGATTATTTTAATAATATTTTTGTTCTTTGATGGTTTCCTGCCGGAAGTCATTTGCCTGTCACCTCCGGAAGCACATCTTTGTCCATGCTGTATTTCTCTGCTATATCTGCTATGGTACCGTCGTTTCTCATCTCTGTAAGCGTATCCGAAAGTCTGTCAACGATACCTCTGTTAAAGTCTTTGCTGAATGCAACGCCGATTTCTGATTTGTAGACGCTCTCTCTGAGCTTGCGGTAATCGGCCGGTGAGGTTCTGATCAGAGAATCAAGAGCGCTTTCGTGTCCGCATATGGCATCTGCATAGCCCTTGCGAAGACACGCGTACACCTCATCCATCGTCGAGAAGCTGTATACCATTTCAGGTTTTGGAATATGCTTATTGCTTCCTTCAAGAAATATCTCCTCCGGCTTTGAGGTCGCCTGTACCGCAATACGCTTGTCTCTCAGTTCTGACAGACTGCTGATACTGCTGTCTGCTCTTACGACTACCATCTGCCAGCTGTAAAGGTACGGACAGGTCCACTGATACCGGTCTTCACGTCCCGTCATTGTAAAGCAGCCCCACAGGCAGTCAATGCTGCCGTCCTCAAGATAATCGTCTTTGTTTCCCCATATTATCTGTTTAAATACCGGCTCATATCCCATGCGGGAAAGAGCCTCTCTTGCAATCTCCACATCCACACCTGTAAATCCGCCTGTCCCGCTGATATAGTTGTACGGTTCATAGTTGTCACTGCCTATTATCAGCTTCGGTCTGCTGCTGATACCGCTGTCATCGGGGTTTTGATGCGCGCAGCCGCACAGCATTACAAGCTGCAGCAATGCAAGCGTTATTATCAATATCGGTCTGTATATTCCTCTGCTGTTTTTCAATACTATGCACCCTTTCTGATTTATTATCTCTCCTGTGCAAAAAAACATTATAATTTCTGACATGCGTCAAACTAATTATAATTAATATATTGACGTTTTTCAAGAACTTAACATATATTCACATTCTTTTGAATAATTAAAAAGCAGACTGAATCTGATCAATCTGCTGTGATTTCGTGGTTGCGGGAGGAGGACTTGAACCTCCGACCTCCGGGTTATGAGCCCGACGAGCTACCGACTGCTCTATCCCGCGATATTAAATTAAAAAAGGTGGTGCCGGAGACCGGGGTCGAACCGGTACGATCGGTAAGGATCGCAGGATTTTAAGTCCTGTGCGTCTGCCAATTCCGCCACTCCGGCAAAAAGTTGGCTCCGAAGGTGGGGCTCGAACCCACGACCTACCGGTTAACAGCCGGTTGCTCTACCATTGAGCTACTTCGGAACATCTTTAAGTATTAAGTTCGTCACCATAACGCGACAATAACTATTATACATATAACCCCTACTGTTGTCAATAACAAATTTCAATTTTTTTATTTCAGCCTTATATTTTTTCAAAAAACAGCATAACTGCTGAACTCATCATTTTTCGCCTTGTAAGTGCGCCGCTTGGCTGTTCACCTATTTTTGCCAAAACAATTGCCCTCCATATCCTGTGACTTTAATCACATAATATCATACCTTTACCGTCTCTGCAATACTTTTTCATGACATATGTCATATTTATATAGGCATAGATACAAAAGTATAAACAGGCAGGGCAACCGCCATAGATGCGATTGCCCCGCCCGATGTTATCATATGAGTATAAGATAATCAAATACTATTTGTTAAGTGGTGGGAACAGCTCTTCAAATGGTTTTTCATTAGTTGATGCAAGTTCCGAAACATCTCTTATATGACCTGTTTTCTTTGCAATCTGATATCCTATCATAGGTAATACTATAGCTGCGCACGCTACTCCGAAAATGAAAACATCTTCGAATACAAGCATTATCAGACATATAATCTGCGCGATAACTGCAAAGTAAGGAATCCACTGCTGGCTCTTCTTAACCTTTGCCTTCAGGCATGTTTCAGGATCATAACCGTTCTTCTTGAGTTTTTTTCTAAGCGAAATCTGTGATAAGATTATTCCTACCCATGCAAGAGTTCCTGTGAAACCTGACAGTGACAGAAGGCTTACATATAAATCTTCTAAGTAACCAGTTATCTGTGAGATAAGTCCTACAAGAAGAACAACCCACATGAATCCTAATGTCCACAGAACTGCAGTTCTTGGATTTCCTGACTTTGTAACCTTGCTTAAGAACTTAGGAGCAAGACCTTCGATTGAAAGACCAAACATACATCTTACTGTTCCGTAGAAGCCTGTATTAGCACAGCTGAATGCTGCTACCAGCACTACTGCCGAGAATACAAATCCGAGCCAGCCTATGCCGTAGTAGTTCATAATATCAGCAAATACAGGGTTAGCATCACTTGCAAGTTCATAAGGGTAAACAAGTACTACTAATATCAGTGGGAGTATGTAAAGCAGCGCTATACGATATGTAACACTCTTACATGCCTTAGGAACTGATTCTTCAGGATTCTGTGATTCTGCTGCTGCAAGACCAACGATTTCTGTACCCTGGAAAGTTACAAGAACTACTGTCATATTAACCAGTACAGCCATAATTCCAAGAGGAAATACCTTCTGGCCGAATGTCATTGTAGCATCTCCGAAGTTTACAGTACCTGCAAGGAAACCTGTGTAGGATTCGCTCTGTCCCCAAAGACCTACCCAGATACCGAATGCAGCAATTACGAATACCATAATAATGATAACTTTTGTGATAGCAAGACCTGCCTCAATCTTTGCAAAAATATCAACTGCACAAAGATTGATAATTGTGATTGCAGCCATTGCTCCGATAGCTATAGCAGTATATGTAACCGCACTGTCTGTTTTCATCAGCGATGTAAGCACCGTAGAAACCGCGATAGCTTCGGAAGGAACATAACATACCCAGTTAAACCAGAACGCCCAGCCGAATCCTGTAGAAATCGTAGGCGTCAGGAATTCACTCGTGTACGCTACAAACGAGCCTGTCCTCGGAACATTTACCAGCAGTTCTGAATAAGAAATCATAGTACCATAAACGATAATACCTGTTACAATAAATGCGATCAGAACTCCGGGTCCCATGCTGGAAAGACATGAGCCTATTCCAAGGAAATAACATGAACCGATTACTCCTCCGATTCCTATAAATGCAACCTGCCAACCTTTAATCCCTCGTTTAAGTTCATTCTTTTCCTCAGGATGTGCGCCTTTTTTTTCGTTTGCCATAAGAACCTCCTTAATAAAATAAAATAATTCCATTGCCTGAACCGGTAAGTTCAGACAATTTATTATATTTTGAGTTGTCGACAATTGTCAATAATTATCTGAAAATTTACATTTGTTATAATTTTAACTATTATTAATATGCTTTAATTGCTAAAAAAACGGGACAAATATGTTGTGGCCTCCTGTTGTCCTTATATACCATATGAAAAAGGACACAGCAATATTACTATGTCCCGTTATTAATTCTTCTTTTTTTGCCTGAAATAAAAAAAGTGGAAATGTACGGAATTGAAATTCCTATTTCCACATATCGCACGTAAGGTGCGATAACATTCAAGGTACTTTCTTTGAAACATACGGAAATATCTACAGGTCGATATTTCCTATGTTATAAAAAACCGGAGCTTTAAAAAACTCCGGCTGTATCAGTATACTTATTTTGCTTCGCCCAGGTATGCCTGCTGCACTCTTGGATCATTCAGAAGCTCCTGTCCTGTGCCCTCAAGGGTTATTCTGCCTGTTTCCATTACATATGCGTGGTCTGAAATTTCAAGCGCTGCTTTTGCGTTCTGCTCTATCAGAAGCACGTTTACGCCTGCCTCCTTGATTTCAGTTATAATGGAGAATATATCCTTGATAATCAGCGGCGCAAGTCCCAGTGACGGCTCGTCAAGCATCAGAAGCTTAGGCTTGGTCATAAGCGCACGTCCTACTGCAAGCATCTGCTGCTCACCGCCTGAAAGCGTACCTGCCATCTGCCATTCTCTTTCTTTCATTCTAGGGAACAACTCATATACCCATTCCTTGTCCTTTTTGATGCCGTCTTTGTCCTTACGGAGATATGAACCCATTATAAGGTTTTCTTCAACCGTAAGGTCAGGGAACACACGTCTTCCCTCAGGGCAGAGTACAACGCCCTGCTTTACTACGTTTCTGGTTTCCATCTTGGTGATGTCAACACCGTCAAATTCTATGTGACCCTCAGGCTTTGACACAAGACTCATTATAGCTTTGAGTGTTGTGCTCTTGCCTGCTCCGTTGGCTCCTATAAGCGATATTATCTGTCTGTCCGGAACTTCAAGGTTAATTCCCTGCAGCGCGTGTATACCACCGTAATATACGTGTAGATTTTCTATTTTTAACATTAGTCGTCCACCCCCAAATATGCCTCTATAACCTTAGGGTTATTCTGTATTTCTGAAGGAGTTCCCTCTGCAATCAGTTTGCCGTAGTCAAGTACATAAATTCTTTCACATATACCCATTACTACCTGCATGTGATGCTCAATCATAAGAACTGACAGGTCAAATTCATCTCTGATTTTTTTAATCAGATGCATCAGCTCATCTGACTCCTGAGGGTTCATACCTGCCGCAGGCTCGTCAAGAAGCAGAAGCTTCGGCTCTGTGGCAAGCGCTCTTGCTATCTCAAGATGACGCTGTTTGCCGTACGGCAGTGAGCTTGCAACATCGTCCTTGTTTTTTTCAAGTCCGAATATCTTGAGAAGCTCCATTGTTTCCCTGCGCATTTCAGCTTCTTCCTTGTGGTTTAATCTGAAAGTAGCAGAGAATATATTGGCTTTGGATCTCATATGCATTGCTATGAGTACGTTTTCAAATACAGTAAGCGCCTTGAACAGTCTGATGTTCTGGAAAGTTCTTGCCATACCCAGTCTTGTTATCTTGTCCGGTGTAAGCTCTGTTTTTTCTTTGTAGACGCCATCGTTTTCGCCCTTATAAAGGGCCTTCATCTTGCCGTGCGGGTGGTTTTCAATTATTCTCCTGCCTGCAAAGTCAACAGCTCCGTTGGTAGGCGCATAAACGCCTGTTATTACGTTAAACACTGTAGTCTTGCCTGCGCCGTTAGGCCCTATAAGCCCTATAATCTCGCCTTTGTTCACCTCAAGGTTAAGGTTGTTTACGGCAACAACACCGCCAAACTGCATAGTCGCATCGTTAATGCGGAGTATGTTTTCCTTAGTCATTTGCCGCTTCCCCCTTTCCCCCGGATTTTTTCTTTCCCAGTCTCTTGAAGAAGTTATATATTCCGTCCCATGAGAATTCCTTCTGGCCCATAATGCCCTGTCTCCAGAACAGTACTACAACCATAAGCAGAACAGAGAACACTACCATTCTGAAACCTGTTCTGATAAACGGTATCTGCCAGTCCCCTATGTATGTAGCCGAGTCTAAAAATCTCAGCCACCATTCTCTTGCAAACACAACGATTACAGAGGATATGATACTGCCTGTAATGCTGCCCAGTCCTCCGATTACGATGATAAGCAGAACGAAATATGTAATATTAATGTTAAATGTTGTTGATGTTATAGCTCCCAGATACATTGCAAGAAGTCCGCCTGAGATGCCTGCAAAGAATGAGCTTGCCACAAATGACATTCTCTTGTGCTTTGCAAGGTTTATTCCCATAGTTTCGGCTGCTATTTCGTCTTCTCTGATTGCCTTGAAAGCTCGTCCGTATGAGCTGTTTATGAGGAGCACGCATACTGCGATACATACTACTACAACAATAAATGTAGTGTAATATGACTCAAACTTAGGAATGTTGTTCATACCCAGAGAGCCGTTTGTAACCTTGTTGAGAGGTGAGCTTCCAACTACTATACGAACGATTTCCGCAAAGCCCAGTGTTGCTATTGCAAAGTAGTCACTCTTTAATCTTAATACCGGAAGACCTATGAGAAATGCGCACAGCGCAGCTACAAGTCCGCCGATTATAAGGCCTATCATAGGTGTCAGCTCCAGGTTTTTAAGCCAGTCTGCAACACCGTAAAGATAATATACCGTAGCTTTTTTGGATACAGGAATTGTAACTACCGCATAGGCGTATGCGCCCAGCGCCATAAATCCCGCCGTACCCAGTGAAAACAGTCCCGTAAATCCGTTAAGCAGGTTCATGGATACTGCCGCAAGGGCGTAGATTGCCGCATACTGCAGTACAGAACGAAGCATTGAGCCGGAGTTTTCGGACATCACTATGAGTAAAGCCAGAACTATGAGTGCAGCTGCAGTACAGATTGTTTTTGTTTTCTTTGACATAATCTACACCTTCTCTGCTAATTTTTCGCCAAACAGTCCTGTCGGCTTTACCATTAAGATAACGATTAATAATATAAATGTGAATACATCACTGAATTCAGAATATCCCGCTGCTTTGATAAATGTTTCGGAAAGTCCGATTACAAAGCCGCCCACAAGGGCTCCCGGTATGCTGCCTATTCCTCCGAATACTGCAGCTATGAAGCATTTGAGTCCCGGAAGTGAGCCCACGAGAGGATAAACTGATGGTCTTGGCGTAAAGTAAAGCATTGAGCCTACAGCCGCGAGGAAACAGCCTATTACAAATGTAAGTGATATTACGCTGTTGATTTTGATACCCATAAGCTGCGCTGTTTCAAAGTCCTTGGAAACAGCTCTCATTGCCATACCCACCTTGGTATATTTAATCATAGCCATCAGAAGCAGTACAAATCCTATGGTAATGATAGGAGTTATGAATGTTACTAATGATGTTGATACATCGCCAAGATGAATAGTCTTGTTTAAAACAGGAATTGACGGATATGATTTCGGCAGCGCTGAAAACAGGTATGTAGCCACATTCTGCAGCAGGTATGACACACCTATAGCTGAAATCATAACCGACATACGGGGTGCGCTGCGGAGAGGCGCATATGCGACCTTCTCGATGATAACACCCAGCACTACTGTAGCTATAATCATTATTATCATTGATATATACCATGGAATTGCAAAATCAACCATTGCAAATATCATAAAGTATGCGGCCATCATAAAGATATCGCCGTGAGCAAAGTTGATTAAGCGAAGTATACCGTAAACCATTGTATATCCGATAGCTATAAGGGCATATATACCCCCTATTGAAATGCCTGCCAAACAATACTGTAAAAATACTGTTAATGTCATTGTTTGTAAGCCTCCTTAAAAAAACATATAATTACGTGCAGGTAATCAGATGCCTGCTAAGATTTATTAACCTGCAATACTGCTGATTCGCAAATCTTAGCAAGCTAATAAGACGTAAAGCGAGGAGGCAAAAGCCTCCACGCTCTGATAATCAAAGATTGTATAATCGAAACTATTTAGCTTCTACAGTCTGAGTCTTTAAGAATTCAAAGCTCTTACTCTTTAATGACTTATCTGTGCAAGTCTTGATGTAAGCTGTATCCTTATTTGCATCGCCTGTATCGTTGAAAGTGATGTTTCCTGTTACGCCGTCAAAGTTTACATTGTAAAGAGCATCTCTGATTGCAACTGAGTTAACTGTATCACCGTCTAATGCAGCGATTGCATTGTACATAGCCATGTAAGCATCATAACCTAATGCTGAAACTGCAGCTACTGTATCAGTTCCGCTGTTCCATGTAAGGTTCTGCTTGCTGCTGTTTAAGTATTCCTTGAATCCTTTTACGAATTCAACAGCTACAGGGTTTGATTCGTCGTTTTCATCAAAGAAAGTTGAGAATGCTGCGCCAACCATATCCTTTGAGATGATTGCTGCGTTTTCCCAAGTGTCGCCTGCAAGTACCTGAGCATCGATTCCGTTTGCAGTAATCTGCGGAAGAATTAATGTTGCAGTTGCAATTGATGAAGGGATGAATATGCAGTCAGGATCTGCTGACTTAACCTTAGTTAAGATAGCGTTGAAGTCTGATTCGTTTGTGTTGTAAGTTTCGTCAGCTACGATTTCACCGCCAAGGTCCGCAAATGCAGTCTTGAAGTAGCCTGCAAGACCTGTTGAGTAGTCGTCACCGTTCTGAGCGATAACGGCCGCCTTAGTGTATCCCTGATCTGCTGCATAGTTAGCCATTACAGTACCCTGGAACGGATCAAGGAAGCAGACTCTGAAGTAGAATTCGTTGTCTGATGTAACCTGAGGGTTTGTGCATGAACAGCCGATTGCCGGAACTGCTGCAGTCTTGAAAGTATCTCCAGCTGCAATAGCAACGCCTGAACCGTATGATCCGAGAACGCCTACAACTCCGTCACTGATAAGCTGCTGAGCTGCTGTTACAGCCGCTGTCTTGTCTGACTGGTTGTCCACTTCTACTAATTCGATGTTGTAAGTCTTGCCGCCAACCTCTACTGTAGGGTTAAGCTGGTTTGCATAACGGATACCAAGAACTTCCTGCATTCCGCCGCCGCCGTTTTCGCCTGTAGTAGGTTCAAATACGCCGATTTTGATAGTATCGCCTTCTACATTAACGCCTTCTGCATCACTGCCGCCACCGCAGCCTGTAACGCTGAATGCCAATGCAAGAATCATCACTGCTGATAAAATAAGAGCGATTTTCTTTTTCATTTTTTACTCCTCCTAAAATTTGTTTTAAGTCAATAATGCCGCCTGTTGATTAGCGGCACAAAACCCATATGTCTTTTCTTCTCTAATTCTAAAGTATTATACAAAAAAAGACACATACTCATTATACTAGTTTCAGTTGAAAAGTAAAGTTTTTTAGATGTTTTTGCACTATTTTTTATACACAAGTCGCATATTTTTACAAACTTGCTGTCATATATATGTAAAAAATGTAGCAGTTTTATATCAATTGCTGCATAAACTTTATATATTTGCTGTACGGGCTATTTTTACTGTGAAATCGCCGCCGGTCGTATCGACACTGAAGCTGTTTTTGCCGTTGCCCACAACATAATCATCATCTGAATTTCTCAGAGGCGAAAATTCCGTTATGAATTCTCCCGATACACCGTCAAATTCCAGCGTAAATCCGCTGCCTGCCGGCAGATAAACGGTGCTGTCTCCCGATGTGCTGTCTACATCAAGCTCCTCAGGACATTCTGTAAATGCAGCTTCCAGATCTCCAGATATCATATCAATCTCAAAATGCTTTACTTTCATATCCGATAGTCTGGTATTTCCCGAAGTAACCTCCACATACATACTGTCAATTGCAAAACCGTCTGCAGTAATATCCGATGATACACTGTCAATACTCAGACTTTCAAGGCTGCCTGCCAGCTCCTCAGGAACCTTTACCTGAAGTCTCTTTCTGATGTCATCACCTGTGTCGCCAAATTTTACGGCAACCTTGCCTGTTGTATAGTTAATTGAAAGCTTTCCGTCCTTTACTCTGTATCTCAGACAGTTTTCGTCTGTAATCTCTTTGCGGGCGGTTTCCTCCATAACGATATTGTCGCCGTCATAAGGCACTATGTCGATATCTCCCGATACCCAGTCTATACTGATTTTATCTATATCCTCACTGTCAACCTCATAAACTCCGCTGCTTTTGAAGCTGTTGTCGTATTCCTCTTCATAATATACATTGTCCCACAGGCCGCCATGATATATTTCCCTGAATGAAGCTCCCGCTATGACGCCTGCAGCGGTAAGTACTATCCCAAAGGCTACAAGGCCTGTTGCTGTAAGCAGAATTATTTTTGTGCTTTTTTTCATTTTAGTGCTCCCCCTTTTTGATGAATATTCCCTTAATTTCTCTTGCAAGCCATTTAATAAACTGAACCAGCCAGATTACAAGTATTCTGGCGCCCAGCCATGCAAACAGGCACAGTCCTGCCAAGGTAATGCCGCTTCCGATTGTCAGCAGTATGTACGGAAACCCTGATCCCGCAAGGGTAAATCCCTTAACAAACAGGTATATTCCGCTAACTCCGATGGAAATCACCGCCGCAAATATGCTGACTATAACTGCCCAGCATACTGCAAACATTGAAATCACAACCGCGAGCACCGCAATTGCAATCGGCACCCATACGGGCGATCCGACAACCGCCAGAACTATAGCTGCCGGTGTCCAGCCTTTTTTTGGCTTTACCTTTGTTTTAACCAGTGTGGCAAGAGGCGTATCCTGAAGTATGTCATCTGCCAGCTTATCAATATCGCCAAAGCTTGCAACTGCTTCCTCTTCGCTCATACCGTCCTCTATTTTATCCTCCAGCACCTCTCTGTAATAATCCACCTGCTGTCTTTTCTCCTCGTCAGGCAGCTGGAAGAGTCTGTCCTCCAGCGCTTTTAAAAACGTCTCCTTATTCACGTCCCTTTCCCTCCTTTATATATTCATATACTGCTTCAATCTCGTGCCAGTCATCTATGAAATCATCAATCTGGCTTCGTCCTTTGTCTGTGATTTCATAAATCTTGCGCAGTCTGCCGTTGTGCTCCACCGAATGGACTGTAACCATTCCGGAGCCCTCAAGTCGTTTAAGTATCGGATACAGTGTCGATTCGGATATCTCGATACAGCCTGATATATCCTTGATAATCTTGTATCCGTAGGAACCCTCTCTGCTGAGCGCCGACAGAACGCACACCTCAAGAAGTCCTCGTTTCATCTGTGGGTTTAACATATATATAAATACCCCCTTTCACATAATACTATATAACGCATAGTATTATGTGTCAAGAGGTAATCCAAAAAATTGTATAATAAAAACGCCAGACCTGATTGCCTGACATTTTTACTAAATTATGAAATTCTGGTTATCATACTTATGGTTATCGGATTAGTCATTCAGAGGGATAACCACAAAAGATAAAACCGCCAAGCCGAAGACTTGACGGTTTTATTATTAACCCGAAAATTTTCGAACCGCTTTAAACGGTTTCCCTGCTGTATATTTTATCATTTCGCTACGGCTTATTCAACTGTTTTCTTCTGCATTGATTGCAATACGCTTGCTCTCTGCCCCTATTCATCGTAAATATATGAATATCGGGCAATAAATGAAAACGGACTTATATTCGTCATCTTTGAGGTTATCCCAATGTAATAGGCACCCGGCTCCAGAACGGTATTAATATTCGCCATGAAATATTCCCCATTTTCTTCATCTCTTGCGCGTTCAAAATCAATTTCCGCAACAGGCTCTGCAAGCAGCGCGTCTTTGTATATGCCGTACCTTATCCCCTTATTATGCAGTCTGGAGTCATCATAGCTTCTGCTGTCCATATAAAAGGCTGCCTTTTCTGCAAATACCACCTGTTTCTTAAATCCCCAGCCTTTCGGTGAAATATGTCTTTTGAGCGCAAAGCTTACGGTTTCCGCATCTTCCTCGCTATAGTCATCGCTGATTTCAGAGACTTCCGAGGGAGTCAGTCTGTCACATTCATACGATGAATATCCGATATTGCACAGCACCAGCACTGCCGCTACTGCAAGCGCAGCGGCAATACCTATTATCACGGCTTTCTTCTTTGTCACAGCAACGCCCCTCTCTTTTCCCTTTGTGTTTTCCCTTTTGAACCTAAGCAGATTTTTTCCTTTTGTCAAACAGTCTGAATACAAGCCAGCCTATAACCGCCCCTGCGGTATTCAGCGCCACATCATTGATATCCGAAGTTCTCGGCATATCAGTAAATCCCCACACAGTTTCACAATACTGCATCACTTCAATAAGAACCGAGGCAGATGCTCCTGCTGCAAGCGTGCTTTGCCAGCTATCAAGCACCTTAATTCCGCAAAGCCTGCCCAGTATTACACCCGGAGCAAACAGGAGCAGATTACCCGCTACATTTACAATCATATGCCAGGCGTCACTGTATCTAAAAAGCATACCCGGATCCAGATTTACAGATGGCGTAATAAACGGCATTCTGCAAGGCGGCAGTGTTATCGGAAACAGCGTAACTGCTGCTATAAAGCACAGATATCCCGCAAAAGCCCACCTTAAAACCATATTAATAATCCTGTCCTTAGTAAGCTGTTTTTTCTTTATCGCAAGCCCTATATGTATTCCCCCTGCCGCAGCAAATACTGCTGCAAACAGCACATAATCATTTGTAAGCATATTCTCCTCTCAGTCTGTACGTATCTGCTGCTCCCCGGTTTTCTTATTTCATCATTTCAATTACCGCAGGCTGTCATACTCATAACAAACAACGCAGCCAAAACAGCAGCAATTACCATTATTCTTTCCATTTTTTAATCTCACTTTTGCTTCTCCCCTGTTTTCTAAATATTATCACAAAATTCTGATGTTCTTCAACACCTTTGTGTCAGGTGGTCGTTTTTTGTGATAAGTGGTCGATACAGGCTCTTTTTTATTCTTATTAATTAGACGTAAAAACATCATAACAGTTTCACCTGTATATCAATAAATTAATAATTTCCTGCATACAAAAACGCCGGAAAACTCCGACGTTTATATTCTGTATATTCATTTATACATTGAACAGGAAGTGCATTACATCTCCGTCCTTGACAACATAATCCTTACCCTCTGATCTGATAAGGCCCTTTTCTTTGGCTGTTGCAAGATTGCCGCCGCACTCTATCAGCTTGTCATATGCGATGGTTTCCGCTCTGATAAAGCCCTTTTCAAAGTCTGTGTGTATTTTGCCTGCTGCCTGTGGCGCTTTGGTACCCCTGGTTACAGTCCATGCTCTTACCTCCGGCTCGCCTGCTGTTAGGAATGAAATCAGGTTAAGCAGATGATATGAAGCCTTAACCAGCTTGTCAAGACCTGACTCTGCAATTCCAAGTTCCTCAAGGAACATTGCCTTTTCTTCGTCGTCAAGCTCTGATATTTCAGCCTCTATGCCTGCGCATACAACAACCACATCTGAGCCTTCCTCGTCAGCTATTTTTCTTACCTGTGCAATATACTCGTTATCCTCTGCCGCAGCATCTTCCTCTGATACGTTTGCCACATATATAACCGGCTTGTATGAAAGCAGGTCAAGGCTCTTTACAAATTCAGCCTCTTCATCAGTAAGCTCCATGGCTCTCGCCGATTTGCCCTCACCGAGAAAATCATTTACTTTGTTTAGAATATCAAGCTCTTTCTGGAGGCTCTTGTCACCTTTGAGATTTTTGGTTGTCTTTGTTATTCTTCTCTCAAGGAGCTCCATATCCGAAAGAATAAGTTCCATATTTATAGTGTCAATATCCGATGCCGGATTGATTTTACCGTCAACGTGGACCACATTAGGATCGTCAAAGCATCTTACAACATGAACTATTGCGGCAACCTCTCTGATATGGCCCAGGAACTTGTTGCCAAGCCCCTCGCCTCTTGATGCGCCTTTAACAAGACCTGCAATATCATAAAACTCTATGGTAGTATGTATTGTTTTTTTGGCATTGTACATATCCGTAAGCACTTTTAATCTCTCGTCGGGAACCGCAACAACTCCCACATTGGGCTCTATCGTACAGAACGGATAGTTGGCAGCCTCTGCGCCTGCCTTTGTTATTGCATTAAACAATGTGCTTTTACCTACGTTGGGAAGTCCCACTATTCCAAGTTTCATATCTATTTCCTTTCTTAATGCCCGCTAATTCAGGCTTTATCTTCTCTGATACCGGCGCGGCTCAGTCTGTGAACCGTCTTGCACAGCACTTCATATTACCACAATTCTGATGATTTTTCAACTTCTATATCCTTTTGCTGCGTCTGTCAAGCAGTATATATATTACTGCAAATATCACTATCAGACTTAGCGACAGCACCTGAGCCTGTCTGAAAGGACCTATCATCAAACTGTCTGTTCTGAGGCCCTCCACAAAAAATCTCTCCACAGAATACAACACTGCATACATGCAGAAAATCTGACCGCTGAATTTAATATTCCTGCTCATAAGCATCAGAAATACACACAGCAGCAGGCACCACAGGGACTCATACAGGAATGTAGGGTGAACTCCCTGTCCGTTTACAATTACTGCCCACGGCAGATCGGTCGGCCCTCCGTGAGCCTCTGAATTAAAGAAATTGCCCCATCTGCCTATTGACTGCCCTATTGCAAAGCCCGGCGCCAGGAGGTCCAGCAGATTTGGAAGTGAAATTCTGTGATGTCTGCACATGCAGGCTCCGGCTATTATTCCCAGTATCAGGCCGCCGTGTATGGCAAGGCCGCCCTCTCTGAAATTTATTATCTTCGTAAAGTCGCCGGCATACATCTGCCAGTTGAATATTACATAGTACAGTCTGGCTCCCACAATTCCCGCAGGAATTGCAACAAGCAGCACGTCTATGAGGTTGTCCCTTGATATTCCGAATTTCGGCGCTCTGTAATAGCTGAGCGCAGTACCGATAAGCACACCTGCGGCAACACAGATGCCGTACCACCTTATATCCATTCCAAACAGCTCAAAAGCTACAGCTCCCGGTGATGTAAACATAAATAACTCCTTAAAACAAAATAGTTAATATGAGTATACTACAAATTAAGCGATATGAAAACATCACAGAGCTTCTTCTTGAAAAAAAAGCACGATTTGTAGTATACTACAGGCTATGGAATACAAAAATATAGTAAAAGGCAAATTCATATCACGCCCCAACAGATTTATAGCAGAGGTGGAAATAAACGGAGAGACTGTAAGGTGCCATGTCAAAAACACAGGCCGATGCAAAGAGCTTCTTATCCCCGGCACAGACGTATATATGGAGGACTTTGCAGGCAGGATGAGAAGCCGCAGGCTGCGCTACTCCCTTATTGCCGTCACGAAAGGAAACACTCTTATCAATATGGATTCACAGGCTCCCAATAAGGTTGTCGCCGAAGCGCTTCATTCCGATACAATACAGCTTCCTGAAATGAGTGAGCTTAAAGCTATAAAGGCGGAAAAGACATACGGCAGCTCACGCCTTGATTTTTATGTGGAGGACATCTGCGGCAGGCAGGGTTTTATCGAAGTCAAGGGCGTTACCCTTGAAGAAGACGGCATTGCTATGTTTCCCGACGCTCCCACCGAAAGAGGAGTCAGACATATAGAGGAGCTTTGCAAAGCTGTATCCGAGGGCTTTTGCGCATATATAGTGTTTGTAATTCAGATGAAAGGCATAGAGCTTTTTACACCCAATTACAGAACCCACGCCGCCTTTGGCGAGTCTCTGAAGAAAGCGTCTGCATGCGGTGTTCACATATTATGCTTCGACTGCCTTGTAACACCCGGCTCAATAACTGCCGGAAACCCTGTAAAGCTGAGACTATAAGGCAATTTTGAATTTTTTTGCTCAAGTCACTTCTCAAATTGCCCGATATATTATAGAATATACTTACTTTTGACTTTAGTGAGGATACGATGAAAAAAACACTGGTTATTATTCTAAGCATACTGCTGTTTATAGCAGCAGTATTCGGCATATGGAAATATGCCTGTCACAGAGCCTCTGTTTCGGATACTCTGCCCAGGAACACAATTATAAACGGGGTTGACTGCTCCGGGATATCAAAGGACGAGGCGGTTCGCAAACTGACAGATAAATGGAATTCCAGAGATTTTAAGATTGTTGACAGCGGCAGCACTCTTGTCGTACTTCCTATGTCAGATACTGTCTATAACATAGACAGCAAACTCGACAGTGCTGTCAGAGATGCAGGCTTTTTTAAGGGAGTGGCTCATGTCTTTGGTTCTTCCTATGACATTGAATTTCCTATGCGGGTCAAAAAGACCACAAAGGAATTCAAACGCACTCTGAAAAACTTCGTCAATACACAGAACATCGGTAAACCCGAGACAAAGGACGCCTATGTGGATCTGTCAAACACAGATTTCAATGTGGTACCTGAGGTTTACGGTGAGAACATAGACCGCAAGGTACTCAAAAAATCAATACTCAAGCATATGGCCGCTGGAAATATGCAGATTGATTTCAAGGCTTCCGATTTTTATGAGCAGCCCGATATCAAAGCAGACAGCGAAGAGATTTCACATATACTTGATTACTGCAATACCTATCTGACAAAGAAAATAACATACACATTTGGAAGTCAGACCGAAACCCTTACACCTGAGCAGATTAACAAAATGATATATCTTGATGATGACGGCAATATCACAACCGATAAAGAAGCTGTTCAGGAATACGTCGCAGAACTGGCGTACAGATACAATACATGCAGCAGTACAAGAGTGTTCAAATCCACCGCCAGAGGCAAAGTAAATGTATACGGCGGCAATTACGGTTATCTCATCAATCAGAAATCCGAAGTCAAACAGCTGACAAAGGATTTAAAATCCGGCAAAGATGTTACCAGAGAACCTGTATATGCGCAGAAAGGCGCAGGCCGTAACGGAAATGATGATATATCAGACACTTATGTAGAGGTTGACCTTACCAAACAGCATATGTGGTATTACAAAAACGGCAGGCTTATTGTAGACGCACCGTTTGTAAGCGGCTGCATCAAGGAAAAAACGGGAACAATTGTAGGAACCTACAGCCTGCAGTACAAGGAGCGTAACGCCACACTCAGAGGCGGCAGTGAAGAGGACGGAACCGATTACGAAAGCAAGGTTTCATTCTGGATGCCTTTCTTTAACGGCTACGGACTTCACGACGCCACATGGCGCGATGAATTCGGCGGTACAATTTACAAGACAAACGGCAGTCACGGCTGTATCAATCTGCCTTACAAAAAGGCAGAGAAACTGTTTAACAATATTTCAGCAGGCTGCACTATAGTAGTATTCTATTAACAGGAGAAGATTATGAAAGAACTTAACAAATATTTTGACCACACGCTTTTAAAACCGGAAGCGACCAAAGAGCAGATTAAAAAGCTCTGCGCAGAGGCAAAGGAATATGACTTTTATTCGGTATGTGTAAACGGCTGCCACGTATCACTTGCAGCAAAGGAACTCAAGGGAACCGATGTAAAGGTTGCAGCAGTTATAGGCTTCCCTCTGGGTGCAATGAGCTCCGATGTTAAGGCCTATGAAACAATGAAGTGCTGTGAGGACGGCGCATCGGAAATTGATATGGTTATGAATATCGGTGCAATGAAAGAAAAGGACTATATATATGTTGCATCAGACATTGCCGGAGTTGTGGAAACAGCTTCAAAATACGGCGCTATTGTCAAGGTTATACTTGAAACCTGCCTGCTCACAAACGAGGAAATCTCAAAGGCATGCAAGATAGCGGCAGATGCGGGAGCGGCATTTGTAAAAACCTCAACAGGCTTCTCGACAAGAGGCGCTTCGGCAGCTCACGTCAAGCTTATGAAAAACCGCGTAGCCGGCAGAGCTCAGGTAAAGGCATCCGGCGGTATCCGCGATTTAAAAACAGTTCAGGAAATGATAAAAGCAGGCGCAGACAGAATAGGCGCCTCAGCTTCAGTAGCTATAATGAAGGAATACGAGAAAACACAGGAATAGGAAATTTAAAGCCGGCGTAATCACGCCGGCAATTTTTTCAGTCTATATTTCCCATTCAGACGGAAATCCCCACAGTTCATCTTCAGGCGGTCCCTCCAGCAGCTCTATCATGGCATCTCTTGTCATTCCCCAGAACACAAAGGCGGATATGCCTTTTTCCTCAAGTATTTCAACAGTCGTTTCAACATCAAATCTGTCCTCAAGCCCCTCCTGCTCAAGAGCCTGCTGCACAGTTATATATTCATAATCATCATTCATAATAAATGTTCTCCTTCCAACTACAGTATACCATAAATATAGAGAATTACAAAAAGCCTGCCCGTGGGACAGACTCTTTGCAATGTATATACCCTCTACTACAATATATTTATGGTCAATATCCCTTACAGCCAGTAAGGAATTGCCC
>ERZ857965.1667-NODE-1667-length-21293-cov-3.960354_pt1 | contig 21293 bp, 16 predicted proteins | sample MGYA00519758_ERZ857965 | MGnify/ENA primary metagenome ERZ857965 (study PRJEB31778, sample SAMEA3449381) | human gut metagenome | biome: human gut; feature: human-associated habitat; material: faeces | place: United Kingdom | collected 2010/2012 ... | reverse complement strand
GAGCAGGGATTTCTGGTTGGTTACACTTTGGGATGGTCCTTCGGTCTCATCCTCCTTTGATAAACGGATGTACAATGCGACATGGTAATCCATAGGGTTGCTTATTTCTAAGTACATAGTTTTCTCCTTGAAATAAGCGACCACTCATCGCAAACATTGTACAACGGTTTCCTCAGATGTCGCAAGGATGCGGACAAGATAAAGCCGAAAAGACTCCTCCAGCAACTCAGCGAGGCTCTTTTCGGCTTCGGTATATATGCAGTGCACAACAGGCAAGGTTTGTTTCATACGTTCTACCTCCTTTGTTCATCGTATGTAAAAGGGCAAATTTTCTTGCCTGTCCATGTTGTGAAATTGATCCATTCCGTGACAGGAATGGAATTGTCTATGGGAAACTCGAAATTGTCCTTGGATTCCATGTACAGTGTTTAGAAAAAAATCCCTCTATACCAAGTTCTGTGTTGGTGTAGAGGGATTGCCTATTTAACTAAGTGACATTGCCTTTATCGGAATAGCTCTTTCCTTTACAACAACCTCACCTTACAGTTTGGGAGAAACGCTTAGCGCTTCAGTTCCAGCAACGCATCACCCTGCTTTACGGTGCCACTGGCTTTAGCCTCGACAACGGCATAGTCATCGGTATTGCAGACAATGACCGGCGTGGTCACGGGATAGCCTTCGGCCTTAATGGCTTCCAGCTCAAAGCGGATCAACGGCTGGCCCTTCTTTACCTTGTCGCCATCGTTGACGAGGTAGGTAAAGTGCTTGCCACCCAGCTTGACCGTATCGATGCCGATGTGCATCAGCAGTTCGGCACCGTCAGCCGTGGTCATGCCTACGGCATGGTGGGTCTCAAAGGTGGAGGAGATCTCACCGTCAGTAGGTGCCACCAGTTCACCATCGGAGGGCTCAATGGCAATGCCATTCCCCAGTACACCGCTGGCAAAGGCTTCATCCTTCACATCGGCCAGCGGCACTACCGTACCGTTCAGGCAGGCAGACAGCACGGTATCCTTTGCTGCGGGTGCGGGTGCGGCTGCCGGCGAGGGAGCGGCACCCGGGTCTTTGGGTGCACTTTCCAGATAATCTTCCAGCTTTGCCTTGATGACGGCCACCTTGGGGCCATACACCACCTGTACGCCGTTGCCCTTGCAGATCACGCCGGAGGTGCCGGAGGCTTTGAGCACATCCTGTTTGACCAATGCCGCATCTTTGACCGTGCAGCGCAGACGGGTTGCACAGCAATCCACATCGGCCAGATTAGCGGCACCTCCCAGACCTTCCACGATCAGTGCACTGACCGGGTCATTTCCGGCAGGCACACTGCCGGAAGCAGCATTGCGGGCGTTCACGTCCGCACGGGTGTACAGCTTGACTTCCTCGGCATCATCGCGACCCGGGGTCTTGTAGTCAAACTTGGAGATCATAAAGCGGAAAATGATGTAGTACAGCACAAAGTACACCGCACCGACCACGACCACCCACACCCAGTGGGTCTTGGCGTTGCCCTGCATCACACCGAACAGCACCAGATCGATGAGACCGCCGGAGAAGGTCATGCCTACGCCCACATTCAGGATGTGCATCAACATGAAGGACAGACCGGCCAGTACGCAGTGCACCGCGTACATGGGTAGTGCCACGAAGATAAAGGTAAATTCCAGCGGCTCGGTAATGCCGGTGAGGAAAGCCGTCAACGCAGCAGACAGCAGCAGGCCACCTGCCGCCTTTTTCTTTTCAGGCTTGGCGCACTGGTACATAGCCAGCGCCGCGCCGGGCAGGCCGAACATCATAAAGGGGAACTTACCGGCCATGAAGCGGGTAGCACTGACCGAGAATACAGTGGTGGACTTGGAAGCCAGCTCGGCAAAGAAGATGTTCTGTGCGCCGGTCACGGTCACGCCGTCGATGATGGCGGTGCCACCCACAGCGGTCTGCCAGAACGGCATATAGAACACATGATGCAGTCCAAAGGGAATCAGCGCACGCTCCAGCAGGCCGTAAATAAAGGTGCCTGCGTAGCCGGAAGCCAGCACCAGTGCACCCAGCGCGGCAATACCGTTCTGCACCACCGGCCAGATATAGAACATGGCAATGCCGACCACCAGATACACAATAGAACTGACGATGGGCACGAAGCGTGTGCCGCCAAAGAAGGCCAGCACTTGCGGCAGCTCGATCTTATAGAATTTGTTGTGCAGTGCCGCCACGCCCAGGCCGACCACGATGCCGCCGAACACACCCATTTGCAGCGTTGTGATGCCCAGCATGGTGGTGGTGGAGTTGGCAGGCATAGCTTCTACACCGCCCGCCGCATTGATCATGGCCTGAATGGCCGTATTCATAATGATATAGGCCACTGCACCGGACAGTGCTGCGACCTCTTTTTCCTTGCGAGCCATGCCGATGGCTACGCCCATGGCGAACAGCAGCGCAAGATTGTTGAACACCGCATTGCCGGTCTGACTCATCACGTCCAGAATGGTATAAATGAGGGTGCCCGGATGGATGACGCTGTTCAGGCCATAAGCCGCCAGCATCGTTTCGTTGGTGAACGAGCTGCCGATGCCCAGCAGCAGGCCCGCCACAGGCAGCAGTGCAATGGGCAGCATAAAGCTGCGTCCCACGCGCTGCAGCACGCCAAAGATCTTGTCTTTCATCTTAAGTTCTCCTTTTCCTAAGTTCGTATCCAGCATATATCTACACAGGAAAGACCTGTGGAGAATCAAAGGTGAAACAAAAAGCTTATTTCCCCATCCAAATCCGTTTCAGATGGATGGTAAGGAACACCAGTTCCTCGTCCGAAAGCTCCTTGTGCCAGGTATTGCGCACATACTCCGCAATGCAGCAGGCGCATTTGTAGTGTTCGCTGCAATTGCGGGCGATCAGGGCGCGGAACACTTCGTCATGGGTATCGTTTTCCTGCTCCTGTTTTCCTTGAAATACGCGCTGTGCAAAAAAGCGCAAATGCACTGTAAAACGGCTGAAATCCAGTGCATCCCGGTCAAAATGGAAGTTGTAAAAGCATTCCACTACCTGCACGCAGCCATCCACAAAGCGGGTGACATCGTTCACCACGCTCATGGTGGTGTTGAGCTCTGCGTTGACGATGTGCAGCGCAATAAAGCCGCCCTCGTCGTCCGAAAGGTCTGCATGGAAGCGCTGGCGGATAGTGGCAAGGCACTCCACGCCAAGGTGATACTCTTCCGGGTAGAATTCCCGAATGGAAGTCATCAACGGGTTAGAAAAGCGAATACCCTCTTCGCTGCGCTGAATGGCAAAGCTGATGTGGTCGGCCAGCGTGATGAGCAGGCTTTCATTCAGTGGGTATTTCAGCCGCTGCCGGATGGTTTCTACCAACTCATCGGTGAGCAGTAGATGCTCATACGGAATCCGTTCCAGAAGTTCCACCAACTTTTGCTGCACGGCAGGGCTGGTCATGCGGTAGCTGCACTCTGCGGTTTCAGCCTCGATTTTATAGCCCGGCTTAACACCAAAGCCCAAACCGCGCCCGGTGACGATCAGTTCACAGCCCGTGGGGTCCACCACGCGCAAAATGTTGTTGTTGATTGGCTTTTTGACGGTATATTGCATTGTTTCTCCTCCTCGGGTTGAAAAAGGCAATAAAAAAAGACCACCCTTGACACAGCAAACATACCGAAGGCTGAAACACGCTTTCGGCTTGTGCTATGCAGAGTTGGTCTAGCCCGCCAAACGGTAACAATCCAACGACGCTGCTCACGTACATTTTTCTTTTTTTGTAAGGCGCAAACAAATCAGGCACTTGAATAACGATTTATTCTGTATAATACTACAATATCACATTCTTTGTGGAGTGTCAAGGCGAGAACGGCTCTCTTTTTCACTTTGTTAGCTTTGCACAAATTCAGTCGATAATTTACAGCAGATTGACAAGTAAAAAGATTTCTTTTATTCCTCATCCGGATACAAGTTCCGTGCATCCTTAACTGCAAGCAGAGGATTTTATTTGACGTGCATGATACGAAACCAATCGCAACAAATCGTCCCTTTACAGTCGGGCAAAACTGGATTATGCTCAACACGCCCAGAGGAGCACAATCCAGTGCGATTCTCTACAGCATTGCAGAAACGGCAAGGCCAACAATTTGAAGCCGTATGAGTATTTCCGTTTTTTACTGGACGAGATTGCAGAACATCTTTATGGCCGGGAGCATGATCCAAATGACCGCGCGTTCTTAAATGATATGATGCCGTAGTCGGACAAACTGCCTGACATTTGCAAGAAGAAAATTTGAGGCTTGCTGGAGCCGGATTCGGCTCCAGCTTTATTTTTGCTTGACGGCTGTGCTTGAGCGGTTACATAGATACATTGCACAGACTTACTCCCTTTAATACTCCTCTAGAAAAAACCAGCCGGAAGTAAATCCCTTCCGGCTGGCATATACATATTCTCTTTTACGCGGTAAATGCAGGGCGGATACTCTGTTGTACCCCGGTCTTTTCTTCTTGTTGCTTTGCCCACGTCACGCGTGTCACTTCTTCAACAAATGCGCGCGCTTTCTTATCGGCAGAATAGTAATGGATTCCAAATTGGTCGCAGACGTCAAACAAAAGTTCGGTGTAGGCAAGTTCGTCCGCTGACGGCATCGCAAAATATCCACCTGCCGCATCGGCCAGTTCATCGATTTCATAACGTTCATTTATGATCATATCTGCCTCATCGGCTATATTTTTAACATTAACCATTTACCACGCTCACTTCCTTGATCGGAGCCAAAAATGTATCTGGATCAAAATATAAATTTTTCAAAACAGGAATTAAATCAATATACTCTTCTTCAGGCCTGTCATTCTGTTTATACTTTGCCATCGCTACAATATAACCATGATTCCATTCTTTTACTTCTGTATAATGCTCCAATGAATATGGTGCGCGAAATCTAATTACCTTATCCCCCACACGGAAAACTGTATAATTGGATTCATTGCTAAGAATTGCCCGTTGGCTATTCATACACGTTTCCCTCCTTCATTACTCTGGCTTTTTCAGTAGCTGTTCAAAGTTTGAGTATGCCTCGCGAATGATTTGTATTTGCCTACTTTCGTCGCAATCGTCAGCACATTGCGAAATTCCCTTCAGCAGAGAAAAAAATCTCTTAACTGTTATATTCTCCATATTAATTTCTCCAGATTCAACTTTTTGAATCCATCGAAGATCAAGTCCAGATGTTTCTGCAAGTCTTTTCTGTGTCACTCCAATTTCTTGTCGTAACTCCTTCACCTGCATTTTTTATCACTTCCTCGATTTCATTATACGCCAATATTAGCGCATAGTCAACCAGTATGTTTAAAGTGCTTTAGCTATCGTAGTTTTCCTGGCTTACCCTATTAGATCTCTAGCCCAATTCTGTTTAACAATAAACACACCATAAAAACGTAAGCAGTCAATAGGTTCTTACAGCGTTCCATCGCCAACGGTTTGGAACAGGCGCTGCCACGATTGTTGCCATAAAAAACGAATCAATGCCGCCACAAACGGCATTGACGCCTGTACACTGCTCCTTAACCTGGGCCATATATTCTTTGGGTGCCTGATCCTTAATCTTGATGTTGATTTCAGACTGGGTGTAGACATAGTTGGCAATCTGGTTGTACATTCCACTTCCTTTGATTCCGCACTTTTGCAGATACTTTTTGGGGAAGATATGATGAATGTCGCCACGCTGATCAATGAGAGATTTCACCTCAATCTACTCTGACAGGAAACCATAATCCCCCATTTTGACCTGTGCCATCAGGAACACATAGAACATTGGGTTGCTGGCCACGGAGGTATTGAGTTTAGTAACCAGGATATTATTCCAGAACGCATCGGACAATTCACCAGCCTCTGTATGCTCCAGAAATTTCATAGTATCGTAGGCTTGAAACCACTTGATATCATAGTCGAAAGTAGATTGTGGAGATTCAGAATATCTTCCGGTTAGAATGGTCAAGACCATCCACCAGCGCACAACTTTTTCGATAATTGCCGCATCTTCCCCTTTAGAGCGAAGCAACAAATACAGAGCATACCCAAAATTCAAAACATTTTGGGAACGAATCGTTGCCGGAGAAATAATGCCGGTAGACTTCACGATCATCAAATAACGCTGAAAATCAGTCTTGCTGACAAACTCCAAAACGCCTTCCTTCAACTTTGCAAAGGAGTTTTCGGCGATGGCTTTCTGATAATCACAAGTGTCGAAATCACGACCCGACAATAAACTTGCCAAATCCGAAATCCTTCCACGCAGGAATTTAAAGGTAAATGCCACACGCAGCACATCGGTATAATCCGGTACATAAATATCCTCGTGCTCGTTGACGATCCACTTGATTTTGGAAAACTCCTCGCTGGTCACAAATTCTGTATCATTTTGTCGGATTGCCTCAAAGTCTTCTGGCTTCACACTGTCCCAATCCGAAAATCCTAAAGTGCCAAAGTGTCCGCCGGAAAAGGAAGCGATGATTATGGGCGCACTGAAACATTTTCAAATGATTTGATAACAAAAACACGGATGATTTGCCGCGCTGGGCGATCATCCGTGTTTTGCATTATCCAGACTCTTATACATCCTTGAGCAGATATGCGTTCAACCTGTTTTTTTCATCGATGTAGGATTGATAGATATTTTTGACCCCGGCTTCTTTGGCCATGGAAATAATCAGATTTTTATCTACTGAAGGTGTTCTCAATCCAATAATGACTCCAGCCGGAACATACTCTATCATTGCGGGGAGATTCATTTTGCAATTAGCAAGCATCCGCCATTCTTCATCATATTTGTGGCATTCCTTTTTAATCAAACTATTCCGCTCGACTTCCCAAGGAAGAGGTTTCAATTCTTCTTGCATAAAATCCGGCAAAGGTACATGTAACTGCTGCATCATATCCTGCCCCATAACAAACTTTGCAAAATTGGTTGCATCATGTGGAGTGTTAGAATAATATACCGGATAAATTCGTGTTCCATATTTATAGACGCCACAATTTACGCACTTGTCCAATTTTCCACAATGCGAACTGTCCGCATCACTAAGGTCATACATAAGACAAAAACCCTTGTGCGTATCGGCATATTTTAGCCACAGAGTTTCATTAAACCCGTTTTCAGAAAAGCAGATGGACAGAATTTCGTCTTGTATTTTTGAGCGCAAAGTTAGTACATAAGATAAAAATTGTTTTGTTATTCCATTTGCAAATAACTGCTTTAATCCTTCGACATTTGTTACTTGTTGAATAAACTCTTGTGGAATGCCAGGCTGATTTTGAAAAGTTTCTTTCATCCCGTTTGCCAACGCTGCTAATGCTTCAGGGGAACTATAGTTGCTATTAAATTCCTGACGGATCTTATCCACATCAATATGTAAAAAGGTGTCGAACGGATCATCATAACTGCTGGCTTTAGAGAAGAATAGTTTATTAGAACGTAAAGCATCAAGATTATTGTTATTCACCGCACGATACTTATACAAAAATCTTGGATAGTGAATTTTCTCCATTAGCTGATTAACTTCATTTGGTATATCTTCGCCTGTAAATGAGCACAGCGTTTTCCAATAATCCTGCATTTCATCGTGACTCATGGCAGTTTTTCGTTCTTCTGCATCCAACGCAACTCCTCCTTATGTGATTGTTCTTTTTGCGACTTAATCAGCCGTTATATTCTCAATACAGTTTGGACAGATGTCAATTTCAATATCTTTCATAATAGCACCACATCGGCTGCAAAATGTAATGGTGCTTTCGTCAAAATCTTCTCCACATGAAAAGCAATGATATTTTGGAGCTTTCGCATCGTGAGCTAACTGCTCCGCACCGCATCCCAAGCACTCATAAACCGGAAACACCACACCTTCTTTTCCACATTCATAAGCACTAATGCCAAGCTCATTCTCTACATACTCAACGGCATTGTCCTGATATTTATAATACAGATAGGCTTCATCTCTCAAATCTGTATAACTACTGGGGGGATCTATTCCCATGTTCTCCATGCAGTATTCGATAAAAGTGCAATGAACTTTTTTGACAAATCTGTACTTGCTTTTCAATTCTTCGTTCTCATTTCTAATACCGCTGATTCCTAAATGGCATAGGTATTCCAGATCGTGAAGCGATAACATATTATCTACGATGAAATCATAAGCACCATCTATAACATCAGAATATTCCATCTCACAGTGACTAAGTAAATACTGAACATAGAGGCTTTTTGCTGGGCCTTTAAAAATTTCGTGCAGCGCTTCCATGTGCTTGGTTATTGTCCGTATATTTTGAGACAAGGCATCGATAGAAATATTTCCTTGTCCTGTGGCATGAGCATAGTCATCTCTATCGCTTATATACTTTGAGAGCGCTTTTATTTTTTCATCCTCCATCTCCAACGTACGGAAGACTTTGAATATTTCTTTTTCCGGAATTTTGCTGAAATCATAAACACTTGCGTGATTTTCAATATCCGGCTTATCTGTTCTACCGTTATAAGCATTGATTGGGTAAAAAAGATCTTTCATTCGACCTGGATTTATCTGGAAGGCATGATCAACGCAATAGTAGGTGTAACTCATAAAAATGAGGTGCGCATAGAAAAAAGAAACCTGATAGTTACCTTTCTCATAGTTATCTACGACTGTCTTCTCCAAATCATAAAGGTACTGATCATAAGTGCCACTTCCTACATCCACTTTATCAGTCGGAAAATACTCCAAGAGGCGAACCAAGAATGATGGATCATATTTTTCATCGGCAGGCTGAAAAGCACCATATAGTGCGTCTTTAAACGTTTCATCGTACATAGTGCTATTCCCCCCAGACCTCGCTAATTTTATCTGCTATTTTTTGTTTAAAGATATCTATGAGGCGTTTGTTTTGTTCTACAATAGATATTTCTTCTTCAATCTCTTTTATAATTCTTTCTTGAATTTCCACTGCCGGGCAAGGAATATTAAAAGAGCGAATGTCTTTTAGTGAGATAAAATTTTGAGTACCACCACGTTTGGTGGCTTCAATATATTTGGCGAACAAAGAGCTATTCAGCACAAATAATACATACTTCGACTTCACTTTTTGACCAGGGAATTTTATTAGTGCAACATTTTTTATTGCAAAGGTTGGTTCAATATCAACAATAACAGGGTTTCCTATTGTTCCAATCATCGGCATAAGGATATCGCCCTTATCTACTTTAGACCGTTGATTAATTTTATCATAGTCTTCTTTTGAAATAAAATTTACATCATCTAAAATGATTGTTCCATTTTTAATGTTTTTAGAAGTTACTAACGGGAACCCATCCTGAACAAACTTAGGACTATCATGTGTACCATCTCTTACATCACAGATTTGCCCCAAAGGTTTTAATTCCCAACTGAAATCTATCCTAATATTGGGTTTGTAGTTATCCACAACTTGCCGAGCTCCATCAATAATCTTTTGGTAGTTATCAAGTTCAGAAACAATTTGTTCTTGGATGGTCAATGGTGGCAATGGGATGCTTAACGTAAGAAAATTGCTTTTTGAAATTTCCTTAAATGTTCCGCCAGATGCCAAAGATACCATTCTATCAGTGAGAGCGGTCATCATATACGCTACAAATCTGTTTGAAATATTGCTATCGTCAAGAACTATTATATTTTTAAATCCTTGATTTGTTGCTGTTTCGTATTCTGCAATAGCTACTCGGCCAATCGTTGCTCTAGTCGATACTAGCACTGTACCAGCAGGGAGTAACTTCGCACTGGATTTTTCCAGTCCCAACGGACTGATTGTTCGTTCAGTGTCTTTTAGCTCAGTAATTAGGTTTGCAGCTGGTAAATCAACTAAAGTTGCCCAACGAATGTTTCCATCCCAATATTCTGGAATATCAGAAGAAGGAGTGCCGCCAGACTCTACTTGAAACAATGACTTATCTCCCAAAGAAACCACTTTATATTTTCCTTCAGGTATGCTGTTGGATGAATAGCGTTCTCCAACTAAAATATAGTCTTGTTTTGAAATTTGTTCTTTTGAGGCAATAGTTACAAGTGGGTGTTGAAGAATTTCGTCATCCGCTGTTTGCGGTTCTAGATCAGCATGGTATTTTTGGACAATGCGAATGATTTCCGGAATTTCGCTACCCTCTATTTCACGGCGCTGCGCTCCCAAATCAAATCCGTCATTATTCAGTTTCACAAAAAGAATTTCATCCTTCAATCTGGCGAAAGACTTATCAATAAGCAAAATACTGGTTTTAACGCCACTGTACGGGTTGAAAACACCGGCAGGCAGTGAGATCACCGCATATAGTAAACCGTCGTCTACCAGATACTTCCTAAGTTCTTTGTACGCATTGGCAGACTGGAACACAATGCCTTCCGGGACAATGATTGCTGCCCGGCCTGTTGGATTCAGATGCTCGGCAATATAGTCCACGAATAGAACTTCGGAGCGTTTGGCCTTTACCCGATAGCGGCTGTGGGGCATAATTCCACCTTTTGGTGTCATAAAAGGCGGATTCGCAAGGATGACATCATAACAATCATCCCATTTTTCTTCACTGGTTAGGGTGTCATATTCGCTGATTTTGGGCTTTGTAAAATGGTGAAGGTACATATTTACCCGAGACAGACGCACCATATCGGGAGAAATATCGTACCCAGCAAAGTTTTCCGTCAAACGCTTTCGGTCATCGGCGGTCAGTGTGCTTTTGCCATCCTCATCCTTGTTCTGTGCAAGAATGTGACGATAGGCACTGATCAGAAAACCGGCTGTACCGCAGGCAGGGTCCAGAATAGTCTCGTTTTTCTTCGGGTCTATGATTTCCACCATCATATCAATGATATGGCGGGGGGTACGAAACTGGCCAGCATCTCCCTGGCTGCCCATAATGGACAGGAGATATTCAAAGGCATTGCCCAAATCCTCGCTGTTGTCATACGAGAAGTCGCTGACTTCTTTGAGGAACATATTCATGGTATCCGGGTCCCGATAAGGGATATATGCTCCACGGAAAATATCCCGGAACAGCTGCGGAAGGTTGGGGTTCGTAGCCATTTTTTCAATGCCTTCCGCATAGAGAAAAGCCCTTTGTTGGCCGCTGTTTTCCGGTTTCATAATTTCCGTCCAGGCATACTTCTCATATTCACCTGTAAAAAACTGCCGGGTGCCGCCAAATTCCAAACCTTCTATATCCATGTCATCCATGAATTTATAAATGAGTGCAATGGTAATTTGTTCAACCTGTGCCTTGGGATCGGGCACCTTGCCCACCAAAATATCACGCAACGTATTAATCTTGCGCTTTACGTCAAATGTCAACATTTTCTTTCCTCCTACATAAAGCGGGATACATTGACGTTATCGGCAACGTAATCTACCACGCTTTGCATACTATCCAGCCCCAAATGCTTCAGATCAGCCATAGTGTATGTGCTGATGTCCGTTCCAAGCATCTGGAATTTTCGGTCTTCGATGGCTCTGCGCACATCTTTGTCTGTTATATAAGTGGCAAAAAATTCTTTTACATCAGCATACTTTTCTGACGGAATACTGTGCGTCAGGGCATATCCCTCAAATTCATCCTCTACCAATTCCTTTTTGCTCTTAAAGAAGGGCAGGACACCAAAGATTTTGTCCAGAATTTCCCGAGCTGTGATGCGGCGATCACTGCCAATGGAGCGCCGCAGCTTGTCCCAGGTGTAATACTCGTTGGGCTGATTCATAATGTGGTCATCAATATAGCGGATGACAGCGGGATAGTTGCCTTGCTCATACTGTTCTCTCGCAACTGGATCTTCTTTGACAGTCTCCTCGAATTTATCAAAGTACATCCGGTCAATCTTCATGCCCTCAGCACCGATTTTGGTCTCCACCAGTGTTTTCAGCGGGTCAGGAGCAAAGTTTTCATACCCATCCGGATCAACAGGTGGAGTACCAGGCGACACGCTGCCGCTTTGAAAGCGGGGTAGTTTTAAGACCTCATCATAATCAAACTTTTCTTCAAAATATTCGCAGTTCCCAAAGAAGTCGAACAGTTTGAATGTTTCCTTGGGGTACTTATGGACGATTTCCTGACCGCCGTTTCGCTCTTTGAAGATGAAATCATGTTTTCGTGTACCACGGCCCTTAATCTGAATAAAGTCTGTGGGAGAGAAGATAGGCCGCAGTAACCCGATGTTCAGCAAATCTTCGCAGTCATACCCGGTTGTCATCATGCCCACTGTGACACAGATTCTGGTCTTGGATGATTTATACCCTTCCAGGAAACTGGTTGTTCCGCTCAGATTATTGTTCTGGAAGTTGATTGTATAGGTCTGGGCGTTCATAACGTCTGATGTAATCTGCATAGCAAAATCCGAACAGTATTTGCCGGGGAACATCATATCCGCATACACGTTTAGCAGCTGTGTGATTTTTGCTGCATGTTTGCGGCTTACGCAGAAGATGATGCCTTTGCCAATTTCTCCAGTAATCGGGTCACGGAGCGCATTGTCCATAAAAGTTTTGACAAACATCTTGTTGGTTTCTTCGGAGAAAAACTTCTTTTCAAAGTCACGGGCAAAGTAGGTTTCTTCCTGTTCATCATCCGCTTCATCCCCTTGCGAAATCACGGCATAACCTTCATCTGCCAATAGTTTTGTTGTAATATCAGTTCTGGCGTCCACTACTGTAGGATTGATCAAATAGCCGTCACGAACTCCATCCAGCAGTGAATAGCGGTATGTTGGGTCGCCACTTTCACAGCCAAAGGTTTTATAGCTGTCCAGCAGTTGCCGTTTTTCCCATGCCCGTGGATCAGTAGCTTTCAGCCTTTCTACATCAATATTTTTGATATAGTCTTTGGGCGTAGCCGTCAATCCCAGCTTATAGCCGAGAAAATATTCGAATACGGCACGGCTGTTTCCATTGATGGAACGATGACTCTCATCGGCAATGATAAGTGAAAAATCGGTAGGCTTAAAGAAACGCTTGTATTTATTATTGAACATAAGCGTTTGTACGGTGGAAACAACAACCTCCGCTTTCCGCCAATCATCTACATTCTCCTTGAAGATAACTGTGTGATAGTCAGGAGCAAGGTAATTCTGGAAGTTTTTCTTAGCCTGATTTTCAAGCTCGATTCTATCCACCAGGAAAAGTACCCGATTCGCATTTCCACTCCGCAAGAAAAGACGAATTACGGCAGCAGATGTGAGCGTCTTACCTGTGCCGGTTGCCATCTCAAACAGGAATCGCTGATTTCCATGTCGTACAGATTCCTGTAATGCCTTCAGTGCATTGATCTGATACTGACGGAGAAATCGCAGCCCATTATCATATAAGAACTGCTGACGAGTTTCCGGATTTATGTACTCGGGTTCCTCCATATATCGAGGATTTTTGATTACGGCAATATAATCTGCACCAATTTCCTCAGAATATAGTTTCGCTGGGTCAGCATTCATAGCTTTGCTTTCCCGAATGCTTTCATAGCTGGGGAAAGCCGTGATAAGCTGCGGATTTCCCTTGTAAATATTCCAGAAATAATGCTGATTTCCATTGGAGAGAATCACATACTTGAGATAAAGAGACTTGGCATATTCTCTAGCCTGCTCCTTGCCGACCAGAGGATCTTTATCCTCTGCTTTTGCTTCCAGCACAATAAAAGGCTTACCTTTATCATCGAGGAGCAGAAAATCCACAAAGCCATTCTTCACCCTATCAAAATTTTCGCCCAGACCTGTCAAATCAGCTTTGGACATTTTGACATTGGGTTCCAACTGTATGTTTGCAGGTCCATTTTCATCATCAAAGAAACGCCAGCCAGCTTCTTCTAACAGATGATTGATTTTAATCCTTGCACTTGCCTCTTTCTTTTTCAAAACAGCAGCCCTCCCTCTGTTTATGACTGTGATTGTAATTTATAAACTGTACTATGCTTGTTTACAGGCTTTCGGATCATATCTGATTTGCTTACTGTTCAGGGAATATGTCCACAATATCCCCGACATTTACTTTTAATACAGCGCAGATTTTCCCCAATGTCTCCAACGTCACTTCTTTGTCACGGTTCAGCTTTGTCATGGTGTTGGGAGCGATTCCTGCTGCTCGCCGTAAATCTGCCTTACTCATTTTACGATCAATAAGAAGTTTCCAGAGTTTATTGTAAGAGATGGCCATGTGGGTACCTCCGGTCAGAAAATTTGACGCTTTTAGTATATCAGATGCAAAAGTTTAGGACAATAGATTTTCGCATCTTGGTGCGAAAATCTATTATTCCAGTTTATCACTCGGCAAGGCTTTTTGTTCACTTTCCCTGCCGCTGCTGAGCAAAACAGGCACAGAAATATGCCCACTATCCGAGCAATTCTCTGTGCCTGTTTTACCTGTTCGAGCAGGAGTGTATCCATTGTGCAGGAGCAGGATGGATAGCCACTGCACGAACAGGTGGGGTGTCCAGAGGGGGCTCCCTTTTGGCTTTGGGGTTCCAATAGGGACGAGCAGCATCCCTGTTGGGTAAGCGGTTACGTTTCTAATTGCAACCACATTTATACATCAATTATGCCACCATTTTGGCGAATTTGCTTCTTAATTTTCTCATCGCAGATACAGCCACGAAAATCATATGCATCAACATTGAAGTTTGTAATAATATCGGTGGCGCTATGAAATCTACAATATCTTTCGTGGCAGAACATAATCTGTCCATTGGAAAGAATCGCAACAAGCTCATGGTTTTCTGTATTGAAAGCAATATCCAATACATCTCCGTTTATCGTAGGATCTTCAGATGAATATGGATTACTATACCACCATCCCCTCTTTTGTCCATCTACAGTCTTTTCATAATAGTTGAATGTCTGAAGTGCTTTATGTCCGTTAGAACAGGCAATCACCGTACTTTCAGGACTGACAACCATCATATAATTTCCGACCGTCTTACCGAGAATTCGCTTTCTCATGCAATCCCCGATATGATAGATGCTAATAACATTGTCCTGCGTAGCAACCGCTATAAATGGCTCATTCTTGAAACTACTGATACCAATTACCGGTGCACTCTGACTGTTGACCTCAGAATCATTACCTGTACGAATATTTTTGAATTTCACCTTTCGAATATTGTTTCCCACAGCTGCAATCGAGCCATCCGGCATAAAACAAGCTAATTTAACATTCTTGCAGGGATTCTCTACATTTAGCACTTCATCTGTCTTTAAATCATAGAGACAGAGGTTAAGATCTGCATCCTTTCTCAAAACCTTAGTGCCATAGGTCGAAACTTTTCCATGTTGATCTGACACAAAGTGTTCATTGAACAGTCTAGATGTTCTTTTTTCCACATTGTAAACCCAAGTCTTCGTATCAGTTTCTCCAAGAATAAATGCACCATTTTCAGACAAGTGAACCTGCTCAACAGCACTTGGTGCTAAAACATCACCAACTCGGATCTTTTTATCCAAATCCCACAACTGTATTTTTCGTTTTCCGTTGCTCAGTTCATAGCTGAGTGTTGCCGCAGACTTTCCATTCCCTGAAATAGCCCCATCCTTTAAGCACGTAACACCTCTCGCAAGGATTGCTTGAACCTCGTTACCACTTGTTATTGTTAAATCGCCTTCTACAGTGGCCGTTGCCCTAAGTCCTTGACTCTCTGTCTGACAATTCACGCCGGCTTTTCGATTTTTCTGTGCATTATCCTTTGCTTTCAGGAAAGAAGCATCAATTCCATTAACTGGATTTTTCCATGCATTCTGCTTCTGCTTGTTATAAATACGCTTGCACTCTGTAAGAGAAAAACGTACCTCTCGATTGTTGTAGTAGAAATACAGGACATCATCCTTTAGAATTGCAAACCGAAAACGGCTATTGAAGAGGTCACAGTGCATTTCTGCTGGATTCAAAATCTTTCCGCAGTATACCCATTCGTCCTTTTTCTGAAACACATGAATACCTGTATTAGATCCACTTGTTACAACAAACAAATACCCACCTATAAATTCGATTCGCGCAATCGAACTGCTGATAGAATAAATGAAGGGCGGTTCTTCTGTTTGTAATGAAAATACAAATACTTTCCCATTTGAAGATGCCGCCAAAAATTCATTCTGTGGCGAAAAACGAAGATGCGTATAAAGTGTCACATCTTCTGAAGATTTTCCAACTGACACACAGTCTATCTTCGCTCCCCGCAACGAAATCCTATCGTCAGTCATTGTTACAGCATTGGGAATTTGTAGACCTCTTAAATCGAGATTTGAATAATTCGCGCACCCTCCAGTTTCAGAAGAAGGGAAACAGTCCAGAAGATTTCTCACGAGCTGGAATGCATCATCACGATTTTTTCCTATTGCGTGAATCCGTTCAGCCAGACCGTCCCAGTACTTTCCAGAAAGATTCCGGATATGTTCCATAACCGGAAACGGTATTGCTCTGCCATTCCAATACTTTTCAAGTTCTGTCTGTTGTAAAATCCAGGTTGCAGACAGATAGTCTCTGTAAATTTGATGTGGGAATGCAGTGACAGTATCGTTTTTGTACAACAAATTCGTTTGACAAGTCAAAAAATCAAAAACCGTTCCAAATTTGAGTGCTGGCAAATCATAGTCACGGAATCTTTCCTGGAGCGGCAGAATTTTTTCTTCATTTACATGGTGCTCCTTCAAGATTCTTTGGAGAAGTCCCCGGCATTCCACATTACTCTTATTTAAACAGTACGAGATATCGAATTCATACGCCAATGCAGGAAGAATTTCAAAAGCAGCTTGATACGCAACTTGTATTTTTTCTCCATCAACACCACTTCTCTGCAATAAGACAGCGATTTGTGCAACATAATAATTATGCAACAAATCCGACGAATTCTTAATTGGAACAATCCAGTCCAAACATTCTTCTTTTTCGTACTGTTTTATAATTGGACATATCTCCTTATACATTGTAACCATCATCGGGTTAGATAATAGTTTGTGTAATGTAAAGGTATCTTTGATTCCAGACCATTCTTCGGCGGAGAACACGGTCTCTATTTGCTCGTCACTCAATGGAATCAGTTGTCGCACGCTGTATCCGGTCATGCTATAACGCGCAGTAAAGTTTGTTCTTGAAGAAACAACAAACTGAATTCCCTTGAGCAAATTCAGTGCTTTTATTTCATTAATAAAATCTCGTTCTGTTTTCGCATCAATCTCGTTTAGGCCATCGACCAGCAGAACCAAACTTGGCTGAGAATATTTAACTCCGCAGAATTCCTCGAATCGCGCTTCATCGCCATCAAATAAGGATCGCACACAGTAGCTTTTTATCCCCATTCTCATGGCCACCAAACGTTCAGCCGGAATATATAAATTCACGTTCTCGCTATTTTCACACATATTAAGTAGCATGGTTGTCTTTCCCATGCCACCATTTGCAAGAAGGATCAAATGTGGTTTTTCTGTAATCCACGCATGACTCAACACTTCTTTTAGGCTATCCTCTTCCACGCCCTCAATGCGAGGAAGGATGCTCTCAATGACATTTGTTCTCCCGACAAACTCTGTGTTGGCCCGGTTCGCTTTCACGGCTTCACGGGATTGGCCATTATCATCCGGAAGCCTTAATTGAAAAGGGTACTGGTCCTCTTTTCTCCCATCGTGCCAAAGAATTGGATATTTCGCCCATCCTTCCGCAAACCATGTGTATGCCGTCACATAACCTGTATGTGTATTCTCGTCAACTTCACCAATCAACACTGTCGCACGGCTCCGTTCTTCCATACGCAGTTCACCTGCTTGGAGAGAATCGAGGTAGTCAATCGGATGAACCATATGGTCATGCTCATGACCTCCCAGCCATAAGCGCACGCCTTTTTTCCACAGCAATTCCCGTACGTACTTTTTCTCTTCTTGAAGAAGTGCTGTAAAGGGATAATGTGAAAGCAGAATGGTCGGCTTATTCGGGTTAAGATTCCTTAATGCATTTTGCAACAATTTCGTTCCTATAATCAAATCTGTTGCTTCCTGATCTTGGGTATATGTTAAAGTCGAGTCGATATGTAAAACATTGAAATCAGGCGTTTCTATATTGAAATGAGGTTGCAAGGGATTTGAATACTTTTCCACGCGACTAGCAGGATACAATTTAGAAAGAAAATTGCGAAAATCTTTCTGACCAGAATAGATCAACTTCAAATCTTCGTCTTTGATCGTTCCGTATTTGGGATCATAATATCCCCCTCGCTGAAAGCTGATTTTCTTTATCGCACCATCTCGCCCATCCGAATTTCTATCCACATCATGATTTCCTGGCACAATAAACAGCCTATCTGTTGTCAACCCTACTGCGGCGCAAAGATCAATCAAATACTTTGCTGCTTCATCTGTAAACGTATTAGAATTCGCATTTGCTGTACGAATATCCCCCGTACAAAAAACATAGTCACAGAGAAGATTACTACTCTTCAAAAATTGTGGTAACTCTTCACGCAGAGAAATTGTGCTCATGTCATCATTATTAAAATGGAGATCCGAAATATGTAACCACCTTAGCATAGAGCACACGTTCCTTTCACTGTTATACTACATTCGATATAATTTTCGTTTTATACAGCCTACAATGGGTAGGTCGTCATTATTTTCATGAACTCTTCGGCTGCCATTTTAGCTTTTTAGGCAGCACGCGCTGGTTTCAAATCACCTTCTCGAACAAGCTGAACGAGCATCCCAATCTTACCTATGCTAATGCCTTCTTTTCTGCCCTCTTCTCTGGCCTCTGCCTTGACGCCCCGACTAAGGCTACACATAATAAGCACTTTTTTCCAGTTCTTCGCTCATTGCAACGCCAAACTCTTCTTCGAGAATTTTCTCCGTAGTTGCTCTTGACGAAGAAAGCAACACATCCAAGAATTTTAGAATACCTGTATAGTTTTCAGAATCAAGTTTTCCCAGACAAATCGCTACCACACTCATTAAATCGTAGTTTTCTAATTTTTCAGTTGCATTTTCAATCAACTGTTCTGGACGAATTGAATACCGGGTAAACGTATTTTGAAATTCATCGGACGACTTTTTGCAAGCCCATATGGAATCCAACCATTCTCTCCGTCAATGTAGAATCACATTCGGATTTTCACTTTATTAAAAATCTACGCACATCCTCATCAAAACGTTTTGCTTGCGGGCATTTTGCAACAACGTCACTCCAGTTGTCACATACAACTGAAATCAGTTTCTCATACGTTCTTTTTGCTTTATGAGGGCGATTTCTAATTTTGATTCCATGATATTGAGGCGCGTGTGCGATGATATTAGTCCATGGATCAGACAAAACCTCATAGTTTTCATACTGATCAAATGCCGCTACAATCCATGTATCTGTTGCATCAAACGGAATCATATAGCTTACGGCCAGTTCGTCTTCTGGCCGTAACAATGCGTTTATGAATGTTCTCAGAAAATCTGCCCCTGCTTCTGGAGTGTTCTCATGTTCTTCACACGGTAAAATGACAGGACAATCGCTCCGGTTGTTTGCGATTTTTTCGCAAGTAAGCGGGTGTGCGCTCTCTGGTGCATCACAGAATTTTCTTTGACATTCACAATGGACTTCCTTTTCACATCTTTCAACGTCTCCATCCATATGAATAACCAAAAAATCAAGGACTGGAGTTAAAGAGTTCATATAAGTGTTTAGGCTTCCCTGATTTGTTTCACACCATTTCCAGACCCCTTTCCATCCATTTCCGAACCGTCCAGCCATGTCGGGCTCCGGTTGGATCATTTGATAGCTGTTTTCCGCATTGGTTATAGTATCAATAACCGCAGCAATCAATTCAAAATCACGGGGACCTTCTGCAACAATTCCTATCGTTTTCATTACAGATTTGGTACGCCTCCCAGTCTTCCTTCCGTCCACAATCTCGACAGCGAGTATCCCGAATCCATGAGTTCCTTGGTGATTTGTATTCTCTGCAAAGTTGTATGACCAGATTTTCTGCTTTTGTTCACCGCGAACAATCTTATATCATCATTCATTAAATCAAGCCCATCCAAAACAAGTGGATTGTGCGTTGTCACAAAAACAGTCTTATCCTGTTCTAAAATTGTTTTGCAGAACAATCTTGTTGTCTCTCGCGCAAGTCTCGGATGCATAGCATGATCAAAACTATCAACTGCAAAAATACCAGGAGCATCAGGATGCAATGCTAAGCAGAGCAGAAAAAGTACATATAGTGCTCCTTCGCTTGCATCATAAGCGGTAAAACTAGTTTTTGAAGTTAAATAACGATCTTGGAATTCCAAAATTCTTCTTGATGTTGGTACAGCAGCATTTACACTGGACTTTTTAGGCGAAGCCACATCAAATCCACTTGCCCAGTCTATTAGTTCGAGAACATCGTCTAAAGGAAGGTCCTGTAAATAGCTTTCGCCGTCTTCATCTTTCCTTATAATTTCTTCAATCGCTTCCGCAAGCCTACCACCGCATAAGCCGATAGGGTTGACCTGATATGGATCCGGAAGCGTTCCCCGTAGTGCTTGAGTATTCGGTTGATAAATCGCGTAATTTTTAAACTTTTCTATCTCTGTTCTAACCTCGGCTAGTTCTTCATTTGGTTCAAGCATTAGCAAGCCAACATATGGATCATAAGTCGTCTTTGATGCCCCACTTCTCCCCCATACCGTTTCATTGTTTACTGTCAATTTTTCCGAATGATACCGCCACATATCTCGTCTAGCTGAGTCGGATTCATTTGGAACATTTAAATTAACCGCATACTGATAGTTCTTTTCATTTTGACTCCAAGATACGTCAAAATTAATAGTAGGCGCTTTTCTCCTCAAATCGGAAAATGCCGATTTATAAAGGCCTGGAACGCTTAGACGAATTCCTTTTCGCTGCATACTCGAATTATCTATACGATCAGTCATAGCAGCACAAAGCAATCCTATCGCCTCAAGAACAGTAGTCTTACCGGATCCGTTTGCACCAATGAATACATTTACACGCCCCGGTTCAAATGAAACATTCTCTAAGGTCTTAAAATTCCTAAAAACAAGCTTGTTAATGTTCATAATGCTCACTTCTTTCTCAAAATCAGCCCGATATCATCCTTCTCATAGTTTTAATTAAGTATACCAGATTCATCAGATAATTGCAAACTTATTCTAGCGATGCATAGGTGCATAGTAAGTTAGCTGCTGTAATTCGTTCATTCATAGCCTTCCGCCTTTAATAATAAACACTGCAAAGGTTTAGAATATCCTGCAACAGATCGTGCTCCATCTTTGCCTTATCATTCATCTGATAATCTATCGGAGCATTCTGCGAGTAC
>ERZ857965.1665-NODE-1665-length-21306-cov-14.631970_pt1 | contig 21306 bp, 39 predicted proteins | sample MGYA00519758_ERZ857965 | MGnify/ENA primary metagenome ERZ857965 (study PRJEB31778, sample SAMEA3449381) | human gut metagenome | biome: human gut; feature: human-associated habitat; material: faeces | place: United Kingdom | collected 2010/2012 ... | reverse complement strand
TGTGCGCTCCCTGCTTCGCTGCTATGGGCGCCATCAAGCGCGAGATGAACAACGGCAAGTGGACTGCTATCGCCATTGGTTATATGTGCCTGGTGGCCTACTGTGCATCTCTGGTTGTTTACCAGATCGGCGGCCTGATCACCGGCGAAGTTGGCTTCAACATCTTCACCATTGTTGCTGTCGCTATCATTGTGTTTACCATCTACATGCTGGTTCGCCCCAACAAGTACATAAATGATAACGAAGTTAAGATTGATGTCAAGAAGGTTGCTGCTTCCAAGTAATCACTGACAATTTGATGTTACTTTTATAAGAGAGGTGTTTCGCTATGATGGATTTCTTGGCCACAAATTTTAATCTGCCTACCATTATTGGTGCGGTTATTGTGTTTGGGGGCACGGGCCTGATTGTGTGGCACTCTCACAAGCATGGCGGCGTTGGCTGCGATTGCGGTGGCAGCTGCCACGGTGAGTGTGGCTGCTCCGGTGGCTGCAATGGCTCCTGCAAAGAAAATGCAGAAGAGCTTGCAAAGTTCAAACGGATTGCCGAAGAAAAGGCAAAGGCTAACGCAAGTCAGGCACATTAAAGCTTAAATTTTCCTGAATCCCAGCGCGGCGGGCCGCAGGCAGCAATGCCCGCGGTCCGCCGCATTTTTTATCAGCTGCACTATGGTGCGGGCTGCTTGATATGGAGTGATGAACATGGCATTGAGCGATGCCCACCTGCGATATCTGTTTGCAATCAGCAATGCAGCTGCAGCAACCCCGGATGTATCTTCCCGTCAGATTGCCAGTGCACTGGGGGTTACCAAACCCTCGGTTGTGCATATCCTGAACATTCTCATGCGGGACGGTATGGTGGTAAAACGGCACTATGGCAAAATTTATCTGACGGACCGCGGTGCGTTTACCGTAAACTACTACCGCCGCTTGCTGGATGCAACCCTTGCCGCTATGCCGGAATATCCGTTCCCGGTCAGTGCAGATGAACGGCGCAATGCGGCGCTGGCGTTGATTGCAGCGCTTCCTGACCGGGATTACAGGGAACATTTTGGTGCGCTCTTTGCCGAAACGGAGGTGGAAGAAAATGAGCCGCAGCCAGAAAGTGAATGAACCGGAAACCATGTCCACAGCTTCGGCCTATCTGTACAAAGAACAGGCCGAGTGTGTGCAGCAGGTGCACCAGTATCTGGTGGAACATCTCGATAGCCGCGTAACCCAGGCGGAACTGGCGCAGCGGTATCATATCTCTCTTACTTCGCTGAAAGGGGCGTTCAAACAGGTGTACGGCTTGCCAATCAATACTTACCTGCGCCGCTGCCGTGTGCAGCATGCGGAACAGCTGCTTTTCACAACGGATTTGAGCATTTTGGAGATCGCACAGCGGGTTGGGTACGACAGCCCCAGCCGTTTTGCGGCAATGTTTAAGCGCGAAAAAGGCATTACCCCGCGGGAATGCCGCCGCGTGCGCACCGACCAGCTGCCGGAAGAAAAAACGATTGCCTGATGTGGAATTACAGCGCAGGAAAATGCACAGCAGCGGTGGGCTGAAACTGGGCGAAATGGTGGAACGTGGAACATAGAATTTTCAAAAATAAAACCAGACGGCACATTTTTTATCCAAAATGCACTTGTAAAAAGTGTAAAATACGTTATACTTGCGAATAAGGATTTTTGCAAGAAGTTAATCTTGTGAAACATCGCCAATTGCAGCCAGGGGATGTATGCAGCAGCTTGCACCCCCTGGGAATGTCGAATCAATAGAGAGGAGTTCAACGTATTATGGTGAACGTAAAGAAGGTAGCAATTTTTGTTGGTGGTATGCTGTTTGGCTCCGCTGGTTTCAAAATCCTGGCCAGCAAGGACGCTAAGAAGGTCTATACCCAGACCACCGCAGCCGTTCTGCGTATGAAGGACTGCACTATGGAGACGGTCAGCCGCGTTCAGGAAGAGGCTGGCGACATTCTGGCAGATGCAAAGGCCATCAACGAAGCCCGCGCAGCCGCAGCTGAACAGGAAGTTATCGCTGATGACGCTGCTGAAAGCGCCGCAGAATAATTGCTTCTTTTGGGCCGCCTGCAGGCGGCCCTTTTTATGTGGTGGGGCACAGCGGCTGAACGGATGATGCCTTTATCGCTGTGCCAGAATTGGCAGTTGGGAAAGCTGAATAAGGAAATACAACTATGAAATGTACAATTTTACATGAAAGCCGCGGACGTATGCGTGTGCATGTAAATGCCGTGCGTATGACCCTGCACCGTGCAGATGTTTTGGAAGCATACCTGAACCATTCGGAAGCCATTGAACATGCCAAAGTGTATGAACGCACCGGCGATGTTCTGATCCAATATAAGGGCAGCCGTGCGAGTGCAGTAACGGTGCTGAGCCATTATAAGTTTGATAACCCGGAACTGGATTCACTGGTTACTTCGGCTGACAGCCGTAAGATCAACCAGGAATACCAGGAACGTTTTGTCAACTTGGTGGTGTTCCGTACGTTCCACAAGCTGTTTCTGCCTGCTCCGGTGCGGGCCGTTATCACGGTGTTCAAAGCAATTGAATTTATCTGCCGTGGTTTGGTCTGCCTGTGGCATCGCAAGCTGGAAGTGGAAGTGCTGGATGCACTTTCTATCGGTGTATCGTTGCTGCGCGGTGACTTTAATACCGCCGGTTCCGTTATGTTCCTGCTCAATGTGGGCGCTTTGCTGGAAGAATGGACACGCAAAAAGAGCCTGGATGATCTGGCTCGCAGCATGTCCCTGAACGTTGACCGTGTTTGGGTGCGCAGTCAGGGGACCGAAGTTCTGATGCCCATCACCAAGGTCAAGGCGGGGGACGAGATCATTGTGCGTTCTGGCAACATGGTGCCGCTGGATGGCACCGTGATCGAGGGCGAAGCCATGGTCAACCAGGCGGCCCTGACCGGTGAGTCGATGCCGGTACGCAAGATTGCGGGTGCGACAGTTTATGCAGGTACTGTTGTTGAGGAAGGCGAATGCGTTTTTGCTGCAAACGCCGTGGATGGTGCCAGCCGTTACGATAAGATCGTATCTATGATCGAAGAGTCCGAAAAGCTCAAGTCCGGCACGGAAAACCACGCCCTGGAGCTGGCGGATCGCCTGGTGCCGTGGTGTCTGGCTGGTACGGTCGTGACCTATGCGCTCACCCGCAACGTAACCCGCGCAATCTCGATTCTGATGGTCGATTTCTCTTGCGCACTTAAACTTTCCATGCCGCTGGCCGTGCTGTCTGCTATGCGTGAATGCGGTTCCTACCACATCACCGTCAAGGGAGGCAAGTATCTGGAAGCCCTGTCCAAGGCGGATACTATTGTGTTTGATAAGACCGGTACCCTGACCCATGCAAGTCCTAAAGTGGTCAAGGTTGTGCCGTTCTCCGGGTGTGATGAGGAGGAAGTTCTCAAGCTGGCCGCCTGCCTGGAAGAGCACTTCCCGCATTCCATGGCAAACGCTGTGGTGCGTGCTGCCAGGGAGCGCGGCATTACCCACGAGGAGATGCATACCGAGGTAGAGTACATTGTGGCCCACGGCATTGCAAGCCGCGTGCGCGGGGAGCGCGTTGTGATCGGCAGTCATCACTTTGTGTTCGAGGATGAAGAGTGCGTCATTCCCGCTGCGGAACAGCAGAAGTTTGACGATCTGGAACCGGAACATTCGCACCTGTATCTGGCTGCCTGCGGCCAGCTGGTGGGCGTTATCTGCATTGCGGACCCGCTGCGCCCCGAAGCACGCCATGTGCTGCGCCAGCTGCGCGCCATCGGTGTCACCAACACTGTGATGATGACCGGTGACAGTGACCGCACCGCAGCCGCGATTGCCCGCCAGGTAGGCATTGATCAGTATTTCTCGGAGGTTCTGCCGGAAGATAAGGCAGAGTATGTCCAAAAAGCAAAGGCAGAAGGGCATACCGTTGTCATGATCGGCGACGGCATCAACGATTCACCGGCTTTGTCTGCTGCCGATGTTGGCATCGCCATCAACTCTGGCGCAGCCATTGCACGCGAAATTGCCGATATTACCATCAAAGCCGACAGCTTGGAAGAGTTGGTGCAGCTCAAGAGCATTGCCAACGCCATGCAGCGCCGTGTGGCGAGCAACTATCGCTTTGTGCTGAGCTTTAACTCTGCCCTGATCATTCTGGGCGCACTGGGCATTTTGCAGCCGGCAACCTCGGCTATGCTGCATAATCTTTCCACCATCGGCATCAGCCTGAAGAGTATGACGAACCTGCTGCCCGAAAAAACGCAGAACCAGCTGCAGCAGGAGAACACAAAGGCCTGATGCAGGCACTAATTGCATGAAAACGCAGCCACTATAAACAGGTGAGCTGCTGCCAGCAGGCAAAAAGTATGGCAGAACGATGAAAAGAAAATTGGAAAAGAAAAAATACGAAAAAAATCAAAATTTTTTAGAAAAAAGCTTGACTTTCTTTAGAAGCCTGTTATAATAATACCTGTTGATGACAGCAGCCCACGTTCGACCGGGTGTAGCGCAGTTTTGGTAGCGCGCTTGAATGGGGTTCAAGAGGCCGTGAGTTCGACTCTCGCCACTCGGACCAAAATGAATACGGTTGTTGCACCGACAAAAAACCGCTAAGTTACGATGCTTAGCGGTTTTTTCTTTGTTCAAATCTGTTCAAAAACGTTCAAAAATGTATATTATTCATGGTGCATTCATGGTGCAAAAATTTTATACATTGTTTTGCAATCCGTGTTATCGGGATTTTGGTGCGGATTTGGTGCAAAAAAAATGCGCCGAAGTGGTTGAACCACCGCAGCGCATAAATTTTTTTTGCAACATTAAGTAGGGGCATCCCTTAATTAACATTTGACAAAATAACTTCAAGCTTTTTCCGTGCTTCCTCAATCATTTGGGGCTTAAGGGCTAGATAAACTTCGTGAATCATTTTGGCGTTTGCATGGCCCACAAGTTGAATTGCAATCTCTTCCGGCACACCGGCCATTGCAAGCATGCAAACATATTCATGCCGAAATTGGTGCCCACACACAGGAACTTTCCAATCAGTATATGCAACGGTTACATTCTTGCCGTGCTTTACAACGCTTTTGGTTCTGGGCACCGGCTTTGCCACGCCGTATTTTCGCCAGAACTTTTGCCACATACGATCATAGCGGCTTTTGCTTACAGGCTTTGTATCAAGGCCAATAATGTATGTGTCTTTTGGCATTTTGCGGATGGGCTGTAGGGTTTCTTTTAGCATGGAAAGCAGCGGCACTTGCCGGATTGCTGCCGGGGTTTTGCCATAATCCCTTATCACAGCGGCATTGCCCTTGTGCTCTATCGTTTTTGTGATGTGGATGATGTTTTTATCAAAGTCAATATCACGCAGCTGTATGGCGCACATTTCGCCCTTGCGCTCGCCAGTGCAAAGATAAGCCACCGCAGGGAGCGCATCGGGGTCAAGGTAATGTTCCTTTACCACTGCCACTTGCTCGTTTGTAGGGGGCTGTCGTTTGCCCTTATGCAGGCCGCGCGGCATTTTAGTTTGCGTTGCCGGGTTTACATCTCCGCGCCACTTTGGGCTGTCAATCCAATACTGGAAGATGTTGTTTATCACAGTCTTTTGGTTTGATACCGTTGTGGCAGCCCGCCCGGCCATTTCAGGCCCGCGCAGAAATTCCGCGATCATGTAAGGCTCAATTTCCCGCATGTGGTATTCGCCAAACTCGTCAGTAGCCCGCTTAACGGCAGGCAGGTAGCTTTTTTGCGTTCCGCTTTTCATGCCCTGCACAACGCGGATATATTCTTTTGCAATTTCGCTGAACAGCGGCCCAGCATTTGAACGCTCTTCTTCAATTCGTTCCTTCTCTTCCTGCTCTTCTTTGGCATCCTCAATCTTTTCCCAGACCTCTGCTGGCGTATTGGCAGAAAATGTTTTCCAAACGCCACCTATCATCTCTTTGCGCTGGTATCTTCCGTCTTTTCGGTGAAAGAGCCCAACTGTCAAATCCTTTTTCATCTTGCAGCCCTCCAAAAAATGTTTTATAATAAAACCGTCAACTTTTTATGTTGACGGCCCTTTATCCCTTGCTGGTGCGTCACCACCGGCAGGGGATTTTTTATTTTTCCCTTGCGTTATATTCGCCGTTGCCTGCCAGAACGGCAGCTTCTCCGGCTTGCAGGCATATTTGCAGGCGGTCAAAGTCCGGCTTGGTGCTTTTTGGGCAGGGGTCATTCCCAGTTGCGGTATCTATCCGGTAGTTCTGTATTACGGCCTGACAGACGCGTACACGGCTTTGCATGGACGTATGAGCGTTAGCGCATAACAAGTCTATCTGGCCCGCCCAATCGCTTCCATGTGCCCCACACAGGATATATAGCAGGCGGCGCTTGTACAGCCCCGGCATCTGGGCGATATAATCAGAAAGTGCCTTGTCTACCTGCTCGTCCGTCCAGTTTGGAGTATCGGTATCGCTAAATGCAGACGGCATCCAGATGCGCTGCAGCCAGCGCCAGGGGGGATTGTTTGCAGACGGTGAACCACATCAACAGATCATCGTTTCGGATAGGGGAAAGCCCTTCTTCCCAGTTGCGCACCGTGCGGATGTTCACATCCATCTGCCGGGCTACATATTCTTGCGAAAGCCCGGATTCCAACCGGCACTGCGAAAGAATAAGTCCTTCACGTTCTCGGAAATCAGCTCTACTTTCCATTTCATCACCCTCAATTTTTTACATGTTTTGCACTTCAAATGCGGTAAAATTTTTATACAACAACAGTTAAGGAAATATAAAGAAAAAAATATTCAAAAAATGCCATGGAAATAAATGGAAGCCATGGCATAAAAAACGTGTTAAGATTCTTACTGTAGTCAAAAAACACAGGAGGAATCAACAATGAATAACGTGGAACGTCTAAAGAATTACCAAAACCGTAATGCGGCAACCATTGAAGCCTTGTATCGCGCTGTGCTGCAAGACCGAGCACGGAGGGAAAACAGCCATGAAACTGCCTGATTTAACCACCCCACCAAAGCACGGACGCAAAAGGCCGAAAAACCGGACAGTAAAGCGCGAAACCTGAAATTTGTGCGTTTTGCTAATTGACCGTTACGGCAATCTGTAATAAGATGTAAGTACAACATAGAGTTGTCAAAACAACAACTTACAACTGATGCGGGGAAGAACAATGACTGACATAGAAAAGCAAATATCAGCAACCAAACTGGCAATACAACTTTGTGACCAGCTGGGGATTGATTATACATATGGCGATAGGGGATGTACATTAAATGGAGAACCTGTTCCCGATACCGGATTGTTATTCCCCGTAAAAATCCTTTATAAAGGCTATACTACAACGCCGGAATACGACCCATACGATAAAATCTATTACGGCAAGATTGATGGTATCAAAGATTTGGTTGACTATCACGCAGAAACCGTTGACGGCATCGGGCAAGCGATCATTGACTGCGTTGATAATTACATTGCGTTCTGCAAAGAGATTGGGAAAGATCCGGATATCCCTTACCGTATATAATCCGTTTCTTCAACCTGCTGTGCGGTTTCCGCTGTAGCGGGCCACGAAACAATGCTAACGTTCTTTGGGCCTTTATCGAGACTTACATGCAAAGAATAAACACTTATTGCCAAAGAAAACAGCGAAATAATAATAGGGATAACATCAATTCTTTTGTTGTATTTTCGCTTTTCAACGTATCGCCTTAACGAACCTGTCACGTGAAGAATACGCTGCTCCAAATCCGCTTTTGTAAACTGAGCAAGATCTTTGTCAGTAGCATATTTTTTATCTTTCGTGCAGATATTAGCGTAATTCTGCTTTGCGAGGAACTTCAAAAAGTATTGTTCCTCTGAATTTGAACCGTATCTTTTGAAATAATCGGATATGTAAAAGTCCTGCTTTTTGCACATCCACTTTAACTTTCTATAGGTTTTGTTATCAATAAAACTGTCAAAAACCTCAATATCTAAATTCATTATACACCCCACAAGGAGAAAAAACATGTCAGACGAAAAAAATCAGAACCAGCCGGATGAAAACATTCTGGCCGCATACGAGAAGATTCGGCGCTTGGGCAATATCCAGAGCACCATTTTCACCATTGCGGATTACCTTTACATTGCCGCATGGGTATGGTTTGGGCTTACAATTCTGCTTTTTATCATTGCCGCTACTTTGAAAGGATGAAGAATATGATTAACGAAGATTTTCTGCGCCGCGAGATGAACGACATCAAAGCATCCAACGGATACACCATTGGCACGTTGTTGCTGGTACTTTTGCCCATCGGGCTGAGTATTGTAATGCAGCTGATGATCATCAAGATGATTTTGGCCTGAGTGACAGTGATAGGAGGAACATATGCAAACAAAGAAATATACTGCGGCAGAACAGGCGGAAAACATCAGCAAGCTAATTGCAATCCTGCATACCTTTACGCCGGATCAGCTGGCGGATTTTGCATCCGCTGCGCAAGATCTAATAGCAAAACAGTAAAATCCGGGTTCTGCAAGCAAATAGAAATGAGTTCTTGAATGTTTTCGGGCAAATCGGATATAAGCTCACCGCCTTGTGCGGTGGGCTTTTCTTTTTTGTTGGTGTCATCGCCCTGAATGTCAGAAACTTCAACCCCCAAATATTCGGCTATGATAGGCAGCTTTGATTTTCTGGGGTGGGTTCGTCCAGTATTCCATTGGCTATACACCCCGCTACTTACCCCCAGGTATTCACACAAATCTGCACCATTTTTGTTTTCTTTAGTTAAATAGTAGTTAATTTTGTCTATCGTTCGCACAGTTAAGCACACTCCTTTTGTGAAATGTGCTATATTTCTATTATTTCTAAGTCTACTCTTTACATTCTTAGAAAACTTAGTTATAATAGAAACATAGCTTGACGGCAAAGCAAAAGCTAAGGCCACAAAATAGCGGTCTTTGGAAAGTTATTGTTTGTTGCAATTCAATAATATCTAATTGTAGCTTAGTTGTCAAGATGTAAAACTAAGTTTTGGAGGTGATTTAATGAAGGAATACACGCAGTACAAAGTGCTACGGGAAAAAGCCGGGCTTTCGGTCAAGCAGGTAATGGAAGCGCTGAATGTGTCTGACGCTGCAGTTTACTTTTGGGAAACAGGCGCAAACGCACCCAGCACCAAAAAGCTGCCGGACATTGCCAAACTTTACGGTTGCACGGTAGACGAGCTTTTGAAGGAGGTGAAACCCAGTGTTCCCAAACCTATTGATTGAGCTTAAAAAGCAGCGTTGTACGCAGCAAGACCTTGCGCAGCATATTGGAATTTCCCGCGCTACCATGCAAAACAAACTGACCGGGCACTCCCAATTTACCCTGCGCGAGATGAAAGCCATTCAAGGGGCGCTCAAAGGCTGCACGCTGGATTACTTGTTCACTGAGTGTAGCACGGAGGTGAAACCTTGATGCAAGACAGCAAAACACCCCCGCCGCTCTCTCCGCCCTGTTGGCGCTGAATCTGCTGTGCGGGCTGTATTTTAAGGAGGCATCCAGCCATGAAGAAATTTGAACTCACCGATGAATTTGTAACGAACGTTTTCGGGCATAAGCTGTTCCGTATTAAGGCTCTCGTCGCTTTTGGCGACGTTGAGAAGGGAGAACTCGGCGGATTTATTGAGAAGGAAGATAACCTTTCACACGACGACAATGCGTGGGTCTACGGCAACGCGTGGGTCTCCGGCAATGCGCAGGTCTCCGGCAATGCGCAGGTCTTCGGCGATGCGCGGGTCTTCGGCGATGCGCGGGTCTCCGGCAACGCGTGGGTCTCCGGCAATGCGCGGGTCTTCGGCAACGCGTGGGTCTACGGCAACGCGCAGGTCTCCGGCAACGCGTGGGTCTCCGGCAATGCGCGGGTCTTCGGCAATGCGCAGGTCTTCGGCAATGCGGACTACGCTGTCGTTGCAGGCTTTGGCCGCTACACGACCACATTTTTCCGCTGCAAGGATAAAATTCTCCGCGTACAGTGTGGTTGCTTTTATGGTGATTTGGCGCAGTTCCGTGAGATCGTCAAGAAAACCCACGGCGATAGCAAATACGCCAAAGAATATCTCGCAATTGCCGACTTGATGGAGCTGCATTTTTCTGATAAGTGTGGAGGTGAACAAATGAACGATGGGAAAATTTATTGATTTGACGGGAATGCGTTTTGGACGTTTGACAGTTTTGAAACGCAGCCCTGATACAAGAAAAAGGGTGAAATGGATTTGCCAATGCGAATGTGGGAATATCACAGCTGTGGCTACTTCTCAGCTAAAAAGCGGTCACACGCAATCTTGCGGATGCTTACAAAAAGAAAGAACAAGTTTGGCTTGCCGTAAGGATTTAACAGGTGAAACTTTTGGTAGGCTTACAGTTTTGCATGCGGCTTGTAGAACGCCATATGGGCATTATCGTTATGTCTGCCAGTGCGATTGTGGAAACATTATCACCGTTGATGGAGCCAATCTTACTTCTGGCGCTACAAAAAGCTGTGGATGTTTCCGCAAAGAGGTTACGCGAGAATTAAAACTATCTCATGGAATGGTTGGAACGCGGATATATAGATGCTGGCGGAATATGTTCCAACGATGCTATTCGCCTAAAAACAAAGAATATAAGAATTATGGCGGACGCGGAATCTTTGTTTGTGAAGATTGGCACGATTTCAAGAAATTCTATGCTTGGGCAATAGCTAACGGATATCGAGATGATTTGACGATTGACAGAATTGATGTCAACAAAGGCTACTGCCCAGAAAATTGCCGATGGGCAGATTCGTACACACAAGCAAGAAACCGAACAAATAACGTTTTTATAACGATTGACGGTAAAACAATGATTCAGGAAGACTGGGCTTGAGAGCTTAATATTTCGTCCGCAACACTTAGGAAACGGCGAAAAAAGAATGTTATATCGGAATCTAAGCCCACAAAGGCCGCGAAACCTTCCGGCTGCTGTGTTTGAAAGCTTTGTGAAAGGAGAGAAACATATGAACGATAAAAGCGTAACCAGTTTTGGAAATACCACTGTTACCCAGACCATACATGAGATTGACCTGAAAGTCGGCCCAGACATCAAGATTCCGCCGGAGGTCACATTCAAGGACGTGAAGAATGAAACTGTCCTTGGTGACCCGAACAACATGCACATCACAACCGGCCACTTCAATTTGGCCGATTTGAAGAAAAGGAGCGAAACGCATGAGTAAGGAAGATGTGGCGTTGCTCTTATCCGTTCTGGCCCTTGCAATTAGCATTATGGGGGCCGTGAGGTTTTGAAAGGAGGGGAGCATATGCCCCGTGAAAAGCCCCATTACCAAGAAACCCTTGTAGACATTCGCGCCCGCGCTGCTGAACTTTACCCCGGCGAGCTGCTGTTTGGCTCCACAAAGGTTGCCAAGATTCTTGGCAAATCTCGTGGCTGGGTATGGCAGCATTACGGTAGCTTCCGTGATTTAACCGTTGAACAAATTGCAAGCCTTATCTGCTGATTTCCGACATACAAGCGTTGGATAGGCGGAAACAACAAGAAAGGACACTAACATGACTGCAAACAAAAAGAGCCGCCCAGTGTACGGCAATGCACTGAACGGCAAAAAACGTGAAATTTTCCGGTTTCACAAGCCCATTTTAGCCCATATTGTTCCGGTTTGCAAGTGCTTTGCAAACTTTACCCTGCTGGGTTGTGCAATTGGCACCATTTGCGCCGTTGCTGGCCTTGCAGAGGGAGGCGGGGTCGCATCTTTGGCCGGGCTTATTGCCTGCCTGCTGGGCGGATGGGCCGCTATTACGCTGCGGGAGGTGCTTTCGTGAACCCTTTTGAGATTGAGATGGCATTTGAATGCAACGACCCGCAAAAATACCAGGTGTTTTTTGAAACTGTGCAGATTGCAATCCTGGATACGAACAACAACGAACAATTGAAATACAGCAAGATTTGCGCCGCCTACCATGCTGCAATGAGCGGCATGGCAAAACGACTGGATGAATTGGAGAAAGCAAACAATGATCGAGCTTGACTTTCCCGGCTGCGGCGCGGCTGACGAATACGGCCACCCCATTATGTGCGAGGATTGCATTTGGGGTGAAACGTGCATTGATAGCACGGTAAGGGAGGATAACGATGGAACTGAAGAACTATAGCATTGAAGCCACAGGAAGCCTTTACTGCTCGGAAAGCTTTGCAAGCATCTGTGTTGATGGGCAATCCTATGGCATTGAAAAACTAATCTGCGAGATGATGAAAAGCCTGAAAAATGAAGAAAATCTCGGCATTGAAACGTGCGGAACACTGAACATCACGTTCACCAGAAAGGCTGAAAAGTTGACTGTGAACGGGACTGTGAAAAAGGAGGAAAAGGCATGAGCGTGTTTGAAGCACTTTCTAAGATTCAATCTGAATTGAAAGCACCCAAGAACCTTTACAACTCTTTCGGAAAGTACAAATACCGGAACGCGGAAAGCATTCTTGAAGCGGCAAAACCTCTCTGTGCAAAATATGGTTGCACGCTGACCGTTATGGACGATATTGTACTTATCGGAAGCCGCTATTACGTCAAGGCCATTGCCACAGTAACGGACAAAGAGGGAAACTCCACCAGTACCACAGCTTTTGCCCGCGAGGATGAAACCAAAAAAGGTATGGACGGAGCACAGATTACCGGTACAGCATCCAGTTATGCCAGAAAATATGCGTTGAATGGCTTGTTTTGCATTGATGACACAAAAGACCCTGACAGTGATGAATACCACAAGCAGACGAGCGCAAACGTAGCACCAGAACAGCCAACCAAAGGCGATATTCAGTCCAGCGAGGCCGAAGCAAGCGAATATGTCAAAGCCCGCGCTACACTAACAGCTGCAATTACCGAGTATTGCGCCAAAACAAAACATACACGAAATGAAGTCCTTGACGCTTTGAAAGCCGTTCCCGGCGGGACAATGAAAACATTGGACGGCTGCAATGCGCTGATTGCACAGATTCAGGAGTGGAGCAAATGAGCCATACAATCAACATCGCGGATGCTACCTTGATGGGTGAGATTTTGATGCTTCGTCTTAAAAGCAAGCCAGACATGGAGGAAGCGCAGAACTTTGCGAACGAAGTTAAATCCGGCCCCGGCAAGCTGTTTGCAGGTGTTTTTGGCGAGGTACGGAAAAAGCGCAGCCTGACTTCTAACGCTTATGCGTGGACACTCATGAACCAGCTTGCAGAAAAGCTGAAAAAGCCTGCTGTTGAGATTTACCGCGACCTTGTGCGGGATGTTGCAGGTGCAAGCGATATTGTCACCATCAAGCAGGAAGCAATAGAAACCTTTAAGCGCGGATGGGAAAGCCAGGGACAGGGCTGGCAGGTTGTTTTGCTAGATACCATGCCTACACCAAACGGCACGTTCTGCACGCTGCAATGCTGGTATGGTTCCAGCGTATACGACAGCAAGCAGATGCACCGCCTGTTGGAACTGATTGTGCAGGAGTGCCAGCAGCAGGGAATCCCCACAATGACACCGGACGAAATTGCAAAGCTGAAAGGACTGACCGGAGAATGAAAAACGAATTTGGCGTTGCGCTTGATTCCAACGGCTATGCGCCATCCATCATGCCAAACAAGAAAGACATGTTCGGCCACCCACAGTGTTATTACTGCCTTAACGGCCACGCTTTGGTACGGCATGAAGTGCTCTACGGCCAGAACCGGACAAAAAGCAAATCACTTGGCCTGTGGATTTTGGTTTGCCCGGATTGCCACAGATGGATTCACGGCGAAAAGCAGTGCTGGCCCGAGATGGAAGGGCTGGATGCTGGGATGCGGCTTGAACTCAAGATGACCGCACAGCGCATGGCAATGATTGATTACAGCTGGACAAAGGAAGAGTTTGCCCGGCGGTTTGGAAAGAATTATTTGGAGGATTAAAGACATGTTGAATGTAGTTGCACTTATGGGAAGACTGGTTGCTGACCCTCAGCTGCGCCAGACTACAACAGGTAAAAATGTTGCATCGTTCCGCGTTGCGGTAGACCGGGGACGCAAAGATGCCAACGGCCAGAATCAGGTAGATTTTTTTGACATCGTTGCCTGGGACAAGAGCGCAGAATTCATCTGCCGCTATTTCCAGAAAGGCAGTTTGATCGCCGTTGAGGGCCGTTTGCAGATCCGGAACTACCAGGACAAGAGCGGCAGCAACAGGAACGCCGTAGAGGTGGTTGTAAGCAACGTTTCATTCGCAGGCAGTAAAGAACCCGCCCAAAGTCAGAACGTGGCTAATAGGGCCGTTTCTGCGCATGTGGTGGCAAACAATGAGTACGAACCGATTGAAGATGACGGTGATCTCCCTTTTAATTTTTGAGCGAAAGGCAGGTGATGAGATTGAGTTTTGTACATGGGACGCAGTGGACGGACGATATGGTACAAGCACAGGAGCTTTGAAAAATGGCAAACGAAGGGTACATCAAGCTGTACCGCCGCATGATGAAATGGGGGTGGTACACAGACACTCCAACAAAATGTGTGTTCCTGCATCTGCTATTTCTGGCCTGCTATGAACCCTGTTATTACAAGGGGGTTCACCTGGAAACCGGACAGACAGTTGCATCTATCCGCCAAATTTCAACAGATACCGGCATATCTGTTCAATCTGTGCGCACTGCTTTATGTCATCTAAAATCAACACAAGAAATAACACAGTGCGAACACGGAAAATTTAGCGTGTTTACGGTGAATAATTACGGTAATTACCAATGCACTAACACAGAATCTAACAAACAGGTAACACAGAACCAACACAGTGCTAACACAGACCCTTATATAAAGAATAATAAAGAAGTTAAGAATACCCCCTATACCCCCCAAGGGGTTGACGCGATTTCTCCTCGATTTGACACCTTCTGGTCAGCCTATCCCAAGAAGACAGGCAAGGCAGATGCACGCAAGAAATTTGAAAAGCTTGTTACTGACGAATCTACCTTGTCCGCAATCCTGAAAAGCCTTGAGTATCTCAAGACCACAGAACAGTGGCAGAAAGATAGCGGCAAGTATATCCCGTATCCTGCTACCTGGCTGAATCAAAAACGCTGGGAAGACGAAACGGCACAGCCACCTGCTGAACCCCGCAAGTCTGAAGACCTGATTCCCATCTATGACCGGGAATATACACGTGAGGAACTGATTAACGGAGTTGTTCCAAAGCTCATTGGGTGGAAGGAGGCAGGCAAATGAATACAGCTGTTGCGGAAAAAGCTGTTATTGGCATCATGCTGATAGAGCCTGACCGGCAAAGCGAAGCGTTCAAAAGCCTTACAGCGCAGATGTTCAGCATCAAAGACCTGGGTGATATCTTCCTGCTTTGCAAGGAACTTGATCGCAGAGGGGAACGGGCGGATGCAGTATCGATAATATCACGCTGCAAAGAAAACATCAAGGCGATTGCTTACGAATGCGCCCAGACAGTTCCATCGGTGAGCGGATTTAACACCTACATCAACTGTGTCCTGGATGGATACCGGAAGCGGCTGATGATTGCCAAGATGGGCGAACTTGTGGCATCGGATGCAGACGCGGATGAAATGTTCGGCGCGGTTGCCGCCATGATGGAAAAGCAGCAGCACATCATGGAGCACCAGCGCCAGCGCAGCGCAAAGGACTTTGCTGATGGCATAGAGGACTTCCTGCAATGGCTGAAAAAACCGAATGACAACATCCAAACGGGTTTTGGAACGCTGGATAAGCTGACCGGCGGACTTGTACGAAGCGGCGTAACAGTGATTGCTGCCCGGCCCGGCAAAGGCAAATCTACACTGGCCCTGCAAATGGCGGCGCAGATATCGCAAACCTGCCTGACGCTGTACCAGTCAATGGAAATGAGCCGGGAACAGCTTTACACAGCAATCTTTTCTCGATGGGAACAGATCGACAGCATCCGCATCACAAATCATGCGCTGACCGAAGAGGAAGAAAGCAAGATTGCAGAGGATGCAGAAATCCTGAAAAGGCGGTACAAGCTGATTCTGGATGATTCCAGCCTGACCAGCCTTGCAGACGTTGAACTGACCATCAAGGAGCGAAAACCGGAAGTGGTTGTCATTGACCATCTGGGACTTGTGGCACCACCAAACGCCAAAGAAAAGCGCAATGACGAATTAGCGGCCCTTACACGGGGATTAAAGCAGCTGGCAATGAAATATCATATCTGCATCATTGAGCTTGTACAGGCCGCGAGAGCCGCCGACACGGGGCTTATCAAGATGTCCGACATGTTCGGCTCCGCCACCATTGAACACGATGCAGACATGATTCTTGCCATTAACCCGGAACACTACACCAAATTGCGAGAACAGCGGGAAGAAGAACCGCCAAGCGAAAGCGATACCGTGATTGAGATCGTCAAGAACAGGCACGGCGCTTGCGGACAGCTTGATTTTGCGTGGGTGAAGCCGTTCCATCTATTTTGTGAGGTGACAAACATTGACTAACCGTGAATTGTACATGCAGCTTGCACAGACTTGCACAGAAAAAACGATTGAACTTGACCGGGAAATGGAAAAATACAGCGAGAAGTTGATAAAGTGCGCTTATGACGCAGCACAATGGAAGCTGAAAGCAGCGGAATTCCGGGCAAAGGCACGGGAGGAAGGCATGTGATCTACAAGTACACCATCCCGCTGCCGCCTGTCACGAAAAAGAACTCACAACGCATTTTGGTGAATCAAAAAACGGGAATGCCGTTCATAGCCCCTAGCAGCGCCTATAAGCGCTACGAAGAACAAGCCATATACTTTCTTGACCCAAAGCCGAAAACCCCGCTGGCGGGGCGCTGTCGCGTTGTGACAGTGTTCTACATGAAAACCAGAAGAAAATGTGACGTATCGAACTGCTTGGAAGCTGCCCATGACCTGCTTGTGAAAGGCAGAATCCTTGCGGATGATAATTACACGATCATCGAATCGGTTGACGGAAGCCGGGTGAAGTACGACAAAGACAATCCGCGAACTGAAATAACGATTGAGGAATTGGAGGAATAATAAATGCCGGAAACGAAAAAGAAGGTTGTTCCACTATCTGAAAGAGAAACGATTATTACATACAACGATGCAGAGAAAACCGCCAATGTGTACACGATGAACCGGAAACTATCACGTAAACTTTTGGCTATGGCGCAGGAATACCCAAGTTTGGTGAAATTCGTGCGCAAATACCCGGATAGCGCAGTCGAATACGAGCTGCCCAAGAAAAGTATCACCGTGAGCAAACCGCGCGTAAAACGCGTTATAAACGTGCCTGAAACACCCAACTATGGGAAAGAAGAATTAGAAAAGCAATCATTTGTGAACTGTATGGAAGCATGGAAAGGTGGAAACATGGAAAGTGAGTGAAATGACATACAAAGTTCTTGTTGCCTGTGAAGAATCCCAGACCGTCTGCAAGGCATTCCGTGCCAGAGGATTTGAAGCATACAGCTGCGATATTCAGGAACCGTCCGGCGGACACCCGGAATGGCACATCTTGGGCGATGCCCTGAAAGCTATTGAGGGGGGGCAAGTCGTAACAATGGACGGCAAAACGCACGATATTGGAAAATGGGATTTGCTTATTGCACACCCACCTTGCACATATCTTAGCAATGTTGCAACGCGTAGTTTTTCTTTGCGGTGCACAGTACCAGAAAAGGTGGTTGCACGGTGGGTTGAGAGGGCAAAAGGCGCGGTATTTTTTATGCGATTTTTCGCAGCAAACGCAGAGCGAATAGCGATCGAAAATCCCATAGGATTTATGAACACGGCGTATCGAAAACCAGACCAAACGATTCACCCATATATGTTCGCAAAATCTACAGAAGATACAGAAAATTACGTTACAAAAGCGACATCGCTTTGGCTGGTTAATCTTCCGGTGCTACATGGAACAGGGCTTCCAAAGCCTGACAACGCAGTATTGTTTGGCAGGCTGCCGAGCGGAAAGGCGCGGACGTGGGAAGATACTATCAGCCGTTCGGGAAAAGTCAGAAGCAAAACTTTTCCTGGCATCGCTGAAGCAATGGCTGAACAATGGGGAAATTACATCAGGAACGGAGAATAAAAAATGACCGGAACGCCACACGCTATGCCATAGCACTTGCAGCAAATATCTTGCGTACCGCGCCAAGATGGATGACATCAGCAAGCAGCGCATGCAGGCTCAGGCGTTGAACGAAGCGGATGTGCTCAGGGGAGACAAAATCCGGCGGGATGTGAGGAATCACGGCCTGCCGGGCCACAGGAGGAGATAAACATGAAAGCCAAAATACAGCTCCCGGCCTGTTACAAGAAAGAAGCGGAAGCTTATATTGCAAAGCTTGAAGCTGAATCAATCGCAAGGGTGCATGAGGAAGTGATGAAGGAGCGGCAGGATATTGCCTTGAGATCACTGTATTTATGCCTGCTGGCCTGCTATCAGGTGGGGCTGAAGCCGTCAACGCTAGTCAAAATCCAGAATGCCATGAGCGGCCCTGTCACGGAAAAGTATTCCAGCTACCGCGTTGACCAGCTGGCAGACACATGGGCGCAGGTTACGCTGCAAAACATCGGGGTTGATGTGGCTGAAACGGGGGAGCAATTATGAGCTTTGAAACGCCCGAAAATATGGATAAATGTTGCAACACTTGCCGATGGAATGAACCGTTCAACGGTGTGTGCTACAACGCCGACAGCCCGCATTGCGCCGACTTTTGGGATGACGGATGCGATGAATGGGAAGGAGGGCCGAATGACTTTGTTCAAGAAGTTGGCTGGTAAAGCATCCGCGCTGCTGAATGCAAGCGGTATTGGATCTAATAACTGCATTGACGGCCATTGCAGCGGGTGCGGCGAATGCTGCGCTGATCTTCTCCCGCTCACGAAAGGCGAAATTAAACGGCTGCGAGATTATGCCAGAAAGCACCACTTGCAGGAAAATAAGCGCTCTTTTTTTGGAAACAAAGGGCGGGCCGGATTTAAGCTGCCCGTTCCGCAATGAGCACACAAAACAGTGCGATGTTTACTCTGTGCGGCCTTTGATTTGCAAAGAGTATATCTGTTCCAGGCTTTTGCAGAAGCCGATTGCTCAAACCGGTCTTACGAAAGAGAAGCGGGACATTCACTCATTGCGATGGGAGGTTTTCAAGAACCCGGAATGTGAAAATCTGCTGAAAGAAGCGCAAAAGGCCGCAATGAAAAGAAGGTGAAAAACATGCGTGAAACCAAGCCTAAAATTTACTATGAGCTTATGGATGAGGAGTAATCGCAATGGGACTTGATATTACAGTCTGCCGCTGCCATACGGAAAAATGCCCGCTGTAGATCGCGCAATAGAAAACGGCGATTTTGTGGTTATAAACTCAGATTGGTAAGGAGTGAGACTATGGATATAGTTGAATTTTTCAAGACGGTAAACAGATTATGCAAAAATAGAACCTGCGGGGAATGTCCTATTTGGAAAAACGGCATGTGCATGGCTGATTTCGGAGACGATTCAGTTAAAAGCATTGAAGAAACAATTTCAAAAGTCGAGCAATGGGCGAAAGATCACCCTGCCAAGACACGACAGAGCGAGTTCTTGAAGATGTTTCCGAATGCAGCAATAGATGAAAATGATGGAATTTTGTGTATTAGACCTTGCACCATTGATGAAAGCATTGGATGCACAAATGGAAAAGGCTGCGACGACTGCTTTCGCAAATACTGGCTCACGGAGGTGACCGACAATGAAAATTAAACTCAAGCGTTGCCCATTCTGCGGTTCTACAGCCGGGTTATATGAAAGCTATGACGGTATGTATGTAGTGCAGTGCAACTACTGCAGCATCGGAACTATCCACATAAAAAACAAACAGGACGCGATTGAGTTGTGGAATAACAGAACGGAGGTAACCGACAATGACTAACATCACAACCCTGCGCCCCGGCGAGCACTTCATGTTCAAAGGCTTCGAGTGGGTCTGCCTTGACCCACACCACCCTGACGGCGGCGTGCTGGCTATTATGGCTGAACCGTGGGCAAAAGGTGTAAAGTTCTCTCCAAATGATAAATTTGCCGATGAGAAAGGCAACTGGAATAACTACCGCACCAGTAATGTACGTGTGATTCTATCTGATATGGCGAACGCTTTTTTCAAGAGGAAAAGTCTGTTGTCGCATACCGTTGACCTTGTTGCAGACAACGGCGACAGAGCTTACGGCACTGTACATGACTTTGTTTTTATCCTGACCTGTGACGAGTACCGCAAGTATCGTGATTCCATCCCGCACTACGACAGTTGGGTGTGGACGGCCACGCCTTGGTGTTGCGGTGACAAGGATTCTGACACGGGTCACGCTAGCAGCGTTCGTATCGTGTACACTACGGGGCAGTTTAACGAACTCTGTGCGTACTACGATTATTCCGTCGCCCCGGCTTGCATTCTCAATCCGAAATCGCTCAATCTGCGCCAGAGCATGGCATATGTAGAGGAGGTATCCGAATGAACACAACAATAGGCTGCCCGATTCCCGGCGCAAGCTAGCCGAAAGAACAGCCCAAAACGATAGTGGAAAGAATCGGTGAGCCTGCATTTTTTGAACAGCTTGCAGAAGAGTGTTCAGAACTTGCGCAAGCAGCGTTGAAAACCGCGCGGAAGTATCGCGGTGAAAACCCAACGCCTAAAACCATTGACGAATGCTATGATGCTTTGCAGGAAGAAATTGCAGACGTGATGCTTTGCGTGAGCGAATATCTTGATTGTAAAGGGCCTGATTATCTTAATTGCGTCATGCGGATGCAACTCAAAAAGCATGAGCGCTGGGAACGGCGATTAAAGGAGGTAGGAAAATGAGCAAAGAACATGTGCGTCTGATTGATGCAAATGCACTTAAAAAGCGTGTTGTAAAGGTAATGTTTCGTGATTGTCCAGAAAGTGGCGAGTTTTACGCAGTTGGAACTGATGACATTGATATTATGCCCACCATCGACCCAGAGTCCCTGCGACCTACGGCGCATTGGGAAAACGAGGAAGATTTCAACGGCGACCCCGTTGTTTGGTTCTGCTCCGCCTGTAAGGAAAGATTTTTTCTATATGATGGTACGCCAGAAGAAAACGATTATAAATATTGCCCATATTGCGGTGCAAGGATGGTGAATGCAGATGGCTGAATGGATAAGCGTTAAAGACAGACTGCCGACTGAAAGGAAGAACACAAAATGAACGACGCACTTTTAAGCAGCAAGAAAATGGATTACTGCACACCGCAGGAGTTTTTCGACACCCTGAACGCGGAGTTTCATTTCACTTTAGACGCGGCGGCCACAG
>ERZ857965.1652-NODE-1652-length-21452-cov-3.907090_pt1 | contig 21452 bp, 21 predicted proteins | sample MGYA00519758_ERZ857965 | MGnify/ENA primary metagenome ERZ857965 (study PRJEB31778, sample SAMEA3449381) | human gut metagenome | biome: human gut; feature: human-associated habitat; material: faeces | place: United Kingdom | collected 2010/2012 ... | reverse complement strand
GATCTTACCGTCTTTCATGACGAGGATCAGGGAAGCGTTGCGGATCGTAGACAGGCGGTGTGCAACGACAAAGCTTGTACGACCTTTCATCAGGTTATCAAATGCTTCCTGTACCTGCAGTTCGGTACGGGTATCGATACTTGAAGTCGCTTCGTCCAGGATCAGCATTGGCGGCAGACAGAGCATAACTCTTGTGATACACAGGAGCTGTTTCTGTCCCTGACTGATGCTGTCCTCATGCAGGACGGTATCAAGTCCCTGCGGAAGTCTGCGGATGAAATCCCAGCTTTTTGCTTCTTTTGCTGCCCGGATGATTTCTTCATCCGTGGCATCCGGTTTTCCGAAGCTGATATTTTCACGGACAGTACCGGATTTGATCCAGGTATCCTGAAGCACCATACCGAAGCTCTTTCTGAGTGAATGTCGGGAAATCTCATCGATCGGTTTACCGTCGATACAGATTTTTCCGGAATCCACGTCATAGAAGCGCATCAGGAGGTTGATAAATGTTGTTTTTCCGCATCCGGTAGGACCTACGATCGCAATACGCATACCAGGTTCAACCTGAAGGTTAAAGTCTTCAATCAGAGATTTACTCTTGTCATAGCTGAAATCTACGTGGTCGATATCCACATTTCCATCCACCTTTTCAAGTACTTCAGAAGAATCGTTTACTTCTTCTGGTTCTTCTAAGAGGTCAAAGATACGTGTTGCACATGCAAGGGCGTTCTGCATTTCCGTGATTACGGATGTAATGTCGTTGAATGGCTTCATGTACTGGTTCGCGTAAGAAAGTAGTACGGAAAGACCGCCGACAGTCAGGGCTCCAAGCGGGATCAGGAATGCACCTGCAAGCGCTACGGCAGCGTAAATAATGTTGTTTACGAAACGGGTGGACGGATTGGTAAGGCTGCTGTAAAATACGGCTTTCTGGCTGTATTCTTTGAGTTCTTTATTGATCTCATCAAAACGCTTTGAAGCCTTGTCCTCATATCCGAATGCCTTGACAACCTTCTGATTTCCGATCATTTCTTCGATCAGAGCAGTCTGTTTTCCACGGGTTTCACTCTGCTTTTTAAACATGGTAAAAGAGCGTGAGGAAATAAATTTTGCCACCAGGAAGCTGAGTGGTGTCAGAAGGATGACCATCAAAGTGATCCACACGTTCTTGGAAAACATGAAGATCAAGGTTACAACAACGGTCACAACGCCAGAAAATAACTGGGTAAATCCGAGCAGTAATCCGTCAGAAAGGATATCGGTATCGGCAATGATACGGCTCACAATATCGCCGGTACTGTGCTGATCCAGATAAGAAAGCGGAAGCTTCTGGATGTGGCGGATTGCCTGGGATCGGATATCCTGTACAATATGATAGGTCATGCGGTTATTGACGAGGTTCATGATCCAGATTGCGGCTGCAGCGATCACTACGAACAGAAGAATCTGCTTCAGATAGAGCCACATCTGGGTAAAGTTTACATTGTGCGCTGCTACGATCTCATCGATCGCATTACCGAAGAGAACCGGCACATAAAGCTGAAGAACCACTGATATTCCGGCAAGGATGATGCTGAGGATCAGGAGGATCCAGTATTTTCCGATATATTTAAAAAGCTTTTTCATTACACTGTCTTTTTTCATACCTACATCTCCCCTCTTTCATATTTTGCACGGTCTTCCGGGAACTGTGAGAAATAGATCTCACGATAAACTTCGCAGGATTTCATAAGTTCATCATGTGTACCGGATCCGGCGAGTTCTCCATTATCTAATACTAAAATCTTGTCTGCCTGGCGGATGCCTGCAACCCTCTGGGATACCAGGAAGGTTGTTGTCTCTCCTTCCAGTCCTGCGAGGGCTTTCCGAAGTGCTGCGTCAGTTGCAAAATCAAGTGCGCTTAAGCTGTCGTCGAGGATCAGGATTTCCGGCTTTTTCACAAGAGCGCGGGCAATGGTAAGACGTTGACGCTGTCCACCGGAAAGGTTCTTTCCGTTCTGCTCGAGCATGAAATCAAGTTGTCCGTCTTTTCCTTCTACGACTTCTTTTGCCTGTGCAACTTTCAGTGCATCCCAGATCTCGGAGTCAGATGCATTTTCATTGCCCCATTTCATGTTATCGCGGATGCTGCCTTTGAAAAGGACGGAGCGCTGCTGTACGATTCCGACCTTGTCGTGGATTTCCTGATTGGTAAGCTCTTTTACATTGCGTCCATTCAGTTTAACGGTTCCGCAGGTTACATCATAGAAACGGGAGATCAGGCTGACCAGAGTGGATTTTCCGCATCCGGTACCACCGATGATACCGACTGTCTGCCCTTTTTTTACAGAGAAACTGATATCAGAAAGGCTTGATGCACCGGCACCTGCATAGGTGAAGGATACCTTGTCGAATTCAACTTCATTTGCAGAAGGATCTGCCTTTGCAGAAGGGGTTTCCGGATAATGCATGGTAGTCCTGATATCCAGAACACCGGCTACACGGTCTGCACATGCCATCGCCTTGTTCAGTGTAATGATCAGGGAAGCCAGCTTGATCAGCTCGACGATCATCTGTGCCATGTAGTTGTAAAGCGCGACAACCTGTCCCTGATGCATGGTTCCGAGATTGACCTGGAGTCCTGCTCTTGCGATCAGAATGACAGTTGCAATGTTGATCAACACGTAGGTAAATGGATTTAACAGGGCGGAAATTCTTCCGACAAATTCATTTAACCTGGTCAGTTCGGTGTTGCTCTTTTCAAATTCATTTACCGACTCTTCTTCGCGGCAAAATGCGCGGATCACGCGGACACCTGTCAGATTCTCACGGGTAAGTCCTGTGATGCGGTCCAGGGCAGCCTGCACTTTTTTGAAAAGCGGGATGCTGACCAGCATAATGAAAATGACGCCGACAAATAAAAGAGGGATCGCCACAACGAATACCAGCGCACATTTAAAGTTGATCGTAAATGCCATGATCATTGAACCGATTACGATAAACGGACTTCTCAGAAGAAGACGAAGTCCCATGTTGATGCCGTTCTGGACCTGGTTGATATCATCGGTCATCCGTGTGATCAGGGTGTCCGTACCGATCGTATCAAGTTCGGTAAATGAAAAGCCCTGAATGTGGTCAAATACGGCCTGTCTTAAATTGGTTGCACAGCCGACACTCGCTTTTGCAGCAAAATACTGTGCGGTAAAACTGCAGCTAAGACCGACTGCAGCCATGAGGATCAGCACCAGGAACATCTTTACGATGTAGCCGTGGTCATTGTTTGCAATACCAATATCAATGATCTTGGCGACAACCACCGGAACCAAAAGGTCAAATATGACTTCCAGCAGTTTGAATAATGGTGCAAGAATACTTTCTGTCTTGTATTCTTTCAGATAAACCCAAAGTTTCTTCAAACACACTCACTCCTGTTCTTTACTTCTTAGTTTTTTCTTGACCTACTCATTATAATGCGCTACCATCAATATGAATAATATTGTTTTTATAACAGTTTAATATAAAAAAAGTATAACAATGTGAGTGGCAAAAGGTATTTTGACCTATTTGATACCAGATTGCTACGTGCTTTGCACTCTCGCAATCCTCAAAAACATTCGTAATCCGCTCATTTTTCTTTGAAAAATGGCTACTTACTCATGTTTTTGGCGGGTCAAGAGATCAAAATCCTCTTGCAAGCAAGCTTGCATCGGCTTTCTGACCTTTTGCCCCCTAGTATCATCATATAATAAAATTATTATAGGCAAATTCCCCCTTATTGTCCAGTTTTCCTTCATTAAAAAAACCGAAAATCCAACAAAGGATTCTCGGTTTTTAATGTTTTATGACTGAGCTGCTCCAATTCGGGCAACTGCTCTTTTCAGTGCTGCCTCTGCACGGCGCATATCTGTGCCTTCCTGCTTCGCAGCAATTCTGTCCTCAGCGCGCTTCTTCGCCGCTTCGGCACGTGCCACATCAATTTCATCTGGCCACTGTGCATCTTCTGCAAGCACCGTTACCTTCTCCTGCAGGATTTCTACAAATCCTCCAAGGATTGCCGCTTTCTTAATCTCCCCGTCATTGTGGATTCGCATCACACATGGTTCAAGGATCGTCGTCAGCGGAATATGCTTTGCATAGATACCAAGTTCTCCTTCAGTACTTACAAATTCAAGGAATTCGCAGTCACCCTCCAGAAACTTCTTTTCCGGCGAAATAATGTTAAGTTTAAATTTATCTGCCATAGGACGTCCCTCCTATTTCACACGGGCAAGCACATCATCGATATTACCTGCATTCAGGAAATATCCCTCCGGAATATCATCATGCTTTCCTTCGAGGATCTCTTTAAATCCCTGAATTGTCTCGCTGATTGGAACATAACGTCCTTCCAGACCTGTAAACTGTGTCGCAACATGGAATGGCTGGGAAAGGAATCTCTGGATCTTTCTTGCTCTGGATACGACCAGCTTATCTTCCTCGGAAAGTTCATCCATACCAAGAATTGCAATGATATCCTGCAGTTCTTTGTATTTCTGAAGAATTTCCTGTACTCCACGGGCTACTTTATAGTGTTCTTCTCCGACAATGTGTGGATCCAGAATACGTGAAGTAGATTCCAGCGGATCTACAGCCGGGTAAATACCAAGCTCTGTGATCGCACGGGAAAGTACGGTCGTTGCATCCAGATGGGCAAATGTTGTTGCCGGAGCCGGGTCAGTAAGGTCATCGGCTGGCACATATACTGCCTGCACGGATGTGATAGATCCGTTCTTCGTGGATGTGATACGCTCCTGCAGCGCACCCATTTCTGTCTGCAATGTCGGCTGATAACCTACCGCTGAAGGCATACGTCCAAGAAGCGCTGATACTTCGGAACCTGCCTGTGTAAAACGGAAAATGTTATCAATGAAAAGAAGTACATCCTTTCCACCTTTATCACGGAAATATTCTGCAAGAGTCAGTCCTGTAAGTCCGACTCTCATACGTGCTCCAGGTGGTTCATTCATCTGACCGAATACCATCGCTGTCTTTTTGATAACTCCGGATTCTGTCATCTCATAGTAAAGGTCATTTCCTTCACGGGTACGTTCTCCTACACCAGTGAATACAGAATAGCCGCCATGCTCCGTTGCAATATTGGTAATCAGTTCCTGGATAAGAACAGTCTTTCCTACACCGGCTCCACCGAACAGACCGATTTTTCCACCTTTCTGATACGGGCACAGAAGGTCAACAACCTTGATACCTGTCTCCAGCATCTCTGTCTGTGTTGCCTGTTCTTCAAAGCTTGGAGCTTTTCTGTGAATCGGTGCGTATTCAACATCCTTCGGAGCCTCTTTTTCATCAATCGGCTCACCCAGTACGTTGAAGATACGTCCGAGTGTTGCTTCGCCAACCGGAACTGAAATCGGTCCCCCGGTTGCTACGGCGTCCATGCCTCGCACCAGTCCGTCTGTCGGTCCCATGGCGATACATCTTACGATATCATCACCCAGATGCTGTGCAACTTCTACCACAAGTTTTCCTCCGTCCTTGCGCGTAATCTCAACCGCATCGTTGATCTCCGGCAAGTATCCTTCCGAAAACTTAAGGTCAAGAACGGCACCGATAACCTGGGTAATCTTCCCTATATTTTTATCTGCCATTTTCTCCTCCTTACATACAGAAACCTGTATTTATCCGATCGCCTCTGCTCCGGCAATGATCTCGGTAAGTTCCTGTGTGATCGCACCCTGACGTGCTCTGTTATATTTCAATTCCAAATCATCTATCATCTCTTCCGCATTGCTGGTTGCCGAATCCATCGCCTGCATACGTGCACCGTTCTCACTGGCAACTGCTTCCACAAATGCGCCATACAGAATGCTGCTGATATATTTCGGAACAAGAAGGCTGATTGCCTCTTCCGCTTCCGGTTCAAAGTTCATCGGTGTAAGCTGCGCCTTTGCATCCTCTTCTCCCGCTTCTTCCTGCACCTCTGCCGGAAGGACTTTGATCATCGTCGGAATGTGACTTACCGTATTTTTGAAAAATGTGTAGATCAGATAGATCTCACCAATCTCACCATTTTCAAAATCTGTCAGAAGTCTTTTTGTAATACTCTTCGCATCATCATAGGACGGTTCTTCGATCATCTCTGAATAATCAGCGACAATATCATATCCTTTGTGTTTCAGAAGTTCCAGTCCTTTTCCTCCAATTGCATAGATCCGGATATTCTCCTTCGTAAAGGCTTCGTTTTCAGTCACCATCTTCACTACATTGGAGTTATATCCACCTGCCAGTCCACGATTGGATGTTACAACAATGACTGCTTTCTTCTTCGAATCATCTGCTTTCAGATATGGATGATTGATATTCCCTGCCTTTGCAAGCAGAGAGGTCATTGTTGCATACATACAGTCAAAATACGGCTTTGATTCTTCTGCCCGGGTTCTTGCTTTCTGCAGCTTTACGGTAGAGACAAGTTTCATGGCTTTTGTAATCTGCTGCGTGCTCTGTACACTGGTACGGCGACGCTTGATATCTCTCATAGATGCCACTTTGTATCACCTACCTTGCCTGAAATTGTTCTTTATATTCTCCGATTGCTTTTCTGAGAGCTTCTTCTACTTCTTCTTTCAGCACTTTGTCATTCTTGATAGATTCCGGAATTTCCGGATATTTTGTCTTAATATAATCAAAAAGTCCGCTTTCAAAAGCCAGAATATCTTCTACCGCGATATCAAGAAGAAGCTTCTTAACTGCTGCATAAATGATAATAATCTGGTATTCTACCGGCATCGGCTGGTACTGCGGCTGTTTCAGGATCTCTTTGATCCGGACTCCCTGTGCCAGACGTTCGGAAGTCTCTGCATCCAGTTCCGATCCGAACTGTGCAAAGGATGCCAGCTCACGGTACTGTGCAAGATCAATACGGATTGTACCAGCGATCTTCTTCATCGCCTTGATCTGTGCCGATCCACCTACACGGGATACAGAAAGTCCGGCATTAACGGCCGGTCTGAAACCAGAGTTGAACATCTCTGTTTCCAGATAAATCTGTCCGTCTGTGATGGAAATAACGTTGGTAGGAATGTATGCTGATACGTCACCTGCCTGTGTCTCGATAATCGGAAGTGCAGTAAGTGAACCTCCGCCAAGTTCATCTGAAAGACGGGCTGCCCTTTCAAGAAGTCTTGAATGCAGATAGAATACATCTCCCGGATAAGCCTCACGTCCAGGTGGACGTTTCAGAAGTAAGGAAAGGGTACGGTATGCAGTTGCATGTTTGGACAGGTCATCATAAACGATCAGTACATCATCTCCGTTCTCCATCCATTCTTCTCCCATCGCACATCCTGAATACGGTGCGATGTACTGCAGTGGTGCAAGCTCACTGGCTGTTGACACAACTACAGTTGTATAATCCATTGCCCCAAAGGTCTCCAGAGTCTTAACAAGGGAAGCTACGGTCGAAGCTTTCTGACCGATTGCTACATAAATACACTTTACGCCCTGCCCTTTCTGGTTGATGATCGTATCGATCGCGATCGCTGTCTTACCGGTCTGTCTGTCACCGATGATCAGCTCTCTCTGTCCACGACCGATCGGGACCATGGAGTCGATCGCTTTAATACCTGTCTGAAGCGGTGTATCTACTGACTTACGGGAAATAACACCCGGTGCCACACGCTCGATCTGACGATGCCTGGTTGCCTGGATCGGGCCCTTTCCATCGATTGGCTGTCCAAGTGCATTAACTACACGGCCAAGCATACAGTCGCCTACCGGAACCTCTACAACTCGTCCGGTTGTCTTTACAGTATCACCTTCATTGATATTCTTATGATCTCCCAGAAGAACAGCACCTACGTTGTCCTCTTCCAGGTTCAGAACCATTCCGTATACTTCTGAAGGGAACTCCAAAAGTTCACCCTGCATTGCATTTTCAAGGCCGTGGACACGCGCAATACCATCTGCCACCTGAATAACCGTTCCGACATCCGATACGTTCAGCTCAGAGGAATATCTTTCAATCTGTTCTTTGATCACAGAACTTATTTCTTCTGGTCTTAAATTCATGGAGCGAATCCACCTTCTTTCTACTAATTCTAACTGCTATACCTGAATTTTCTTCAGGCTCTTTGACAGTTCATACAGCTTTGTCTTAATACTTGTATCCACAACTCTGTCACCGATACGGATCACCATTCCGCCGATCAGAGAAGCATCTACCTGATAATTCATCTCAAAGGATTCATATTTTGTCGTCTGAAGAAGCCGCTGCATGACTGCTTCTTTCTGTGCCTCGCTCAGTTCTACTGCTGTAGCGATATATGCAATCCCGATTTTCTTTTCTTCTTTTACAAGTCCGATAAAATATTCAAATACAGAATCTATCTTGCTGTAGCGCCCTTTTTCGATCATCAGCTTCATCAGCTCTACAATCTCATTTGAAACACGTCCGCGGAAAATCGTCTCGATCATCTGCTCTTTGTCTTCACGCATAACTCTCGGATTTCCGAGAATCTTCTGAAGCTCTGCATTTTCTTCGAGGATCACTCCGATACTCTGTACTTCCTCGAATATCTCATCCATTTTTCCGCAGTCACGGGCAGCTTCAAACAGGGCGTCACCATATACCTTTGATACTAGCTTAGCCATGTTTGTTCTCCCATTTCTTTTAATGTCTCTTCGATCAGTTCATCCTGTACACTGGTATCGATCGAAGCTGCTACTACTTTACCTGCCATTGCTGATGCAATGGCGATCATCTCCTGCTTCATATCATCAAGCGCACGCTTCCGTTCCAGTTCGATCTCATTATTGGCACGTGTGATGATCCTTGCTGCTTCTTCTTTTGCTTCTGCAACAATTTCATTTTCGGTCTTCATCGCTTTTTTCCGTGCTTCACTGAGAATAGCCTGCGCCTCTTTATCGATTTCTTTTAATTTCTGTTCGTATTCTTCTTTGTAAACGGCTGCCTCTTTCCGGTCATTCTTTGCTGACTCCTGTTCATCAGCAACTCTCTGCTTTCTGTCCTCCAGAAGTTTTCTTACCGGTTTGAAAAGCAGATATGACAGAAACGTGAACATGACAAGCATACTGAGTGCCATGACACAGGCATCAAAAAGAAGCTGCGCATCCAGATTAAACAAACGTTCCAAGGCGTTGCCTCCTTTCTCTTATTTTACAGGCAAAACCTTTTTTACAGCTTTCCAAGAAGCGGGTTTGCGAACAAGAGAATAAGTGCAATAACCAAACTGTACAGACCTGTTGTCTCTGCTACTGCCTGTCCTAAAAGCATTGTAGACGTGATGTCTGATCTTGCTCCCGGGTTACGTCCTACTGCAGATGCACCATGACCTGCCGCAATACCCTGTCCTACACCAGGACCAATACCTGCGATCATCGCAAGTCCTGCGCCGATTGCTGAACACGCTAAAACTAAAGCTTCATTTGAAATATTACCCATAATAATTTTCCTCCTTAATCACTGCAAACCTGATACTGTCTGAACTTAGATCCCAGTTTGCTTTTTACTCCGCTGACGGCATCTTGTCATTGATATATACCATCGTCAGCATGCAGAATACATATGCCTGAATTGCTCCCGAGAACACATCGAAATAGATGTGTAAAAATCCCGGCCATGCCCATGCGATCTTATACAGAAGACCATAAATAAGTCCCATGATTACAGTACCGGACAGCACATTTCCAAACAGACGAAGTGAGATGGAAAATGGTGCTGCGATCTCCCCGATCAGATTGATTGGGAACAAGAACGGCAATGGTTTGAACAGGCCTGTAAATGCCTCAATTTTGTTGTATTTGATGTTATTGAACTGAATCAGCACAAATGTGATAAGTCCAAGTGGAAGTGTTACACCATAATCTGCAGTTGGTGGCCGAAGCCCCAAAAGTCCCGAAAGGTTTGCCACAATCAAAAACAAAAACAAAGACCCGATATAATTCCGGAACGCCAGTCCGTTTTTCCCCATGCTTCCTTTTACCATATTGTCAAGCATCTCAACGATAAGCTCGGCAATATTCTGCAGGGTTCCGGGTTTGCCTTCGGCATCGCTCAGCTTAGCTCGGACAACCAACGCAAAAATCAGCAGTAATAACACTACGATCAATATGCTGACATGTGTAGTGGTGAGCCATAACTCCTGCCCAAATAACTGGAATTTAACGAGACCGTGAATTTGAAAATCCGGCTCCTTAGCTGCCAGCATTCCTAAGCTGTTCCCCACGCGCTCTACCTCCTTTACTTAGATTTTTTGAATTTAGCGAAAAGCTTATGCATAATTGGCTGCAAATATGCCGCAAGCTTTAAACTCATAATTCCTGCAAACAGTGTAAGTACATTCACAATCTGAAGCCAGCTGACGGCTATAAATACTACAACTACAACCAGATATCTTATCGCGTAAGATTTCTGCATGTATCTCTGTGCTTCCTGTTCTCCATAAAGTACCGCCTCATCCAACGAGTTTTTCATATGGATTACCATGAAAACACCTGCAGCCACCCCGATCCAAAGCCCTGCTGTCATTCTCAGATGATCCCCTGGGATAATCAGACATACAATCTGTGCGATTATTCCATACAGAAGCATAGTGATGATCATATCCTTCAGTACGGTATTGTCTGTCTTACTCATGTTGTTTCATTCCTCCCTGCTCAATTTTTGTTTTTGTCTTCCGGATCTTCATTCGCATGTCTCGCAAGTACCCATGCATTGCGCAGACCTGCCAATACACCCACTATCACCAAAGGGATAAAAACTGGAAAAGAAACCTTCTTTTCCAGCCATGTACCAAAAAAAGTGCATAGCAAAATGGGAACCAGTATACTGATGCCTAACTGACTGATGAGTGCAAAGGTTTTATATACGCTTTGTTTATATTTCATGATACTTATCTCCATTCTCTATATCACTCTCCGTTTATTATATCCTTTTTTATGAAATATGTCCACTGATTTACACACGATTGTATTTTTTCTTATACAATTTCCAAATATTGTCATCACTTTTACCAATAAATGCCATTAAATGCGTTGATTATTTAAAATATTTTATATAGTCATTTTTTTCACAATAGTAAAAGTGCTGCAAAGCGTTTTTAGCCTTGCAGCACTTTTTTATTCATCCCATTCCAGTCTGTGAAGATGTCCTTCTGTATTCATTCCGGCAAACCCATTCTGCCGAAGTGCTTCATATAACACGATCGCAACCGAATTTCCAAGATTCAGTGAACGGATATCTCCGATCATCGGAATCCGGATGCTGTCTTCCTTGTGGTGACAGAGAATTTCTTCCGGAATCCCTGCACTTTCTTTTCCGAACATGATATAGCAGTCCGGTTCATATTTAACATCCGTATAAAGATTCGGTGATTTTGTAGTTGCCATATAAATCTTCGCTCCCGGATTCTTTTCCATAAAATCCCGGTAATCAATATAAGTCGTCACATCCAGATGTTCCCAGTAATCCATCCCTGCCCGTTTCAGGTTCTTTTCATTTAACCGGAAACCAAGTGGCTCGATCAGATGAAGTCTGGTATTCGTCGCCACACAGGTCCTTCCGATATTTCCGGTGTTTGCCGGGATTTCCGGTTCAAAAAGTACAATATTAAGCATTTACATTCTCCTTCATTTCGTAAATTCGTGCCAGTTCGTCCGGTGCCGGTCTGTCGAGAAATCTTTTTTCTCCCCCACCCCAGATGATCCTCTCGTTTCCCTCTGTTGTGTGTCCGATGATCTCTGCCGGAATACCTTCCCTTTTCAGTCTTTCCTTTAGTTCTTCACCCTTCGGTGTCACCATAAGAACCGCTCCTGTACTGGTAAGCTGGTAAGGATTCAGATGAAATACTTCACAGACTTCAATCGTTTCCTGACGTACCGTCATTTTCTTCATCTCTACCGAAAGACCAATTCCTGCACCTTCTGCCATATCCCAAAGTGCTGCAAGAATCCCTCCTTCTCCGATCGGATGCATTGCTGACACCCCGTTCCGGCCGGCAATCTCCATTGCCCTGTCACTGAAAATTTCATCTCTCATATCTTCCAACTTATTTAAGAATCCCGGCGCAAACCGCTCTGCCAGAGCCGCCCCTTCTTCCCGTATGATCCGTAAAGTTCCTTCCATACCAATCCATTTAACCAGGACAATCTCTTCGCCTGCTTTTGCCGATCTGCTTGCAAGCAGCTGTTCTTTTTTTGCTTCACCGTGTGCTGTTACATGAACAATACTCGTCTGGATCCCATTTACACTTTGCGCATCTGCAAAGAAAACCCTGAGACCTTTTTCTTTACATATCTCCGAAATTTCCACCATCATTGCTTTCAATCTGGACTCATAGGCAAACGTCGGGAGCATGATCCGGACACTGATTCCATATGCCCGCGCTCCTCTGGAAGCCAGCTGATCCACTGCCTGCGCTATGGCAAATACTCCAAGATCTTTTTCATTTCCGGCTAATGAAACATCCGTTGCGATTGTGATCCGCTCTTCACTTTCATCTGCTATATAACAGGTTTCCTCCTGTGACGGTCTTAAAAAATCTATACCTTCTATATTATTCTGTATCTGTTTTAAAACCGAACGCCGATAGACGGTCTGTGACACTCTTCCTGCTTTCATACTTTTATCCTCTTTCTGTTCTGCCATTCTTTCCAACAGCCGCCTGCTTTTTATTACTTAAGTGCAGATGCCTTGCTGATCGCCGCATTAATCTTCTCCTGATCCTGGGCTGCAATTGCTTCCTCCACCAGCTTAGTTGCCTCTGCATTATCTGATTTTGTCCCGACTTTCACGGTAACATCAGAAGTCTGATAGGTGCTGTTATTGATTACTTCCCGGCTGACCTCTTCTCCGTTTTCATAGGTAATTTTCCAGAGCCGTGCCGTGCTTCCATCCATTCCGACTCCCTCTGTTTCCTGTGAGCCGATCGCACTTTCCGTATCTTCTACATACTTTTTCGTATACTCTGTTGTCTCCAGAGTCTCGCTTTCAAATTCCACGGAATGTCCTGCAGCTCTGGTATCTTTTCCGTAAATATAAAAACCAAGCTGGTTATTGCCATCAATATATCCTTCGATCAGGATCGGTGTATCGTAATTATTGACAAATTTAAAATCACTGATTCCTTCCGCTATCATTGCATCCCTTGATGGTTCTACATAGCTGACACTCATGGAATGCGGTGCACGCCGGGTGACCTCCAGTTCCGCATAAAGAACCGCATTATAAAGCGTCGTAGATACCTGACACAGTCCACCTCCGATACTCTCTACAATCTGTCCGTTCTCATAGGCACTTCCTGCCACATAGCCATTCTCTTCTGTGTAAGGAAGTGTGGCCTGTTCCACTGAAAATTCTTCTCCCGGCATAACAACAGTTCCGTTGATCAGCTCCGTTGCACGCCTGATGTTCTGCACGCGGTCCCCCCATCCGGCGTTTGTCGTATAAGAGCCAAGCTCATCCTGCAGGGATTTCAGATCTGCCTTTTTGATCGTCGGCTCTTCCGTATCCAGCTTTAACTCTACTTCTGCGTCCTCGTAATTCCATTTTTTGTTCATGAAATTCTTAATCTTCTTCACGGATTTATCTACATCAACCGTATAACCTTCTGCTTCATCTGTCAGATCGAACCCGCTTCCGTTATAGGATGCCGATGCATTGACCGCTTTCTGTTCCAGCGGAACCGCACGTTCCTGGATCAGCTCTCTGAGTTTTGCTTCATCAACTTTAAAGCTTTCATCTATGACATATTTCTTCTTATCTAAATTATGTATCTTCTGATAGCGGCTCCAGATGCTTCCATTTTTTCCGTATCCGACCGCCTTTTCTGCAAGCTTATCAATATTTTCTACTTCCGCTCCCATTTCCTCGATTGACACATCTGCGCCCTGATCTTTTATCTTCAGTACAAGTTGCTTGTTCCGATAATCTCCAAGTGTATTGTTTACCGCTTTCACTGCTTCTTCCTTGGTCATTCCGGATACATCTGTCTTCCCTATAAAAACATTTTTGCAGACATGCTCCTCATCCACCTTGCTCACATACCGCCATAATGTGAACTGAATCACGGAGAAAATAATCACGATGGCTGCAATAACCGTAATCCCCACATGCAGATTTCTCTGCCGGATACGCTTTTGTGCCTTTTCACTTAACTCTCTCTTTTTCTTTCGTGCCGCCATCAAAAAAATCCTCCTGATTTTATATGATATATGGAATAATTGATGTTGCTACCATTGCAACAATAACAACAAGAATAATCACTGCCGCTATCTTCCGTGTCTGTTTTGGATTAAACACTTTTTTTCACCTCAAATCACACATTTGTTTTCATTCTATACTCTTTCATTTCTTTTTTCAAGATATCCATTACTACTGTCAGCTGTTACTGTTTGCATAATTCCCGGATTTCTTCTGTAACACAAAATACCTTTGCCTGATGATCCAGTGGGTTCCGGTTCTGGTAGTCAAACAGAAGCACACATTCTTCCTCTTTCATATCCCCCAGAACATCATAAGAAAACCTCTCAATGTGCGTCATTTTTCTAAGCTGCCGCTTCTCCATATTTTCATAATTTTCCAAATAACGCCTCTCTTCATCCTCACGGTCATAGAACAGGCGGAACTCTTCTTTGGAAATCCGCTCATCGCCTGCAAATAACGGACGGCTCTTTGCATTCTCCCTCAGATAAAAGTCCAGTGTCAGAAGCTGCTTATACGCCTCACATCTTTCTGCATCATAAAATCTTGCAAAATCATACAGGATCTCATATCTTGCCGTGCGTGCATGACTTAAAGTATCCAGCCCATTTTCTTCATAATACTCTGCCAGCTTTTCAAAAAGAGTAAATGGTCTTTTAAAGTGTCGGATCAGATAAGGAAGCGTGTAACAGAACTGCCTGCTGTTATAGTAGGTCTCCACCATTTCCTCGATCCCTTTCAGGCGCAGGGTATCCTCATATGGAAGCCACTTTGTATACAAAACTTCATACGGTGGCATTCCTTTATAAACCAGTCCGTAATCGTCTTTCTTCTCTTCCATATAAGAACCCTTCAATACTTTCAGAAAACCAAGCTGCAGCTGCTCCGGTTCCAGTGCATAAACATCATCAAAGGATTTTCCAAAGCTTTCATAATCTTCATACGGCAATCCTGCGATCAGATCCAGGTGCTGATGTACATTGCCATAAGAATTGATTCTCCTTACCACTTCTGCAACCTGTTCAAATTTCATTGTCCGGTGAATCTCACGTATCGTATCCAGGTTGGTAGACTGCACACCGATTTCCAGCTGAATCAGCCCCGGCCGCATGGTTTTTATCAATTCCATTTCTTCATCATTCAAAAGGTCTGCCGCAACCTCAAAATGGAAATTGGTAATGCCGTTATCATGCTCTTTGATATAACGCCAGACTGTCATGGCGTGATCATGTTTGCAGTTAAATGTACGGTCTACAAATTTAACCTGAGGTACTTTATGATCGATAAAAAATTGCAGTTCTTTTTTTACCAGTTCCAGATCACGGAACCGCAGACACTTATCTATAGAAGAAAGACAATAACTGCACGAAAATGGACATCCACGGCTTGTCTCATAATAAATAATCTTATGTTCAAAAAGCTCCATGTTCTCATATACAAACGGAACCTTACTCAGATCCATGGTCTTGCGCCATTCATTTTCCACAATCTGCCCGGTCTGTTCCCGGTATACGATTCCTTTCATATTCTGAAGTCCGTCCACTGTCTTGTCCTGATAAAAGTGTAAAAGATCGCAGAAAGTCTGCTCCCCTTCTCCTTTCATGACGCCATCCACTTCTGGCAGACGCTCCAGCACCTTTACTCCATCATAAGATACCTCCGGTCCGCCTATCCAGATGATGATCTGCGGCATCACTTTCTTGATCTCCCTGCAGATCTCTTCAACATAAGTAAGATTCCAGATATAGCAGGACAGACAGAGCATGTCCGGCTTCCTTTTGTAGATATCCCGCAGAATCTCATCGAGCTGCTGATTGATCGTATATTCTCCAATACTGATCTCATCTGATGTATCACCATACTTTTCCGCATATGCTTTCAAACAGTAGACTGCCAGATTGGAATGTATATATTTCGCATTGACTGCACCTAAAAGTACTTTCATATCGTTTCCTTTCCGTTTCCAAAAAGTTTTATCTTTAGTATCATACTCCATTTTCAGATTGGCGTAAACCAAAATGATAAAATAAAATCTCCTCAGATACATTGACATTTTTACAAAAACACGGTAAAATAATGTTCTGTGCAGCCGGGGTGCTAGCGGTACCCTGTACCTACAATCCGCTATAGTGGGGGTGATGCTGTGCCGAGGGCTTTACTTGTCAAAGCTGCCTCTGGTTTGTGGCGTTGAGATTTGGGTCTTACGCGGCGGGACTCTGTGAACCGTGTCAGGTCGGGAACGAAGCAGCACTAAGCAGAACCTCTCGGGTGCCGTAAGGTAGCCTGGGTTGAGTTTACAGCCAGAGTAACGTTTGGTAGGCTTTAGTTCGACGCACAGCGCACAGAAAAAAGAAATTACAAAAGCTACGGATTTTGCTTCCGTAGCTTTTTTCATGCAAAAAAGCCTGCCTTTGACAGGTTCTTCGATTAAGGATTTTCTTCCGGCATATTTGCTGATTCCTGTTCTTTCTTTTTCATCTTCTGCTTCTTGCGCAGTTCCTTGAAAAAGCTCTTCATCATCTGTGAGCATTCTTCTTCCAGAACTCCTGTCGTAAGCTCTGCCTGATGATTAAACGCTTCCACCTGTAGAAGATTCAGGATGGAACCGGCGCATCCGGCTTTCGGATTCATACATCCAACAACCACTCGTGGAATCCTTGCCTGTACAATGGCTCCGGAACACATCTGACATGGTTCCAGCGTTACATATAAGGTGCATTCTTCCAGCCGCCAGTCACCCATTACCTTACTTGCCTTTTTGATTGCAGAAATTTCTGCATGTGCAAGGGGATTCTTATCCGTTGTCCGCCTGTTGTATCCTCGTCCGATAATTTTCCCCTGATATACGATCACACAACCAATCGGTACTTCCTCAATCTTCCATGCTTTTTTCGCCTGACGGATCGCTTCCTTCATGTATTTTTCGTCTTCGGTCAATATCTTCCGCATCTTCCTTCTCCTTTACTTCTTTTCGAATCACTGCCCCTACCGGTCTGCACCAGTAACCGAAATGTTCCTCATCTTCAATCTCATATTCTTCCAGATCCAGTTCACCATCAGACGGCTTCATGAACTGATTGAATCCAAATGCTCCTGCCGCCCGCTGCTCGCCCGAAAAATAAAGTCCCGGAACCCCAATCCAGCATTTCCCTTCTTTTTCAAATGATACCAGATGATGGTAATTATAATATCCATGGAGCAGAAAATGATTATTCGCAAGCTTCCATTCCTTTCGCGGAAGTCCGGCAAGCTCCTGACGGGTGATCTTATAGATAACATCTTTTGCAGGCTCTGGTATCAGAGCCGGATCTGCTTCCTCTTCTTCAGACATATTTTGACCATTTTTCAGTTCCTTGATTACGTCTAATTCTTCCTCCGGAATCATCCTGCTGATATCCACCGGCTTTTCATCCTCCCAGACTGCCCCATAATATCTGGTATCCGCTCCGTTTTCAGTCCGCAGGAGCATCCCTCCAATCCTGCCAAATCTTTCGGTTCCACCGACATCTCCCGCTGTATAGCTCAGCTTATAACCAAATGCTGTCTGCGCCCCTCTGATCTCTCCCATTAAGATCCCTATGCACTGTCCATCCTCTTCATAAAACAGATAAATTTCCAGTGTACGACCTCCCGCTACGGGAAATCCTCTCCCATAAATCTGGACCACGGCCGCCTCTTCCTGCTCAAGAACCTTTACAAAACCTGTATTTCTTGTCCTTTTTCCATTCTGATATTCATATAAATACCGGATAAAGCTTTTCATAATCTAGCACCTGCACCTTCCTTCTAACTGCCTGTTCTAAACTATTCTGACTTTCCGGTAAAAATTACCATTTTTAAAAAATCAGAGCGGAATCTTCCGCTCTGACAAATAACTCATTGATTAATCCAGATAAATCGGTGGCTCGTAGTCTTTTCCCATCGTAGCTTTCTTTCGCTCTTCCACCCCAAGGAACGCCCACTCTGTCATGTCTGTCCACTTGTGATCTTTTCGGTCATATACCTGTACATAACCGATTCTGTGTGGATGCATACGCACACTGTTTGTCCGATACTCATGTCCGGTATATGGGTTCACATCTCCATTTACCAGATCTTCATCAATATCCTCCCGACGCTTGATCGGCTGGAAATCCTGCGGCCATCCGGAAGATTTCTTTTCCTTTTTCGGAGTAATCAGCTTTGTAAGTTTTGAAAATGGTGAATTTTTCTCCTCATGAACATTTTCAGTTTCCGCTTCTTCTACTACAGGATTTTCCTCTTTCTGACAGGTTTCCGGCTGATTCTCTTCATAAGCCGGCTGTTCCTGGTACGCTTCTTCCTGCGGTTCTGCCTCTTCCTGGTAAGCAGCTTCAGAAGTTTCCTCCGGAATCTCCTCACCCCCGGCTTCTTCAACCGCTTCTATTTCCTGTTCGGGCTCCTGTAATTCTTCTTCAATCTGTTCTGCGTCTTCTGCAGATACTTCCACATCATCTTCTGCCGGTTCTGTGTACGGCTCTGTTTCTTCTTCAGTCAGAATATCCTCTTCCAAAGTATCTGAATCCGCAATGCTTTCCGTCTCCTTGACAGCATGTTCTTCTGCATCAAGATCCAGTTCCATCTGTACAGCTTCTTCCTCCGGTTCTGCTGTGGTCTCTTCAAGTATATCTACAATCTCTCCAACTGTAATATCACGTTCTATATTCTTTTTTGCTTCTTCTCTTGCTGCCTTTCTTTCTTTTTTTGCGGTAAGCTTCTCAAGTTCTCTTCCCGTCGGCATCTCTTCTTCATCCAAAGCTTCCTTTTCCGAATCCGCATTACCCAGAATGCTGAGCTGGAACGGGCATCCAAGAATGTCTGCGATCATACGCATATCCTGCTCCTGAAAATTATCTCTGCCAAGCCGCTGTGTCAGATTCTGACGGGACATCTTTTTCCCGGTTCTTGCTTCGATTTCTTCTGCAAGCTCTTTAATCGTCATATCTTTTCTGCTTAAAACAATTTTTACCTGCTCCCCGAATGTGAGACTAATCATGTATTTTTCCTCCTTTTCTCCCCGTATAAATATATCTTCTTTTTAAATACAGACTTATTGCTTTGTTAACTTAAAACTTTCTTGATAAAGGAATCTTTTTCACTTATCTTTTATTCTAGCAAATGACATTTTATCCGTCAACACCTAATAAATGCACGAATTTTTTGTATTTTTTTCAAAAATAATTTGACAAATCAAAATCAGTCGCTATAATAAAGCGTATCAAGAACGACGGCGTTCCCTATTATCCGGGGAACGCCTTTTTTGTTCTTTTTTTTAAATCGAGAAGGAGGGAATCAGTTATGAAAAAACTAGAAATCATTATTCAACCGGAAAAACTGGAAGCCCTGAAAGCAATCCTGGATGCTTCCAATGTCAGCGGTATTATGATCAGTAACATTATGGGATATGGTAATCAGAAAGGACACAAACAATTTTATCGCGGTGCTGAATACAGCGTAAATCTTCTTCCTAAGATCAAAGTAGAAACTGTTGTTGAACCGGAAATTGCAGAACCTCTGATCCGGAAAATTGTCGAAGAGATCAAAACCGGTGCGTACGGCGATGGTAAAATTTTTGTTTACGAAGTACAGGATGCTGTAAGAATCCGTACCGGCGAACGTGGCTCTGCTGCTCTTTAGCTAAAAATATATGTGAATTAGAATAGTGTTGAATATCGTTATCAAAGAGGATAACTACAAATGAACTGCCTGTAGATCATTCATTGTAGCTATCCTTTTTATTTGAAATGGAGGATGTTAAATATGGGATTATCTGATTTAATTGCGGGCGGAATGGATGCAACCGCCGCCACTGAACTACTGCTTAATGTTGTCTGGACAATTGTCGGTGCAACTCTTGTTTACTTTATGCAGGCTGGATTTGCAATGTGTGAAGCCGGATTTACCAGAGCAAAAAATACTGGAAATATACTGATGAAAAATATGATGGACTTTGTACTTGGAAGTTTGTTCTTTTTCATCTTCGGATTTGCGATCATGCACGGAACCGACTGGAATGGTATCATCGGTATAAAAGGGTTCTTCAATCCTACAACACTTGCCGATGCCGACGGACTTTTCAACGGACTGCCAATCGGAGTCTTCCTTATTTTCCATACAGTATTCTGCGCCACATCCGCTACCATCGTATCCGGTTCTATGGCAGAACGTACAAAATTCCTTGCTTACTTATTATATAGTGCAGCAATCAGTATTTTTATTTACCCGGTAACCGGCCACTGGATCTGGGGCGGCGGATGGCTCGCTCAGATGGGATTCCACGATTTTGCAGGTTCCACAGCAGTCCATATGGTCGGCGGTATCTGTGCACTTGTTGGTGCAAAAATCCTCGGACCTCGTATTGGAAAATATGATAAAGAAGGGAATGCCCGTGCGATTCCCGGACACAGCCTTTCCATTGCAGCTCTTGGCGTATTTATTCTCTGGTTCTGCTGGTTCGGTTTCAACTGCGGCTCTACCACAGCAGCTTCCACAAACCTCGGTGATATCGCAATGACAACCAATCTTGCCGCTGCTGCCGCAACACTTGCAACCCTTGTTGTAACCTGGATCCGCTATGGAAAACCAGATGTATCCATGACATTCAACGGTTCCCTCGCCGGACTCGTAGCAATCACCGCCGGATGCGACACCGTCAGCAACTACTCTGCAATCATCATCGGACTGATTGCCGGTATCCTCGTCGTATTCTCCGTAGAATTCTTCGACAAAGTAGCCAAGATTGATGACCCGGTAGGTGCGATCAGTGTCCACGGCGTATGCGGTTTCACAGGCAGTATCCTCGTCGGAGTCTTCTCCCCGGAATACACCCTCAAAACCCAGGTGATCGGTGTCCTTTCAACCGTAGCCTACGTCCTCGTAATGGCAATCATCGTATTCACCATCATCGATAAAACCGTAGGCCTCCGCGTCACCAAAGGAGAAGAACTCGACGGTCTCGATATCCACGAACACGGCTGCTCAGCATATGCAGACTTTAACTTCCGTTTATAGCCGGGCGAAGTAAGAAAAAAAAGATATAGCCACTGGAATGCTCGCATTTCAGTGGCTATATCTTTTTTTCTTAGTGAGCGGCTACGCGACTGAGGAAAGTCACCTGACTTTCCGAGGTTCGCCCGGCGGATGGCTTGTACTACCTTTATCATTCTACACCCCCTGAAATCCTTCCATTTCAGTGGCTATATCTTTTTTTCTTAGTGAGCGGCTACGCGACTGAGGAAAG
>ERZ857965.1638-NODE-1638-length-21651-cov-8.734719_pt1 | contig 21651 bp, 18 predicted proteins | sample MGYA00519758_ERZ857965 | MGnify/ENA primary metagenome ERZ857965 (study PRJEB31778, sample SAMEA3449381) | human gut metagenome | biome: human gut; feature: human-associated habitat; material: faeces | place: United Kingdom | collected 2010/2012 ... | reverse complement strand
ACGTCAGCTGGGGCTTGCCGCTGGTGGAAGAATGTCCCATGGTCAGGGTCGTCACGGTGGCCCGTCCGCTGACCACGTTGCTGTACGCGCTCTCACCGGCGCTGTTGACGGCCTTGACCTTGTAGTAATAGGTCGTACCGGCCTTCGCGCCGGTGTTGGTGTAGGACGTAGCCGTCACCGTGCCCAGCAGGCTGTACGTCCCGTTCTGGCTGGTGGCGCGGTACACCTTGTAGGAGGTCGCACTGGACACGGCGTTCCACGTCAGCATGGGCTTACCGCTGGACGCGGAATGGCCGATCTTCACCACCGGCGCGGACAGCTTGGGCGCCACAGATTTGCTCTGCCCGCTGACAATGTTGCTGTACGGGCTCAGCCCGGCGTCGTTGCAGGCTTTTACGCGATAGTAGTACGTTGTGCCCGCCTTGGCCCCCGTGTTGGTATAGCTGGTGGCCGTGGTGGTGCCCAGCAGGCTGTACCCGGAGCCCTTGGACGTGGAGCGGTAGATGCGGTAGGATGTTGCGCCGTACACCGCGTTCCATGTCAGCACAGGCTTGCCGCTGGTGGCGGAGTTGCCGATGCGCACCACGGGGGCGGCGGGCCGGTCATTCTCATAGGTAAACTCCACAGCGGCGCTGAAAGCGCTGCGCGTGCCATCGGCGGAAATGGCACGGATCATGTACAGGTAGGACACACCGTTCTCCAGACGGTCAGATTTATCCGTATAGGCCGTACCGGTCTGGGTGACCTGACGCCAGAAGCTGTCCGCTCCGTAGCCCTCGTAATAGTTGTTGATGCTCCGCCATACCTCGTAGTCGGTGGCACCGGCAACGCCGTTCCACTTCACCACGGGGAAGCCGCTGCTGTCAGCGGTGACGGTGACGCCGGTGGGCGCTTTCGGCGCGAAAATGGCGGTGTAGTTGATGGTGGCCCGCTGCAGCGCGTCGTTATTCGGGCCGATATACACGCTGTCCCAGTCCGCCTGATCACCGCCGAAATTCACGGTGGTCAGGGCATTACAGCCAGCGAAGCTGCCGTTGGTAATGGCCGCGATCCTGTAGGGGATGGCGACGGTTTTGAGAGCGCTGCAGTTCTGGAACGCATGGTACCCCGTGTTCGTCAGCGCATAGGGCAGTATGAGCGCCGTCAGGCCGGTGCAGCTGTCAAAGGCGTTGTTGCCGATCCAGTACACCCCACTGGGAATGTGGAGGGAGGTCAGCTTTTCGCAATAGCCGAATGCCCAGTAATTGATCATCTGCAGATCATCGGGCAGCGAAACGCTGGTCAGCTGGCTGCAGTTGACAAATGCGCGGCCGCCGATGCTGGTAACGCCGGACTTTACCAGCACATGGCGTATCTCTCTGCGGTACCGGTCGGCATACCACGGTGCTTCGTCGTCCGGGGTGTAGTTCGGCATGGCGCCGGCGCCGCTGATGATCAGTGTGCCCTTGTCCAGCTTCCACGTCAGAGCGCCGATGGTGCCGCCAGCAGTTTGGGTGGCAGAGGGATCCCTGGGAATGTAGGTAAAGCTGTATTCGTTGCTGAATGTACCGGGTGTGCCGTCGGCGGCAATGGCCCGCACCTTGTAGTAGTAGGTGACGCCCATCTCCAGGGCTTCTTCATCGTGGTAGGCATTTTTGGTCGATGTAAAGGGTTCCGCGCCATACTGGCCATACTCACTGTAATAGTAGTGGTCGCCCAGCGAGGATGCTTCGCCGCGCCAGATCTCGTACTTGGCCGCACCGGTAATCGCTCCCCATTTCAGGTCGGGACAGCCGTAGCGGTCCTCGCTGCCGGTGAGCGTGGGCGCGGACAGAGCGGTGACGCTGGTGTATTTGACGGTGGCCGTCGTCAGCGGCGTGTTGCCGGAGTTGATGGTCATGGCCTTCCAGTCCGCCTGATTGCCGCCGAAATTCACGGTCTTGAGGGCGGTGCAGCCGTTGAAGGCATTGGCACCGACCACGGAGACGGCGCGGGGAATGGTGACGGTAGTCAGCTTCGTGCAGTTCTTGAACATCTGCCAGCTCACCGTCCGTACGCTGGCGGGCAGCCTGACACTGGTCAGACTGGGGCAATTCATAAAGGTGCAGCCGCCGAAGACAGTCAGGGAATCCGGCAGGGAGACAGTCTGTAACGCCGTGCAGCCGTAGAACAGGTCGCCGCTGACTCTGGTCACGCCGCTGGGGATGGTCACGCTGGTCAGCTTTGAGCAGTCCATGAAAACATCTGCACCCAACTCCTGCAGTCCGGTGGGCAGAGAAACGGATGTCAGATTTGTGCAGTTCGTGAAGGCGCAGGTGCCCAGATAGGTGACACCCTTATTCACCACGACCTTCTTCACCGTAGGCCGCAGCGCATCGGTGCTCCACGGCGCGTTGCGGTTGTAGTTTTCATCCAGAAAGTCATAGGTGGCTCCCTTGCCGCTGATGGTAAGGGTGCCGTCACTGGTCAGCTTCCACGTTACGTTGTCGCCGCAGGCGCCGCTGCGAACAGTCTCGGCGGCGTAGGCCGTGTCCACCAGCCCCAGCGGCAGCACGGTCAGCACCATCACCGCTGTCAGCAGGATGGACAGCAATCTTTTTTTCAACTTGATCTTCCCCTTTCTTTTCTGTGTCATACGGCACGCTTTTACAGACCCATTATAACGCGTTTTTGTGCAAAAACAATATGCTGGCTGCATAGTATGGCGCTTTTTTGACAGAAATTTAAAAATACAGATAAAGAGGGACGCCTGACGGCGTCCCTCCTTGGATCGGCTTTGCCTGTTCTCTTTTGCTTACTCGGCTTCGTAGATCGCCTTGCAGGCGCGGTATGTCTCGTAGCAGTCCAGCTTGGCCACCACCTCGAAGGGGGCGTGCATGCTCAGCACCGGCACGCCGGCATCCAGCGTGGCGATATTGCGGTTGGCCATATACTGGGCCACGGTGCCGCCGCCGCCGGCGTCGATCTTGCCCATCTCGCAGATCTGCCAGCGGACACCGGCCTTGTCCAGCACGCCGCGGACATAGCCCACCGTCTCGGCGTTGGCATCGGATGAGCCGGACTTGCCCCGTGCGCCGGTGTACTTGCACAGACCCACGCCGTGGTTGAGGAAGGCGGCGTTGCGCTTTTCGTACACATCGGCAAAGTTGGGGTCGTAGGCGGCGGTGACATCGGCGGACAGGCAGAAGGCGTTCTCGTAGCAGACGCGCAGGGCCACGTTCTGGCTGTCGCACAGGTCGTTCATGAAGGTATCGAAGGCGGCGGACTGCATGCCGGTGACGCCCATGGAGCCGATCTCCTCCTTGTCAGCCAGCACGCACACGGCGGTCTTCTCCGGCGTGCCGATGTCCAGCAGCGCCTGCAGAGCGGCGAAGCCGCAGACGCGGTCGTCGTGGCCGTAGGCGCCGATAAGACTGGCATCCAGACCGATATCGGTGGCGTTGACGGCAGGCACCGTCTCCAGCTCGGCGGAGGCAAAGTCCGCCTCGGTGATGCCGTACTTGTCGTACAGGCGCTTGAGCACCTGCAGCTTCACGCGGTCGCTGTCCTCGTCATCGCCCAGAGGACGGCTGCCCAGCAGGATATTCAGCGTCTCACCGGCAATGGCCTCGTTGAGGGGCTTTTTGCCCTGCTCCGCGCCCAGATGGGGCAGCAGGTCGGTGATGACCAGCTTGGGCTCGCTGCCCTCGCCGATGCAGACATCCACCACAGAGCCGTCGCGCAGCACCACGGGGCCGCGCAGCTCCAGAGGAATGGTGACCCACTGGTACTTGCGCACGCCGCCGTAGTAATGGGTCTTGAAGTAGGCCAGCTCGCTGTCCTCATACAGGGGGCTGGGCTTCAGGTCCAGACGGGGGGAGTCGATGTGGGCGGCGGTGATCTGTGCGCCCTCGGCCAGACTGCGGCGGCCAATGACGGCCAGCATCAGGCCCTTGCCCCGGTTGCAGGTGTAGACCTTGTCGCCGGCGGACAGGGACATGCCCCGCTTGTAGGCCACGAAGCCGTGCTTCTCCGCCAGCGCAATGGCGGCGCGGGCGCTGAGACGCTCCGTCTTACCGGCGTCCAGAAACGCCTTGTAGACGGTGCAGTAGGCCTCCATCTTCTCCAGCTCCGCCGCGCTCAGCACGTCGTAGCCGTTGCGGTCGTCCTTCAGGAGCTGCTTTTTCAGGGCTTTCAGTTCCTCACTCATGGTTCGTTTCCTCCTCAAAAATACGTTGTAATCTCTGATGGGCGATGGTTTCAAATGCGTCCGGTGTGGCGGCATCGTTCATCAGCACATCGGTGCAGTGGGTACGGTAAAAGTCATCGGGCTTCTGGGCCTGCACCCGCAGGCGGGCGTAGTCCTCCGGTATGCCGTCCCGGGCCATGATGCGGCGCACCCGCGTCTCCGCCGGGGCCAGCACGGCCACGGTGCGGCGGCAGAGCCGGGCCAGGCCGCTCTCCACCAGATTGATGGCGTCGATACCGATCAGCGGCGTGTCGCTGTCGTTGATGCGGCGCAGCAGCTCTTGGGGCAGGCGGTCAAAGATGATGGCGTTCAGCTTCTCCATCTCGGCGGGATCAGCGAACACGGCGGCGCCCAGCTTCCGGCGATCCAGCGAGCCGTCCGGTGCGAATACCGGGCCGAAGGCGGCTGTGATGGCGGCGCGCAGCGGCTCATCGGTGCGCAGCAGCTCATGGTAGACGGCGTCGCAGTCCAGCACCAGACCACCCATGCGCTCCAACGCCCGGAGGGCGCTGGTCTTGCCCGCGCCGGTGGGGCCGGTGAAGCCGATGACAAGCGGCGACACGTCCACCACATGGAAGCCCGCCGCCTTTTTCAGGCGGTTGGACACCGCAAGGCCCAGACCGGATTCGTCCGGACACTGGGCATAGATCTCCGGCACGTCCGTGTCATCGAAGGTGCGCAGGGCATCGAAAACATGCTGTGCCTGAGCCAGCTTGTCATCTGCGGGGCCAAGGCGGTGGACGATATGACCCGCGAACAGCGGAGCGTACTCGTCGAAGCAGATGACGCCCGCGCCCTCCGGCAGGTGCTGCTGTATGTAGGCGGCGCTGCGGCGGGCGGGGCCCGCGACCACCGTAACGGCGGCCTTGGGCGCGTAGTGGCGGTACTTCATGCCGGGGGCGCGGGGACGCTCCCCCTCCCCCATTTTGCGGCGCACGGCGTCGTCCACGGCTACCTCGCCCAGCACCTGCTCCAGCGCCTCCAGCGGCAGTCCGCCGGGGCGCAGCAGACGGGGCGGCTGCACCGTCAGGTCGAGGATGGTGCTCTCCACCCCCACGGTGCAGGGCCCGCCGTCCACGATGCCCTCGATCTTGCCCAGCATGTCCTCCATCATGTGCCCGGCAGTGGTGGGGCTGGGACGGCCGGAGGTGTTGCCGCTGGGCGCGGCTATCGGTACGCCGGCGGCTTCGATGATGGCCAGCGTCACGGGATGGTCGGGGCAGCGGACGCCCACCGTTTCCAGCCCGCCGGTGGTGCGCAGGGGCACGATGTCCCGGCGGGACAGGATCATGGTCAGCGGCCCGGGCCAGAACCGCGCCGCCAGCTGATACGCGGCATCGGGCACGTCCCGGCAGTACCGCGCCAGCCAGTCCGCCGAGGGGACATGGATGATAAGGGGGTTATCCTGCGGGCGGCCCTTGGCCTCGAAGATGCGGCGCACCGCGTCCTCGTTAAGGGCATCGGCCCCAAGGCCGTACACCGTCTCCGTGGGGATGCCCAGCAGGCCGCCCCGCCGGAGGATAGCCGCCGCTTCCGCGACGGCGTTTTTGTCCTGTTCCGGATGGAATATCCTGGTCTCCAAGGGAATTTCCTCTTTTCGCAGTTTACTTACAGGCCCAGCTCCTCGCCCACCAGCACCACCTTGATGCGGCCGGGCACCTTACAGAAGCGGGTGACGACCATCTGGGCACAGATGCAGTCGGGGCTGGTGCAGTCGGCGCACTGGCCGTTGGCGGAGCAGGGGGTCTTGCCGTTGAAGCGCTGGGCGTTGGCGGGGGCGGCGATGTGGCGGGCGCGGGCGATGGCGCCGTCCAGATCGGCGGCGACCTTGTTCATACCGGCCACCACGATGACCTGCTTCGGGCCGAAGCACAGGGCAGCCACGCGGTTGCCCATGCCGTCGATATTCACCAGCTGGCCGTCCTCGGAGATGGCGTTGCTGCTCATAAGGAACGTGTCGCAGGTCAGGGCCTGATGCAGCATGGCCATGCGCTCCTCCGGTGTGCGGGCGGTGTCGCGGTCGATCACCGGCTGGCCGCGATGGCGCAGGCGCTCCTTGATGCCCAGCTCGTCCACGGTGGCCACGCCGCCCCAGCTCACCACGTCGCCGGCGGGAATCAGCTCCAGCACCTTCTCCACGGCCTCATCGGCGGTGGAACAGTAGTAGCCCTCCATGTTCCGCTTGTGCAGCGCGGCGGCCACACGCGGGCCGGACTTGTCATACATCTTTTTCTTGGGTTCCAGCATGGTTCATTCCTCCTTGCTTTCTTGCAGTCTCCGGGCCTGATCGCTGAGGATCAGGGCGTCGATCATATCATCAAGCTCGCCGTTCATGACGGCGGCGATGTTGAAATTCTTGCTGTCCCCGGTGAGCCGGTGGTCTGTGACCCGGTTCTGGGGGAAGTTATAGGTGCGGATCTTGCCGCTGCGGTCGCCGGTGCCCACCTGACTTTTGCGGGTGGCGGCGATGGCGGCGCTCTGCTTCTCCCGCTCCGCCTCGTACAGCTTGGAGCGCAGGATCTTCATGGCGCGGTCCTTGTTCTTGTACTGGCTGCGCTCGTCCTGACACTCCACCACCGTGCCGGTGGGCAGGTGGGTAATGCGGATGGCGGACTCCGTCTTGTTGACGTGCTGCCCGCCGGCCCCGGAGGAACGGAACGTGTCGATCTGCAGGTCTTTGGGGTCGATGGTGAACTCCACCTCCTCCGCCTCGGGCATGACGGCCACGGTGGCGGCGGAGGTCTGGATGCGGCCGGAGGATTCCGTCTCCGGTACGCGCTGGACGCGGTGGGTGCCGGCCTCGAATTTCAGGCGCGACCAGACACCGGCGCCCTCCACCTCGGCGCTGACCTCCTTGACGCCGCCCAGCTCCGTGTCGTTCTCATTGACCACGGTGAGCGTCCAGCCACGGCGCTCGGCGTACATGGTGTACATCCGCAGCAGGTCGGCGGCGAACAGCGCCCCCTCCTCTCCGCCGATACCGGCGCGTATCTCCAGAATGACGTTTTTCTCATCGTTGGGATCTTTGGGCAGCAGCAGGCGCTTCAGCTCCTCCGTCAGGCGCTCCATATCGCCGCGGGCGGCGGACAGCTCCTCCTGCGCCAGCTCCCGCAGCTCCGGGTCGGCCAGCATGACGGCGGCGTCCTCCGCCGTCCGGGCCGCGCGGGCATAGGCGCGGTAACAGGTCACAAGGGGCGTCAGCTCCTTCTGCTCACGGCTGAGGGCGGTGAGCCTTTCCCGGTCGGTATACACCGTGGGGTCGGACAGCTGATGCTCCACCTCCGTCAGGCGGTGCTCCACGGCTTTCAGCTTTTCCAGCATGGCGCACCCTCAGTTCTGCTCCAGCCAGCGCTGGACGTTCTGGATGAAATCGTTGCGCCAGAACTCGTAGCCCTCGCTGCCGGGCCGCAGGGACACGGCGAACAGCCGCTTGGCCGCGGTGTAGAGATCCATCTGATCGTAGACCTCCTCGCTGCGCTGGGTGGTACTGCGGGTGACGACATAGGCCACGCGGTGCAGCTCCAGCCCCCGGCGCTTCAGCAGGGAGCGGACGGGGCTGGCCATGCGGCCCGCCCACACGGGAGTGCCCACGATCACCAGCTTGTACGCCTCCAGCGGCCTGGCCGTTTCGAAGGGACGCAGGGGCTTGGTGGATGTCTTCATGGCGTCCATGCCGCTGCGCAGATAGCCCTTCCAGCCGCTGCGGTCGCGCTCGTCGCTGATGGCCACAATCTCCGCGTCCAGCGCCTCGGCGATCTCCTTGACGGCGCGGCGGGTACTGCCGGTACGGGAATAGTAAATGCACAAAATATCGCTCATATCAATTCTCCTGTTCCTCCGCTTGCAGGCTCAGCTCCTCCCAGCGGGTCATCTCCTGCTCCAGTCGGGCCTCCAGCCCCTGCTGCCGCAGGTACAGCTCCCCCAGCTTCTCCGCGTCGCAGGCGGCGGCCTCCATATCGCGGTCCAGCGCTGCCAGAGACGCCTCCAGCTTGGAGATGGCCGTCTCGCAGATGGTCAGCTGCTTGCGGGCCGCCTGCTGGGCGCGGCTGCCCCTTCCGGCGGGGGCGGATTTTTTGGGCTGGGCCGGTGCGGCGGCGGGCTGGGCGGCGCGGTGTGCCTCCTCCCGCACCTGCCGGTACTGCATGAAGCCCATGGGGTAATCAGTGACGGCGTGATCCTCCAGCTCCCAGACGCGGGTGGCAAAGCGGTTGATAAAGTAACGGTCATGGCTGACGAACAGCAGCGTGCCGTCGAATTCCTCCACCGCCTGCTCCAGCCACTCCCGTGAGTCGATGTCCAAGTGGTTGGTAGGCTCGTCCAGGATCAGGAGGTTGATGCTCTCATCCATCAGCATACATAGCCGCAGGCGGCTCAGCTCGCCGCCGGACAGCACGGAGACGGACTTGAACACATCCTCGCCGGTAAACTGGTAGGCCGCCAGACGGTTACGGGCCGACTGGGGCGTGATGTCCAGCTCATAGAGCATGGTGTCCAGTATGCTGCGCTCCGGGTGGTCAAAGTGGATGACCTGCGGCAGATATGCCGCCTTGACCGACGGCCCCAGCCGGATCATGCCCCTGTCCGGGCAGTCAAGGCCCATGAGCATGTTCAGCAGGGTGGTCTTGCCGGTGCCGTTCTCGCCCAGCAGGGCGATGCGCTCCCCGCCCTCCACTCGGAGGTACACGTCCTCGAACAGCTTCCGCTCTCCGAAGGACTTCGAAACGCCCTTGACCTGCAAGACCTCATCGCCCTTGAATTCCCGGCTCTGAAAGCGGGCCTCCAGACGGCGGGCCTTGGTGGGCTTCTGGGTGGTGCGCATCCGTTCGATGCGCTTTTCCATGGAGAACGCCCGCTTGTGCAGGGCGTCGTTGCCCATGAACGCCCACAGGTGCATCTGCTCGGCGGCCTTCTCCAGCTGTTGGATCTTTGCCTGCTCCTTCAGGTACTGCTTCATGCGCTCCTGATAGCGGCGTTCCTTTTCAATGGCGTAAAAGCTGTAATTCCCGCTGTAAAACTCGGCCTTGCCGTCCTGTATCTCGATGATGCGTGTCACAGTACGGTCGAGGAAATAGCGGTCATGGCTGATGGTGACCACAGTACCCCGGAACCTACGGAGGTATTCCTCCAGCCACTCCGTGGCCTGCAAGTCCAGATGGTTGGTGGGCTCGTCCAGCAAGAGCACGTCCGTGTCCTCCAGAATGAGACGGCCTAAGTTCACACGGGTCTTTTCACCGCCGGACAGCCGGTCGAAAGGGCGGGTACGCATCTCGTCGGAGATGCTCAGGCCGTTGGCCACCTTGTTCACCGCCGTATCGGTATCCCAGCCGCCCAGCCCCTCGAAGCGGGCGTTCAGCTCGCCATAGCGGCGGAGGGTGGCCTCGTCGGACGCGCCCTGCTCCATGCGGAGAGCCAGCGCGTCCATCTCGTCCTTCATGCGGAACATCCGGGCAAAGGCGGTTTGCAGCACGTCCTCCACCGTGTAGCCCTCGGGATAGACGGGGATCTGGGAGATCAGGCCCACCCGGCGGCCGGAGGCGATCTGCACCGTACCGCTGTCGTAATCCAGCTCGCCGGTGAGGATCTTGAACAGTGTAGTCTTCCCCGCGCCGTTGCGGCCCAGCAGACCCACACGCTCGCCGGTGTCGATCTGGAACGTCAGGCCGTCCAGTATTTTCTTTTCCAGGTCGAAGGACTTCACCAGTCCCTCCACGCGAATGTCGATCATTTAGCTCTGTTCCAGTTCCTTTACGATGTTTTCAAAATGCATGGCGTGGGACGCCTTCACCAGCACGGCCGTGCCTTCGGTAAAGGCGGCGCGGATGACGGGCATGGCATCGTCCACCGATGCGTACCACCGGGCATTGGGTGCAGCGGACGCGATATTCCGCGCCTTTTCCCCGATGGCAATGACGCTATCCAGATGCAGCTCGCCCGTCAAGACGCCGATGGCGCGGTGGGCGGAGACGGTCAGCTCCCCCAGCTCGCCCATGTCGCCCAGCACCGCCGCCCGGCGGCGGGCCGGCGTTACTGCCAGCAGCTTCAGTGCTTCCTCCATGGCCTGTGGATTGGCATTGTAGCAGTCGTCGATGAGCAGACGCCCCTCCGGCAGACGGATGAGGTGCATCCGGGAGCCGGTGGGAACATAGGCGGCCACACCGGCGGCGATCTCCTCCCCCGTCAGGCCCAGTGCCTCGCCGATGGCGGCGGCCATGGCCATGGGGTAGATCATAAAGCTGCCGGGGGACGCGGCCGTCAGCCGGTAGGAGGCTCTGGCGGTGGTGACGGTGCAGGCGATGCCCTCGATGCCCCGGTCGTCCACGTCGGTGACGCGGACATTGCAGTTCTCCCCTCTGCCGCAGCGCAGGATGGTCTGGGGCAGGGCGACGGTGTTCAGCAGCGGGTCGTCGCCGTTGAGGACGGCGATGCCGTCCGGCGACAGGTGCTGGAATATCTCGCACTTGGCCCGCAGGATACCCTGCCGGGTATTGCCCAGATTTTCAATATGGGCGTCGCCCACGTTGGTGATGACGGCAATATCGGGCCGTACCATCTCGCCCAGATAGCGTATCTCGCCGAAGTGGTTCATGCCCGTCTCGATCACCGCCGCCTGATGCTGCGGCGCAAGACCCAGCAGCGTCAGGGGCGTGCCGATATCGTTGTTGAAATTGGCCTGTGTCTTTAAGGTGTCATACCGCCGGGACAGGACGGCCGCCACCATCTCCTTGGTGGTGGTCTTTCCCGCCGAGCCGGTGATCTGCACCACCGGCAGGGTAAAGCGGCTGCGATACCAAGCCGCCAGTGCCTTCAGGGCAAGGCGGGTATCTGCCACCTGCACATAGAGCTTACCGGGCAGCAGCGTCTCCGGCGTCCGTGCCGTGAGACAGCCGGCGGCGCCGGAGGACAGGGCGCTGCCGATATAGGCGTGGCCGTCGAAGCGTTCGCCGGTCAGAGGGATGAACAGCTGCCCCGCCGAGACGGCGCGGCTGTCGGTGGTGACGCCGGTGATGAGGGCGCTCCCCTCCCCCTGCAGCAGCGTGCCGCCCACGGCGGCGCATATCTCCCGGACGGTGCAGGGGATCATAGGTGCGCCGCCTTTCGCAGCGCCAGAGAATCCGTGACGATCCTTTCGCACAGGTCGGCGTAGGACAGACCCACCTGCGCCGCCTCCTGCGGCACAAGGCTGGTGGGCGTCATGCCCGGCAGGGTGTTGACCTCCAGACACCAGGCGTTTCCGTCCTCGTCCAGAATATAGTCGGAGCGAGAGTAGACGGACAGTCCCAGTCCCCGGTGGAGCGTCAGGGCCATCTCGCCGATCTGCCGCCATTCAGCCTCGGTGATAGGGGCGGGGCAGATCTCCTCCGCGCCGTCCTTCTGGTACTTGGAGACATAGTCGAAATAGGCGCCCCTGGGGATGATCTCCACGGCGGGGAGATAGGTGTCGCCCAGCACGGCGATCTGGATCTCCCGCCCCTTGATCTTCTTCTCCACCACCACATGGCCGCCGTAGCGCAGCAGACCGCGCAGCGCCTTTTCCAGTTGCTCCCTGGTGTCGGGCAGCTCCACGCCGATAGAGCTGCCGCCGTTGACGATCTTCACGGCGCAGGGTACGGCCAGCTCCTCCGCCAGCCGGGGAATATCGGACTCTGTATAGTACACATCGCGCCAAGGGGCGGTGCGGACGCCCAGCGAATCCATAAAGCGCTTGGTAACGGCCTTGTCCATGGCCATGCCGCTGCCCAGATAGCCGGAGCCGGTATAGGGTACGCCCAGCAGATCCAGCGTGGCCTGGATCCGGCCATCCTCGCCGCAGCTGCCGTGCAGCGCCAGAAAGACGATGTCGGCCATCCGGCAGACGGTCAGCACGTCCTTGCCCAGCATACTGGGGCTCTGATCCTTCCGGCTGCGTCGCACAGCCTCCAGATCCGGCTCCACGCTCTCCACATGGTTGTCGGGGCACAGGCCGTCCGGCGCGTTGAAAATATCCTCCAAGCGTCCCTCGTAGCTCTCGAGTCCCAGAAACATATCCACCAGAATGGCCTGATGCCCCTTTTCCCGCAGGGCACGGCAGACGCCGGTACCGCTGGTCAGCGCCACCTGGCGCTCCGTGGAAAGGCCGCCGGCCAGAACAACGATCTTCATGTGTGATCCCTCGCTTTCAGGGCGGCGCAGACCTCCCAAAAGCCCACGCGCCCAGTGTTTGATGTTCCATTATAGCACGGCGGGCCGATGATTACAACCGATTTTGCTTTGAACAAAGCGTAAACAAAAGGAGCGCGCCCCGCAGGACGCGCTCGGATGCGCTATCGCAGCCACTCCGGTTTGGAGCGGCCCTGTACGCCGGACACCATGCCCATGGACACGAACAGCATCAGCAGAGACGAGCCGCCGTAGCTGATGAAGGGCAGCGTCAGGCCGATGACGGGCATGACGAACAGGCACATGCCCACGTTGACGATGACCTGAAAGATCACGGTGCTGGCCACGCCGATACAGACAAGGCTCTCCATCCGGGTCTTGGCCCGGCGGGCCACCCAGACGCAGCGGAGAATGATGGCCGTCAGCAGTACCAGCGTCAGCAGGCAGCCCAGCATACCCAGCTCCTCGCCGATGACGGTGAAGATGAAGTCCGTGTGGCGGTTGGGCAGGTTGTAGCTGTACTCGCTCTGGGTCTGGGTGCCGTGGAACAGCCCCTGTCCCGTAAGCTTGCCGCTGCCCAGCGCCATAAGGCTGCGGGTCTGCTGCCAGCCGGTGTCCTGCGGGTCAAGGCTGTGGTCGAACAGCACCTGAAACCGGAGCTTCATATAGGTGGGTATCTTGTTGAGATCCCACAGCGCCCAGAATGCCACGCCGCCGACCACGCCGCCCAGCAGGAACCATCGCAGCGCCACGCCGCCCACAAAGCACATACAGGTGAAGATGAACAGAAGCACCAGTGCGCTGCCCATATCCGAGGACACCTTGTAGTACAGGGCAAAGATCACGCCCAGATGGGCCGCCAGGAACAGGATGGAGGGGATGCTGCTCAGATTGCGGTTTTCCTTGAGCCACGCCAGCTGCTTGGCCAGCACCAGCGTCAGGGTCAGCTTGACGATCTCGGCAGGCTGCACCTGTACCGGCAGAAACGGAAAATCCAGCCACGCCCTGTTGCCGGTGTTGTCCTCGATGCCCAGCGGCGTCACCAGCAGCAGAATGAAAACCAGTCCCGTCAGAAATATCCATTTCCAGTATTTGGACAGGTCATTGAGATCCACCTGCGACACCAGCAGGTACAGGATAACGCCCAGCAGCAGCGCGGCGGACTGGACGGCCACCAGACGCCATGTGTGCATGTAGCGGGTGGCGCTGGCCACCATGAGGACGCCGAAAAGCGATGCCGCCGCGCAAAGCGCCAACAACACCAGATCCGTCTGGCGCAGCATATCCGAAAAAAAGTCGCGTAAACGGCGGAACACGGGCGTCCCTCCTCTCCGTTAAAATGCTCATAAAGCGGTATTAGTGTACCACAAGAAGTTTTATCTGTAAACCGGCGTTTCGCTCTTTTCTTTTGGCGGCGGGTGTGGTACAATGAAGCGATTTGAGCAAAAGCGGGGTGACGGCATGGAATATCTGTCCCACAGTCCGGAGGAGACGGAGCGCATCGGCGAGGAGCTGGGGCGCACGCTGCACCCCGGCTGCGTGGTGGCCTTCCGGGGCGGACTGGGCATGGGCAAGACGGCGTTCACACGCGGCCTTGCCCGGGGGCTGGGCTGCCGGGGTCGTGTGACCAGCCCCACGTTCACCATCGTCAATGAATACAGCGGGGACATCCCCCTGTTTCATTTTGATATGTACCGGCTGGGCGGCGAGGACGAGCTGTTCGACATCGGCTGGGAGGATTATCTGGCCCGGGGCGGCGTGTGCGCCGTGGAGTGGTCAGAGCAGGTGTCCGGCGCGGTGCCGGAGGACGCCGTCCTTGTGGATATCGCACGGGGCGAGGGTGAAAATGACCGCATCATCACCATCAAGGGAGGCGAGGGACTGTGAAGATACTGGCACTGGAGACATCCGCCAGGAGCGTATCCGCCGCCGTCACGGAAAACGGCACGGCGCTGGCCTCCGCCTATCAGAACCGGGGGCTGACCCACAGCGTGACGCTGATGCCCCTCATTGACGGGATGCTGCATGCGGCGGGCCTGTCGCTGGATGACATCGGGCTGATCGCCGTGACCAACGGCCCCGGCAGCTTTACGGGCCTGCGCATCGGTGTGTCGGCAGCCAAGGGTCTGGCGTGGGCCAAGGAGCTGCCCTGCTGCGGCGTATCCACGCTGGCGGCCATGGCACGCACCGCCGCTGATTTTCAGGGACTCATCATCGGGGCCATGGACGCCCGGCGGCAGCAGATCTACCATGCCCTGTTCCGGGGTGAGAGCGGGCGCGTCACCCGCGTAACGGAGGACTGCGCTATCTCTCTGGAGGAGCTGGCAGCCCAGCTGCGGGACATGCCGGAGGACAAGCTGGTGGTGGGCGACGGCGCGGCGCTGTGCGCCGGCTATCTCAACGATGCGGGCATCCCCTGCCGCATGGCGGAGGAATCCCACCGGATGCAGTCCGCCGTAGGCGCGGCGCTGTGCGCGGAGGAGATGGCGGCGCGGGGCGAAACGGTGACGGCGCAGGGCCTGGAGCCGGTGTACCTGCGGCTCAGTCAGGCGGAGCGGGAGCGGCTGGCCCGGGGCCTGAAGATCACGCTGGACTGAGACTTTTATCGTATTCCATGCAAAATTTTACATACACGGAGGAGACAAAAATGTACAGCGAGAAAGTTCACATCATGAATCACCCTCTGGTGGCGCATAAGCTGACCATTATGCGCGACAAGAACACCAGCGTCAAGGATTTCCGGGAGCTGGTGTCCGAGATCGGTATGCTCATCACCTACGAGGCTACCCGCGATCTGCCCCTGACCACCAAGCACATCGAGACGCCCATCTGCGAGATGGACGCGCCCACGCTGGCGGGCCGCAAGTTCGTGGTCGTGCCCATCCTCCGTGCCGGCCTGGGTCTGGTGGACGGCGTACTGCGCATGGTGCCCTCCGCCCGTGTGGGCCACATCGGCATGTACCGCGACGAGGAGACGCTGGAGCCCCATCCCTACTTCTGCAAGATGCCCAAGGACGTGGCCGAGCGCGACGTGCTCATCGTCGATCCCATGCTGGCCACCGGCGGCTCCGCCGCTGAGGCCATCGGCGAAATGAAGAAGTTCGGCTGCAAGCACATCAAGCTGATGGTGCTGGTGGCGGCTCCCGAGGGCATCGAACACATCCAGAAGCTGTTCCCCGATGTGGACATCTACGCCGGCGCCGTGGATGAGAAGCTCAACGAGAACGGCTACATCGTCCCCGGTCTGGGCGATGCAGGCGACCGTATTTTCGGCACAAAGTAACGTTTTCTCCGCGAAACGCCCCCTGATGGGGGCGTTTTTGCGTCTCCAAGCGGCCTACGGCCTGAAAAAGCACCGGATACTGGAGAAATTCGACGTTTTGCCTGTTTGACGATTGACCTGTCATGTGGTATACTGTTCCTGATTTTGAAATTCCCGGAAGGAGCTGCACTATGCGCGTTATCGATCTGGAAAACATCAAGGGATCCATGAACAACGAGACACAGTTCGTACTGCGGTGCGAGGAGGTATTCCACGACAAGATCTCCGCCGCCGCAGCCACCATTCTCTCCGGCAACCGCCCCATCGTGGCGCTGACCGGCCCCTCTGGCAGCGGCAAGACCACGACCGCCATGCGTCTGAAGGACTATCTGGAAAATCTGGGCGTGACGGTATGCCTGCTGAGCATGGATAACTTCTTCCTGCCGTTGGATCAGCGTCCGCCGGAGGCCACGGACTGGGAATCCCCCTACTGCGTCAACGTGGATCTGCTGGTGTCCTGCATCAGCCGCCTGCTGGACGGCAAGGAGGTTGATATCCCCTGGTATGATTTTAAGTCCGGCAGCACCGGCGGCTACAAGAAAATGCAGGGTGAAAAGGGCTGCATCGTCATCGCGGAGGGAATCCATATGCTCAATCCCCTGATCTTCGACAAGATCCGCGGCGCTGCCACCGGCATCTATGTCGCCCCCCGCACCCGCATCCTCACCAACAACGACCGCGTGGTGCGGCCCGAGCAGCTGCGCGTGGCACGGCGGCTCATCCGGGACTACAATACCCGTGGCCACTCCCTGCGGGAGACGGTGGAGCGGGCGGAAAGCGTAAATCGGGGCGAGGTCAACTATATCAAGCCCTATAAGGGCAACGCCGCTATTCACATTGACTCCTTCCACGACTATGAGCCGTGCATCCTGACCAAATGCCTCAGCGAGATCCCCAATATTCGGGAGGAGCTGACGGCGGAGTATCTGCAGGCACACGATCTCACCGATCTCATCGACGTGGTGGAGACGGTGCCGCCGCTGCACACCCCCTTCGTGCCCCGGAACTCCATCGTCCGCGAATTCGTGGGCGGCAGCTGCTATGAATATTGATGTTTGCGTATAACGCTACAAAGGAGGTCGTATTATGAACCGTATCGTCACCATCAGCCGTGAGTTTGGCTCCGGCGGCCGTGAGCTGGGCAAGCGTCTGGCCGAAGCACTGCACATCCCCTGCTATGACCATGAGATCATCGAAATGATCGCCAAGGAGAACGGCTTTAACGAAGACTATGTGGCACATATGTCTGAAAAAAGTATCGAGGCCGCCTATCCCCTGACCATCGGCCACCGGTTCGGCGTACCTCCCTTCCAGATCATAGACCAGCCCATCCGCGTGGCCGTGGCCCAGCGCCAGATCCTGGAGAACTTCGCCAAGAGCGGCGACTGTGTCATCGTGGGCCGGGGCGCGGACGTGATCCTGAAGGCGTATAAGCCGCTGAACATCTTTGTGTATGCCGACAAGGAATCCAAGATCGAGCGGTGCCAGCGCCGCGCTCCCGCCGGAGAGAACATGACCGTCTCCGAGATCGAGAAGCGCATGAAGCAGATCGACCGCAACCGCGCCCAGCACCACCAGATGTACAGCGACAGCAAGTGGGGCGCCAAGGAGTCCTATGACCTGTGCGTCAACACCACCCGCCGTTACGTCAAGGATCTGGTTCCCGCCATCGCCAAGTTCTGCGAGGACTGGTTCAACTCCCACGAATAAGATATATACGAGAACGCCCGAAGCATCAGCTTCGGGCGCTTTTTGCTTGTTCATATTATCGGGCAGTATGGGAACACTACCGGCAAAGGAGTGATGGTATGATCCCCTGCACCGACAGCTGCCAGTGGCAGCGGGACGGCTTATGTACGCTGGCGGTCTGCGGCGCTGCGGGGCAGCCCAGCACCGGGCACCCCTGCGTCCACTACCTGCCTATTGCCCCCGGGCCAGCAGACGCAGCGCCTCCGAAATGTTCCGGACAGGCAGCAGCTCCAACGTGGAGCGTGCCCGGAGGTCAACGGCGTGATGCGCCGGAATGATGCACTGTGTAAAGCCTAAGCGCTTTACCTCTGAAAGCCGCTGCTCCATGTGGCTGACGCTGCGTATCTCCCCGGAAAGGCCCACCTCGCCCACAGCGGCCATGCCGTTGGGCACAGGCTTGTCCAGATAGCTGGAGGCGATGGCCACCACGGCGGCCAGATCGGCGGCGGGCTCGTCCAGCGTCAGGCCGCCAATGATGTTCAGATAGGCGTCGCACTGGCTGACCTTCAGCCCGCCCCGCTTTTCCAGCACCGCCAGCAACATGGCGGCGCGGTTGTAGTCGAAGCCGTTGCTGCTGCGGAGGGGCCGTGCCCCGGCACAGGGGGCGATGAGGGCCTGTATCTCCGCCAGCACAGGGCGTGCGCCCTCCATGACGCAGGTGACGCAGGTGCCCGAGGCGTCTTGCGGACGGCCGGACAGCAGCATCTCCGAGGGGTTCTCCACCTCCCGCAGACCGCTGTCCAGCATCTCAAAGACGCCGATCTCGTTGGTGGCGCCGAAGCGGTTCTTGGCGGCCCGGAGGATGCGATAGGTCATGCGGCTGTCACCCTCGAAGTACAGCACGCAGTCCACCATGTGCTCCAGCACCTTGGGGCCGGCGATGGAGCCTTCCTTGTTGATGTGACCGATGACGAACACAGTGATGCCCGCCCCCTTGGCCAGCTCCATCAGCGCCATGGTGCACTGCTTCACCTGGGCGATGCTGCCGGGCATGGAGTCGGATTTATTGGTCAGGATGGTCTGCATGGAGTCCACGATCAAGATCTGCGGCTTGACCTCCTCCACTGCGTCCAGAATGGTTTCCAGGTTGTTCTCCGCTAGAATATAAAGATCCTTGCAGCGGATGTCCAGCCGGTCGGCACGGAGTTTGATCTGTCGGGCGGATTCCTCACCGGAAACGTACAAAACGGTGGTAAACTGGCTCAAATGGTCGCAAATCTGCAACATCAGCGTGGATTTCCCGATGCCAGGTGCACCGCCGATGAGCACCAGAGAACCCTGAACGGCGCCGCCGCCCAGCACATGATCCAGCTCCCCCATGCCGGTCTGGAAGCGCAGCTCCTCCGAGTCCTCAATCTCACTGAGCCGCTTAGCCTGGGGGCGGCTGTGCAGACCGCCCACGGCGGGTCTGGCACTGCCCCGCACCCGTTCGGAGGGCTGCTCCACGATGGTGTTCCAGTTGCCGCAGATGGGACAGCGCCCCTGCCATTTGGGGAACTCGTTGCCACATTCGGTGCAGAAAAAGATGGTCTTTGCTTTCATCGGTGTCACTCGCTTCCGTTGGTCAGCCGGTCAGGTAGGCGCTCATAAGCACCATGGCCAGCTTGGTCTGATAGTCCTCCTGCTGCAGCAGCTGATCCTCCCTAGGGTTGGACAAAAACCCGCACTCCACCAGGATGGCACGGCAGTTGATGTGGTTCATTAAATAGACTTTTTTGGCTATCCTGGTGGCCTCCCGTTTGGGGTCGGTACCCAGAGTCTCCCGCAGCAGCTGCTGGGTGTGCTGTGCCCATAAGACGCTCTCGCTGTCATTGCGGAAGAACACCTGTGCGCCGCTGGCGGATTTGGCCGAGTGGTTGTTCTGGTGGACGCTGAGCAGCACCGCCCCCGGCGTCTCGTTCACCAGCGCCGCTCGGTTGTATAGGTCGCTGCGCTTCTTCTCCCGCAGGGTCTTGGCGGAACTGTCCGCAATGGAGGTGTCCGTGTCTCGGGTCAGCTTGGTGCGCACGCCGTACAGTCCGGCCAGCTGGTCTACCTTTAGCACGATGGACAAGTTGATGCCGCTCTCCGGCACGCCGGACAAGGACACCGCTCCCCCGTCCTCCCCGCCGTGTCCGGCGTCTAAGATGAGGGTCTGTTGGGGGTACCGAACCCAGGCGGCGGCGGAAGCGGCAGTGCTGGCCTGCGCCAACTGGAAAATCCAAAAGGATAGGGTCAAAAAGAAAAGCAGACAGAGGAAGAATCGCATCACTTTGTTCATGTTACATCACCGAAACAAGCCTATGCGTTTCCTGTTCATTGTAGCACAAAAAGCCAGGGGTGAGAAGCGCTTTCACGCACGGATGGCGGCGGCGGACATAGAATGGAGGGAAAACGGTCGAATCTCCGTGCCGTTTCTATTCCAGAGAAAGGAGCGATTGCTTTGAGCTGTTGCAAACAACCCACCTCACTGGCGGCGTGCCCCCGCGACTTTGGCACTATGCCTGACTGCGCGCCGCTGGCGGTTCCCTATGTCCCCTTCCAGCAGACCACTGCATCCAAGTACAGTTCCCAAGAGGCTCTGAGCCAGGGCACCTTGTTTCCCGGCCTGAACCTGCCCTTCCACCTGAAGCAGGTGGGGGCGGCGGTGCCCAAAACCCCCCTGACCGAGCTGCAAGCGCTGTGCTTTGTAGTTCACGAGCTGGGTCTGTACCTGGACACTCACCAGGATGACCAGGAGGCCTTTGCCCTGTTCCAGAAGTACAGCGCCCTGGCCGAGAGCGCCCGTGCCGCTTATGTGGAGCGCTGCGGCCCTCTGCGCCAGATGGACGCAGCGGCGGATGACCGGTTCACCTGGGTGGATGGCCCGTGGCCCTGGGAGGGGCAAGCTGGACAGGAGGTGGAGTGCTAAATGTTTATCTATCAGAAGAAGCTCCAATACCCCATCAACATCCGCCGCCCCAATCCCAAGCTGGCGTCCGTCATCATCTCCCAGTACGGCGGCCCCGATGGGGAGCTGGGCGCCTCCCTGCGCTACCTGAGTCAGCGGTACGCCATGCCTTATGATGAGGTAAAGGCTGTTTTAACCGATATTGGCACAGAAGAATCTGTTCCGGAGAAAGGTCAGCCAAGCAGTTATCATATAAGAACAATTTGCCAATAAAACTACAACAAGGAGGAACTGCCATGCCCTACGCAATCTATCTCAGAAAGAGCCGCGTCGACCTAGAAGCGGAGGCCCACGGCGAAGGCGACACCCTGGCCAGGCACCGAAAGACCCTGCTGGCGCTGGCGGCGGCGCAGCAGCTGAACGTGACCCACATCTATGAAGAAGTGGTCTCCGGCGACACCATCGCCGCCCGTCCCCAGATGCAGCAGCTGCTGGCGGACGTGGATGAGGGGCTGTGGGAGGGCGTGCTGGTGATGGAGGTGGAGCGTCTCGCCCGTGGCGACACCATCGACCAGGGCATCGTCGCCCAGGCCTTCAAGGTCACCGACACCAAGATCATCACCCCCCTGAAATCCTACGACCCCAACAATGAGTTCGATGAGGAATACTTCGAGTTCGGCCTCTTTATGGCACGGCGGGAGTACAAGGTCATCAACCGCCGGTTGCAGCGTGGCCGCCTGGCGTCGGTGAAGGAAGGCAAATGGGTGGGCAACACGCCGCCCTACGGCTATCGCCGGGTGAAGCTGGCTCAAGACAAGGGGTTCTGGCTGGAGCCGGACCCGGAGACCGCTCCGGTGGTGCGGAACATCTTCCACTGGTATGTGGAAGGACGCTCCGACGGCACGGTCATCCACCCCATGGGCTTGCAGGCCATCTGCACCAAGCTGAACCAGTCCGGCATCCCGTCCCCGTCCCGTCAGACTTGGTCAGCCTCTACCCTGCGGGACTTGCTGCAAAACCCGGTCTACTGCGGCCTCATCCGCTGGGGCTGGCGCAAACAGCAGAAAACCTACCACAAAGCCACCGGCACCTGGCAAGCTACCCGCAGCCGCGCCGCCTTCGGGGAATACCCGGTCTATCAGGGGCTCCATGAGCCGCTGGTGACCCGCGAATGTTGGGATGCCGCCCAAGCCAAGTTCGCCACCCACCCCAGCCGTCCCGGCCCAAAGCAGATGGCGCAGAAGAACCCCCTAGCCGGATTGTGCTACTGCTCCGTGTGTGGTCGCGCCATGGTGCGCAGGCCGTACAAATCCATTCCGCCCCAACTCATCTGTGCCTACCCCACCTGTCCCACTAAAGGTTCCTACC
>ERZ857965.1632-NODE-1632-length-21695-cov-47.088447_pt1 | contig 21695 bp, 20 predicted proteins | sample MGYA00519758_ERZ857965 | MGnify/ENA primary metagenome ERZ857965 (study PRJEB31778, sample SAMEA3449381) | human gut metagenome | biome: human gut; feature: human-associated habitat; material: faeces | place: United Kingdom | collected 2010/2012 ... | reverse complement strand
AAAAAGCTACTATATCAGTTCTTCCACTTACATTTAATATCATACTTACATCACATCTAATATTTTATCATATATTTAATAATTTTAAATTACCTTGTTATCTTTTTTCTTATTTTTTTAATATTTTAAGTTATTTTGCAACATTAATATAGAAAAAATACATAAGCTTTAAACCTATGTATTTATCTTTTTAATATTTTTGCTATTACCTTTTTAGTATTACGATATAATTTATAACCAATATCATATATATAATAACCAAACTTATCTAATATTAAATCAAACTCACCAATATACTCTAAAACATTACCACCAAAACCTCTTTTAAATTCATAGACACCATAGTTTTCACTACCTGGAGTAAAGTTACCACTGATACCTCCAAAATCATATATTGGTAACCCTCTTTCCATAGCTAGTTTAATCATTTCCATTTGCATTTTATACTGAGCCATTAAAGGCATATATTCTTTATGTGTACCACCATAAACATAATTTAATCTATCTTTATCAAAAATAAATACTCCAGCACTTATAGGTATTATTTTTCTTTTATCATTCATAACTATATCATATAGTTTATCACCAGTACATTCTTTTAAATACTTATTTCTATCTAAATAAATTATCGTAAGAAGACTTCTATCCCCTAAAAGATTGTTTAGATTTTTATAATATTCTAAAGATCTATCAAAGTGATTCTGTCTATTCGCAGTGCTTTGCATAACTTCTTTAAAATCACTAATATCATCATCATTACCTAGTATAACAAGTTCTAAAGGATACTTTTCATATTTTCTAATACATCTTCGGCATCTTTGATCCATACCTTTTTTAATATCTTCTATACTTCTATTAATATCCAAATAATAACTCCATCTAAGTTGTATCTCGTCCGTATAACCCGTAGTAAAACCATGATGTTTATAGCCTAACTTAATCAAATTATCTATAACTTGTCTATTACAAAAGTCTCCAATGACATTACCATAATTATCATGCTTTTGGTATTCAATAAAAGGATCTATCTTTAATACTACACCCTTCTTCTTTATCAAAAACTTCTTTATTTCCTTAGTAAAAAAACTAAGTAATTCAGTATCATTATAATCAAGTAATACCCCTCTTGGAGCATAATATAAATATTTATCAAAATATACTTTTTTACCAATTATTAAAGATATAGCTACTAATTTATTATCTCTTAACACTCCAACAAAATAATGTTTCCATCCCGTAAGTTCCTTTATTTTAGTCCAAGCATAACTTTGATAAAAACTACTACCAGGAAAATTATTACTTGCTTTTTCAAACTCACTACTTGAAAGTTCCACAAATTTCATATATTCACCTTCTATTTATAATAAAAAACTTATATCATAATTATACTAATTTTTTATTATTAATTTATTAATTAACCATTAAATAAATCTTAATATTTTCTTAAACTATTCATCTTTGATTGGTAAACTAACTTTAAATATTGTTTTATCTTTATCACTAGCCACTATTATCTTACCATCATGAAGTTCTACGATCTGCTTACTAATAGCAAGTCCAAGACCACTACCACCAGTCTTACTAGTTCTTGAAGTATCAAGTCTATAGAAATTTTCAAATATTCTATCAAGTTTATCTTTAGGTATCATTTTACCTCTATTTATTACCTCAATATTAACTTCATTATTACTTTTATACATTTTAATATCAATATCTGTATTTTCTTTACTGTAACTTATAGCATTCTTAACTAAATTATTAAATACTCTACTAAGTTTATCTGAATCAGCATATATAGTTATATTCTCACCACTAGTAAATTTAATACTTTTATTAAGTTCTTTTACCATAGGATAAAAGTCATCTATTATCTGTTCTATCATCATATTAAGATTTAATTCTTCTTTTTCAAGAATAATTTTCTCAGAATTAAATCTTGCTATATCAAATAATTCATTTATTAATTCTTCTAAACGATATGATTTATTTAAAGCAAGTTCAATATATTTTTTTCTTTGCTCTAAAGGCATATCTTCAATTTCATCTAAAAGAGATAAATAGCCAATAACAACAGTTAAAGGTGTCTTTATATCATGTGCTAGATAAACAATTAATTCATCTTTTTTCTTTTCATTTTCTTCAGCTGATTTTTTATTTTTAATGGACTCACTTCTAAAATGATTTAATTTAACTTCTAACTCCTTCATCTCTGGAGGTAAATCTATATACTCTTCACTTCCATCAAATAACTTTTCTGATGAATCAGATATTATATTTATATATGATGTCATATGTTTTATTTCTTTATATAGTAATATTAAAAATATTATTATGGCCAATGTGGCTACTACTATATATACTGTACCATTATAATATAATTTATTAAATGTCTCAATAGATCTATAATAACTAACTGAATCTATATCATATAACCACTGAAAATCAGATAGTTCAATTATTCTCTTTAAAAGGATAAAAAATACTGCAATAATTGTAAAACTAATAATCATTTTTCCTACTAGTGTCCAGAATCTCTTCTTAAATAAATCTTCTCTATTACTTTTCAATTTTATACCCCACTCCATAAATTGTTTTTATATACTTTGGTTTGCTATAAGTATCTTTCATCTTTTCTCTTATATGTCTAATATGAACCATTATTGTATTATTATCTTTTTCAAAATAATTTTCTTTCCAAACACTTGAAAATAGAACATCACTTTTTACTACATTACCTCTATTCTCACAAAGAAGCCAAAGTATAGCAAATTCTGTCTTAGTAAGTTCTACCCTCTCATTATTAAAAATAAACTCATGTGTATCATTATTTATTACTATACCTCTAAAATCTATTATATTTTCTTCTTTAACATTATTATATTTTTGATATCTTCTTAGTTGAGCTTTTACTCTAGCCATAAGTTCTAATGGTTCAAACGGTTTAGTTACATAGTCATCTGCTCCTATTGAAAGACCATTTATTTTATCGATATCTTCTACTCTAGCGGTAGCAAATATGATAGGGAAATTATATTTTTTTCTAATAATACTACATAGTTTAAAACCATCTACTTCAGGCATCATAACATCTAATATAGCCAAGTCTATTTTTAAATTATCTATATCTCTTACTACATCAGTACTAGAGTAATATTTAATAACATTATAATTTTCATTCTTTAAATACACTTCCAAAAGATCTGCAATTGCTTTTTCATCTTCTACTATTAGAATATTTGTCATCTTACCACTTCCTAAATTATTATAGCATATTTTTATTTACAAAATCTTAATATTTTCTTAAATAACTAATATTTTAGTATATATTCTTTGCTTATATATAATAAATATGGTTGATATATTTATTTGAGACAATACTTTGGCTCAAATAAACACTCTAGAACCTTAGATCTAGAGTGATCATAATAAACTATACATTAATACTACGATATTCTTTAATACCCTTATTCATAAGAATATAATATAAAATAATAGTTACTAGAATAATAATAAATACATGCGTGCTAAGTAATAAATATATATTTAACTTATCATATAAAGAAAAGATACCAATTACTGAGATAATAATAATACCCATATTAATAAATACCGCTACCATACTACTCATACTCTGTTTTACTACTTCCGTATCATTTGAAGCATTCATCTTAGGATATTTCAAATTAATAACTAATCCTAAAATACTAGATAAAGTAATAGAACTAATACTCATACTAAATATTAATAATATATAAATAATATTAACTTTAAATACTATAAAGAATATTAATTCAGATATAATAACAAAAGGTAATTCAATAATATATGGATAAATTATCTTAGACTTAAAAATATCTTTTTCACTAATAGGCAAACTCTTCGTAATATTTATCGTCTTACCTTCTAGTGATATTGATGAAGATGTTATCAAAGTCATCAAACATGAGAATAATACTAAGATATAATAAATAACTGGCATTGAAATATCTATACTTAACTTCTCATTACTAAGTAACATCTCTATAATACTATTTCCTTTAATACATAAAAGTACTGTTAATACTAGTATTAAAAGTAAACCAAATATGGTATTAAACATATATACTGGTGAAGAGAAATATCTCTTTAGTTCCTTCATAGTTAAAGCCTTAATAGGACCATTCTTTTTATATACTTCTTTTTTATTTTTACTTTTTCTTACTATACTCTCTTTAGAATTTGATATTATTTTAAAGTAATATTTACCTCCTATCAAAACAAAGAGTATAAATGGAATAATATTTATTAATAATAATTTTATAAATACTATGATATTAAACTTATCTATTAATGTAGTATAGGCTCCTACTGGGTAATATATTCTTGTTAACATATCATTAATACTTGAGGCTTTGCCTGCTATATCTTCTATAAAATTATTTAAATTAAAACTTAAGAAAAAGATACCCATAAAGATAATACTAGATAATATTGTTTGCATTATCTTCTTTGATTTAAATTTACTTGATACCAGTTTAACCAAATAACCTAAGATACTAGATATAACAGTAGGTATAATTGGTATTAGTATAGTCATAATAAAAGATATTATATAAAAACTTATACTAGGATGTTCAAAATAAATATAGATTACAAAAGCTGGTAATAAGAACATTAAGTTATATATATACTGAAATAGTATTAATTTAAATATTCTAACAAATAATATTTGACTTCTTTTAATTGGTAATGAAAATAACAAGTCATTATCTTTACATTCAAAGAGTATTCCTTGTGATTTATAGATACCTTCAATTATCGTTATAATACTAACCATAAAGATAAATAAACTAAGCATTACATAAGTTAAACCAATTTCATGTAAGGGCTTACCTATCATATAGGCATAATAACCTATTGAGTAGGCTACTACTAAGAAAAGAAATACTGGTAATAATATCTTCTTTTTAGTACTAGCATTCTTACCCGCAGAATACTTAAACATATTCATATCTTCAGTAAGAACAGCTTTTAATAGTGATAGTGTTTTCATTATTTTTCACCTAGTTCTAAGAATACCTGCTCTAATGATTCATCACCTTTGATATCTTTCATCTTACCTACTTTAACAATAGTTCCATCTTTAATAATAGCTACTCTATCACATAGTTTTTCTGCTACATCAAGAATATGAGTAGAGAAAAATATTGTCTTACCATTCTTAGTCATATCCCTCATTATTTCTTTCATGTCATAGACAGCTTTAGGATCTAAGCCAACGAATGGTTCATCCATTATTAGTACTTTAGGATTATGAGCTAAAGCAGCGATTAAAGCAACCTTTTGTTTCATACCATGAGAAAAACTTGATATATCATCATTCAATTTATCTTCTATCTCAAACATTTTAGCATACTTTAGCGTATTTTCACTTCTTATATTCTCTGGTACTTCATACATATCACATATAAAATTAATAAAATCAATTGCTTTCATATTTTCATATAAATCAGGATTATCTGGTACATAAGCCATTATTTTCTTGCATTCTAGAGGTTCTTCTTTAATACTTTTATTATCTATTAAAATATCCCCTTCTTCAAAATCTAGAATACCCATAATACTCTTTATCATCGTCGTTTTACCTGCTCCATTATGACCTATAAAAGCAAATATCTCACCACTTTCTATTTTAAAACTAACATTCTTTAATACTTTCTTTTTACCATTATAAGTCTTACTTACATTTTTTATTTCTATCATAAATCCTCCATATCACTTACATAGTATATCAAATTATTTATTATAAAACTTTAATATTTTCTTAAGATTATTATTTTTTAAAATTAACTACTATCTCTCCTATACCACCATCTAATTTAATAGTATTAGTACCATTACCAAGAGTACTATTATCTCCTACCTCTATATCATTAATAGTTACTTTACCAATACCTTTATTCACTTCAAATCTATAATTATCAAAAGTATTTAATAGATTTAAAGATAACTTACCTACTCCTGAAGAGATACTACTATTACCTGTAATATTTGAAGTAATTTTAACTTCTCCTATTCCAATATCTAAATCTAAATCATTAATACTACCATTATTAATAGTAAAAGTACCTGCTCCTGTATCTATATCTGCTCTCTTTGAATAAAGATTATTAATTAAAGTAGTACCTGTTCCTAAATCAATATCTAACTTCTCAGTATTAATACTATCTATATTTAAATTACCTGCTCCAGTATTAATATCAATTTCATTTAAGTTAGTATCAGGTATAGTAATAATAAGTTCACTCTTTAACTTACTATTAGTAAGATGATAGCCTTCTTCTTTTATTTTTAATTCATTATTATCTATTTTATATTTAATATGTTTGTTATTAGTTTCTATTATAAAACTATTTCCAGGCTTAATAACTAAATTACTAGAATTAACATCTATATCTAAATACTTAATATTCTCAGTACTTTGATTCAATAATATACTAGTATTTTCTTCAATAACATTATCTTTACTGAACATACTAGTAAAAGCATATAATCCTCCTACTATAGAGAAGAATATTGTAAAAGTTAAAAATAAACCAAAAGCAACTGCTAGAGACTTAATAATTCTTTGTCCTGTGCTCATTTAATATCTACCCCACCAAACAAACAACTAGCATTTACATAGATAGTATATTTCTTATCTTCATTATTTTTCTTTTTATTATTTACTCCACCAAAGATAGAATTAGATTTAATTTTAATATTAACATCATCAGGTACAATAATATCTATACCACCAAAGACACTACTAGCATTAATAACAACATCTTCTTTAATTTTAGCCTCTCTCAAATCACAAGTAATACTACCAAAGACACTATTTAAAGTAGCTCCTTTAAATTCTTCATTAGGAAAATCAATTCTTTGTCCTGAGAATGTAGCACAGTATTCATTATCTTTAGTATTCTTATTATTTAATTTCTTTATTTCATTATTAATCTTACTATTGAAAGTATTTTTAAATATTAAAGATAAACCTATTATAACAATTATACTAGGTAATAATAACTTCCATATTAAATTAAAATCTATAATATTTTGCATTCCAAGTAATAGAATAACTCCTACTAAAAGACCAATGATATTGCCTGTTTTATCTTTATTAGTAAATAAGCCTATAAAACATGGTACAATAATAACTAAAGTCCACCATCCATCAAAAAAGATATCTATATCAGTAATACCCATAGTATTAAGTCCTATAATAACTCCAATTATAACCAAAATAATTCCCCATAAAATATTTTTTATATTATTCATTTCTATCTCTCCAATCTTTATATTATTTATGCACTCTATAGTTTGTAATCTATAGAGTGTTAACTTAAGCCATAAGTCTTAAGTTAATATGCTAAACGCATCTATCATATAGAAGCCGAATCTATATATCAAAAAGAAACTACTTAAGTAGTAACTTAAGAGCTTCTTTTATTTGTTCTTCTAATTTAAGTTCTGGATTTACTTTGCCAACTATCTTCTTAACATCAGCTTGTTTATAACCAAGTCCAAGTAGAGCCTCAGTAAGTTCATTAGAATGATCTTCTCTCTTAAATAGACCTGTATTAATAACATTAAGTTTACCTTTTAAGTCAAGAATAACTTGTCTAGCAACTTTATCACCAATCTTAGGAAACTTCTTTAGATAATTAATATTTTCTGTTTCTATGGCTTCTTCAATCATAGTAATAGAACCGGTGGCAAGCATAGGAAGAGCCATTTTAGGACCAAGTCCTTTAACAGATATTAATTTTAAAAATAATTCTTTTTCTTCTTTGGTTTTAAATCCATATAAAGAATATTCATCTTCAGCTACTTTAGTATAAGTATATATAGTATAATTTTTACCTATCATAAAACCATAAGGATTTGGTACATATATTAAGTATCCAATACCATTATTATCAATAATAACATAACTAGGTTCTATTCCTTTTATTTCCCCACTGATATATCCATACATATTATTTCATTTCCTTTATATCTTTAGTAGTTACTTTATTAAATAAATTATCCTCTATATCTTTTACCATATCATTCTCTTTATGAATTTTATCTATTGCTTCTTTAATCATAATACCAAGTAATTCTCTGTAATCAATATTTTTATCATCAAATAGATGATGTGAAAAGAAATTGGGAATGGTATTAACTTCATTTACATATAATTTTTTCTTCTTATTATCATATACATAATCTATTCTTGCTACTCCAGATAAAGCAAGTACTTTATAAGTCTTTTTACTAGTTTTTTCTATCTCTTCAGTTAAAGTCTTAGAAATATCCGCTGGAAAGATTCTTTTAAAAGTATCATCTTCATTATCTTTACGATATTTATCATAATAGTTACATGGTTCATCTTTAATAATTTCTTCAATTACACTACCAATAAGTTTACCTTTACTAAGTAGTACTGCCATATTAAATTCTCTTCTATCAGCAATATATTCTTCTACTAGAACTCTCTCATCATTCTTCATTGCTTTTTCTATTGATGACTCTAATTCTTCTTTTCTATTAACTATCTCAATACCAATACCACTACCAAGTCGTGCTGGTTTAATAATAAGTGGATACGATAATTCTTCTATCTTCTTAAATATATCTTCCTTATCTAATTTATAATCACTGTCGGAAAAATAAACATAATCTACTACCGGGATATCATTACCATTAAGTACTTCTTTGGTAAATACCTTATCTTGACATAAACTTGAAGAATAAATATCACTACCTACTATAGGGATACCAAGTGTTTCTAAATATCCAACAATGCTACCATCTTCAGTATATTTACCATGTACCATTGGAAAAGCAAGATGTATTTCTTTATATACTCTTTTAATTAATCCTGTAGTTTGAAGTATGAATTTACCATTCTTATTAATAAGATTAACTTTTGTAGCATATCTATCTATTAATCTAAAATCTTTATAACTATCGATATATCTTAACATACCACCACTATAAAAAGTTAAATCTTTTGTAATATAGATTGGTACTACTTCATATCTTTCTTTATCTATATTATCCATTGCTTGAATAGCAGTTAGTACAGATAGATCATGTTCTAAACTTCTTCCTCCAAATATTACTCCAATACTTAATTTCATCTTAACACCTCTTACCTATATTATATAATAGTTTTTTCTATTTTTAAAGTAAAATTAATAAACTTGACATTTATAAAGTAAAGTAACGAAAAGAGAAACCATTATTAGTTTCTCTTAAGGTTAATCACTAACTAGTCCTTTACCTACTTTTTTATCTCCTAGATAAAGTTCATATCTATCCCCATCATTTCTTTCTATATTTTCTTCTGCCTCAAAGACAACCATAGAATTATCTCCCGGAAAAACCTGGGTAGTGCTTTCTAAACTAAATATTCTAACATTATAAGTCTTGTCATTTATAACCATTTTATACTTATAATTAACTGATACTACTTTATCTAAGCCACCTTCTTCTTTAACGTAAAAGTAATTTTGTGCATATACTCTTTTTCCACTAGAAGATGAAGCAGTAGATTCTATTTTGTTTAATGAATTATCCGCAAGTTTGCTATTAGTACTTAGACTTGCATATATCTCATCAACATTTAAATCACTAATTTGTATACCATTCTTTTCCTCATTCAAAGTCTTTATCATATATTCTTTCATATCTTCTTTAGATATATTTTCAATTTCAGTATTTTCTATTTTTGAAGTATATTCTTTAAAGACTTTATCTAATAATGAGTTAATATACGCTGTACCATCTAATGATTCATCATCTTTATAATTTAGAATAAAGTCAACTGGTGAAGTAATTTTAAAAGTTAAACTACCATTAGCAAATATTTCGGATTCACCTATTCTGCTATCAACAAAATTATTACTTTGAGCTACCCATCTATAATCAGTATATCCTCCTACTTTTAAGAAATATATATCACTATTTCTTGCTTTGTCATCCCATTCTTGTTCATACACACCTGCTGAAGTAAATACATTAATAGGTTCTTTCTCATTCATTATTAAAACAGCTTGATCAATGTTAACATAAACTTTTACCATATTTGTATTTTCATTAACCTTAGTTTTATATATGATATCATCACCATCATATCTAACACTTGCATCCTTATTTTCTTCAGTTTTCTTACCAAAACTACATCCTGTAAATAATACTAACATTATCATAATTAGTACTACAAAAAATTTCTTTTTCATTTTTTTCTCCTCTAAATATTTAACAATATAATTATATCAAAAATTTAATATAAATACCAGTCTTTTAAAATAAAAAGAACTATTATTAGTTCTATATGCTAACTTTATCTGTAACATAATCTTCAATTAATGAAGAAGATGCAAGTAGAGTATTATTAAAATCTTTTAGTTTAGATAAATATTCTTGATAATCTTTATTATTATTTAAAATATTTTCTTTTTCTTTAATCAACTTATCTACTTCTAAATATCTATCATCATTCTTATATTCTAAGTTAACTGCTTCTTTTTGAAGTTTTTTTATTTCCTCAATTAAGTCTATTACTTCTTTATTACTTTCTAAAGTGTTAACTATTAATTTATATTCTTTATATTCATTAGAATTATTTATGGAATTAAATAACTCCTCGATACTACTTTCAATCACTTCTTAATTACCCCTTCCATAGACCAAGTTTTAATATCTGTAATAACAACATCTACTATTTCACCAAGGTATTTGGGATCACAGTCTACATTTACAAGTTTCATTGTATCTGTATACCCCATCATCTTACCACCTTTATCTGATGGTCCTTCAATTAAAACTTTGACTACTTTATTCAAATATTTATTATTTGCTTCTTTTGCATATTTATTTACAAGTTCATTTAATCTTTGTAATCTTTTTTCTTTTTCTTCTAGAGAAATACTATCTTTTATTTTAGCAGCGGGTGTTCCTTCTCTTGGAGAATATATAAAAGTATAGGCTAAATCATACTTAAGTTCATTATATACTTTTAATGTTTCTTCAAAATCTTCTTCAGTTTCATTAGGAAAACCTACTATTATGTCAGTAGTGATACTAACATTATCTATCTTATTTTTTAATTTATAAAATAACTCTTTATATTCATCTATTGTATATCTTCTATTCATCTTCTTTAATATACTATCAGAGCCGCTTTGAATAGGTAAATGAATATATGGCATAATATTATCATACTTAGCGATAACATCAATCATCTCATCAGTAAAATCCCAAGGATGTGAAGTAACAAATCTAATTCTATCTATTCCAATCTTTGAGGTATCACGAAGTAAATCTGCCATTGTATAATTTATATCTAGATCTTTACCATAGGCATTAACATTCTGACCTAGTAAAGTAACTTCTTTATAACCATTATTTTTAAGTTCTTCTACTTCTTTTAAAATATCTTTAGGTAATCTACTTCTTTGTTTACCTCTAGTATAGGGAACTATACAATATGAACAAAACTTATCACATCCATACTGAATATTAACCCATGCTTTTACCTTAGAATCCCTCTTCGTAGGAATATCTTCAATAACATCACCTTCTATAGAATATACACATATTTCTTGCTTATTATCTTCAAGTACTTTAGAAATATATACTGGTAATTCATAAAAGTTATGTGTACCAAGGACTATATCTATCCAAGGATATTTATCTCTTATCATTTTGGCAATTGACTCTTCTTGTGCCATACAACCGCATACTACTGTGATTAAATCTTTATTAGTTTCCTTTAAATGTTTAATTCTACCTAGAATACCAATTACTTTATTATGAGCATTTTCTCTGATAGCACAAGTATTAAGTATTACAATATTAGTTTTTTCATAATTTTCTATTCTTGTATATCCCATATCTTCCATAATACCCGCAATGTTCTCACTATCATGAACATTCATTTGACATCCATAAGTAAGAAGTGCATAGCTTTTACCATTACCAATATTTTTAACATTCTCAGGTACTTTATATTCATCATATAAAATATTTACTTTATCTTTAGTTCTCTTTCTTGCCTCATTTAAATCTGGCATATTCATAAATATCAACTTCTTTCTACTTCTTTAATATCTTTCCTCTACTACATAAGTAGTTATATTCACTAATAAAATTATTATTTTCACTAGTTCTAATATTAGCATATTCACACCAATATTAATTTCTTTTTCCCAATAGTAATACTTATAATCTAAGTCATCACTATTTCTATTAATATATAAATCATATAATACATATATAGCAAGAGCGTCCATAGCTCTTCTGGCGGCACTGCTTATTCTGACATAGCCTCCAAGGCCGAGTCCATAATGGCCTCCATTAACAAAAGAATATTTACTTCGCATCATATACTCTTTCATCATTCTACGCAGTTCCTTATTAGTGGTATCAAAATTACCTCTTTTTAAATATTCATTAATAAGTTCATCGCAGTCTTCTGTTTGTACTCTCCAAGGCATAATAAGGCCTAAATTATCCCTCTTTTCAATAAGATAAATAGTACTATTAGCAAAAACATTACTTTGTTCTACCATCATATGTGATATAGAGGTATCGGCTTTAGAACTATTTGTATTATCTCTACCTCTAATTATATTTTCTAATTTATGATAAGCACTAATTTTAGGGTTATCCGTAGCTTGCTTATCAAATATCCTAGATAATAACATTAATGTACTATTTAAATCACCACCATGATTAATAATATCATCAGTTTCTTCATAAGATAGTTTATGTTTACTTTGAATAACACTAGGTATTATCTCTAAAGTATCCAGTATTAGTGAATAATCAGTATCAACCTTTACTTTAACAGTAAGAGCATTGGTATACTTATTAGGTAATAATGACAATATATTATCTGATAAATATCTATCAAATATAGGAATACTATCATCTAATAAATATAAAGTATTACATCTTTTTAAGGCTTCTTTCATCGTACTAGATGTATAAGGTATTATTGATGCAGGATTAGCTAAATGAACAAATAAAGTATATGTACCATCTTTATTATCTCTAATAGATAATCCATCATCTAAACATAAATCTCCTTCATTATCAATAGTAATAATGTTTTCTTTAGTTAAATCTATTTTACCATTAGGTAAATAAATATATTCTTCCATCTTTGGTATTATAAAAGATACATTATAATCTTTTGCTACATCTTCTTTAGTCTGATAAAATTCATTTTCTATTTTTTCTACTAAATCAAGAACAAACTTTTTATCTGAAGTCTTTAATATTTTTAAATAATTAGAATCATCTTTGATTAACTTATCATACATCCTACCTTTTAAAAATAAATTAATAACTCTATTAAAATATTTTATTTCAATTTCATTTTCTTCATCTATATCAATATATCTTTCAATAACACTAGTAAATATAGATGGTATAGTACTATTATTTATTAATAGCTCTTTCATATTGTTTTCAATATATCTAGTAAGAAGTTCTATATCTCTCTTTTCAAATATTAAATATAATATAAAATTATATTTATCTCCTTTAGCTCTTCTCATATTATTCATAATACATTTATTTTGAAGATTAACCAAGATAGATATATATTTTTCTACCTTAAGTAACTTTTCATAATCCAAACTCATTGAAACATTACTTAAAAATACTTCTATTTTTTTATAAACTAATTCTAAATCTTTTTTATTTTTATTCTTTCTAACATAGTGATATAAAAGATCATTCAAATTATTAAGACATTCTTCGTTGCAGATATTGTCTACATTTCTAAATAGATATAAATAAGCATTAAGTATACCAGATAATACATCTTCAGAGTTATCTACTAGTTCATCATATAAATAATCATAATCAAAATCATTATTTAGTATTTGCTTTTTTATTTGTTTAGCTATATTTTTTTTTACTACTCATGTTAAACCCACCTATATTATTATATGTTTATTAGTTTTTCTTGTAATCGGTTAAAATACTTAAGAAAGCTTCACTAGGTATTTCTACTTTGCCAATTGTTTTCATCTTCTTTTTACCCTCTTTTTGTTTATCAAGAAGTTTTCTCTTTCTTGTTATGTCTCCTCCATAACATTTAGCTAAAACATCTTTTCTCATAGCCTTAATATCACTTCTAGCTATTACTTTACTACCAATAACTGCTTGTACTGGTACTTCAAATAATTGTCTTGGAATAATATTTTTTAGATTATCTACCATTTTTCTTCCTCTGGTATAGGCAAAATCTTTATGTACTATAAGTGATAAAGCATCTACTACTTCACCATTTAATAAGACATCCATCTTAACTAAATCACTGGCTTTATAGCCAATAACTTCGTAATCAAATGATGCAAACCCTTTAGTAGAGGATTTTAATCTATCAAAAAAATCATATACTATTTCTGACAATGGTAATTCATAATGAATATTTACTCTTGTTTTATCAATATAATCAGTACTCTTATAAACACCTCTTTTGTCTTGACATAATTCCATTATAGGGCCTATATATTCTGTAGGTACTAAAATATTAGTAAATATATATGGCTCTTTTATTTCTTTTATTTTTACTTTATCAGGCATCATGCTGGGATTATCTATATAGATAGTACTTCCGTCAGTAAGATTAATTTCATAATTAACTGATGGTGTTGTAGCAATAATATCAATATTAAATTCTCTTTCTATTCTCTCGGATATTATTTCTAAGTGTAATAGTCCTAAAAAGCCCATTCTAAAACCAAATCCTAATGTACTTGAGGACTCTGGTTCAAAAGTAAGTGAAGCATCATTTAGTTTTAGTTTTTCTATAGCTTCTTTTAAATTAGGATATTTATTAGACTCTATTGGATAAATACCGCAGTAGACCATTGGTTTCATAGGTTTATATCCAGGTAATATATCTTCCGCAGGATTATTATCATCAGTAATAGTATCACCTACTTTAACTGACTCTAGTGATTTAATAGATCCTGTGATAAAGCCAACTTCTCCTGCACTTAAACTATCTACTTCTTTTTCAAATGGCGTGTGATAGCCAAGTGATACAACATCATAAGAAATACCTGAGGACATCATTCTAATCTTAGTTTTTTTGGTTAAAGTACCTGACATAACTCTAACTAGTATTACTACTCCCCTATAAGAATCAAAATAACTATCAAAAATTAAACATTTTAATTTATCATCTTTTTTATCTTCAGGAGCAGGAATTCTTTCTATAATTGCAGAAACTAGTTCTGGTATTCCAGCACCAGTTTTTGCTGATACCTTAATAATCTCTTCACTTTTAAAACCAAAAGTATCATAAAGTTCTCTTTCTACTTTAGGAATATCCGCACTAGGAAGATCTATCTTATTAATAACTGGTATAATCTCTAAATTATTTTCTAAAGCCAAGTATACATTAGCGAGTGTCTGAGCTTCAATACCTTGAGTAGCATCTACGACTAGCACGGCTCCTTCACAAGCAGCGAGTGATCTAGATACTTCATAACTAAAATCTACGTGTCCTGGAGTATCAATTAAGTTAAGAATATAGCCATTATAATTTAATCTAACAGCATTAAGTTTAATTGTTATACCTCTTTCTCTTTCAATATCCATACTATCAAGTAATTGGTCTTTCATTTGTCTTTTATCAATTGCTCCAGTATATTCAAGTATACGATCTGCGAGTGTACTCTTACCATGATCAATATGAGCAATTATACTAAAATTTCTTATTTTTGTATTATCCATCCTATCACTGCCTTCTTTTCTATTATAGCAAAAATTAAAGGTAAAAAAAAGAAGAAATCGAAAGTTTCTTCATTTATTTAAACATACTAGGATTAAATAGATATACTAATAAAGTAATAACTAAAAGAATTGCTCCTACAATTAAGTAAAAAGAACCTGACATACCATCATTATCATAGTTTAATCCTTCTTTATACATCTTGTTATAATCATCTGTACTTCTTGTATATGACTTATCAAACTTCTTACATATCTCATCACTAGCTCTGATATACTTTTTCATTTTCTTGCAGTAGTAGACACTACCACCATTCTTACCATCACTTTTTTTCTTTGCATCTAAATTCTTACAACCAGCACAAACCATTATGCAATATCCCCTATCTCAATATTACTATTTGATATATCTTCATATATTTTATTAAATGCCTTATTATTGGATATTTTATTAATAATATCTTCATATTCCTTCTCAGTAATATCTTCAAGTAAAATACTATTAGATACATCTTTCTTTTCTATTTTAGTAGTTTTATTTATAGTATTATTAATTTTTATCTCAAGATTATTACTATCTTTAACATTAACATTATAAGTAGTACTATCACTATTATTATTTATTTCTATAGTACCATTATAAGTATTATTATCTTCACTATCTACTATTTCAAAACTATATCCCTTATCATTACTCTTAACTACAATCTTATCTTCGCCACTAGTTATTTCTAACTTTACAAACTTAGTAATTTTAGTATATAAACTAATTTTAATATCACTATATTCATTATTATTTACTTCTTTTATTTCTTTATCAAGTAATTCTTTTACTTCCATAGTTTTCTTACCAATTAACTTACCAAAACTATCTATAAAATTATTATTATTCTTTAAATTATTAATTATATTTTCATTAATAATTTTAATATTATTATTATTTAGTAATAATTCTACTTTATTAACACTCTTTCCATCTAATTTAACCCAATTCTTAGTAAAATATTCTTCTTTTAAAGATTCACTAACTGCAGTACTAATACTATTAATAATTACTTTATAATCATCATTAGTCATACTTTTCTTTTCACTATTATCTTCTTTTTTGTTTTCGATTTTTATATACTTACTATATAAATCACTTGAAGATAAATATATATTATTATCTTCTATATAAGTATTAATATTTATTAATTTATCTCCATAATAGTTAGTACTAATATCTATATTAGTGATGTTTTCTTTAGTATCAATGCCATAATTCATACTAAAGTCTAAATTATTTAATATTTTAAATATCTTTTCCTCTTTATCAGTAGTATCTCCATTTACATTTAAAGAAAGACTACCACTAGTAGAATTATTTTTACCTATATTTTCTTCTAACTCATTAAAATAATCATTCATAAATATTTTAATATTATTTCTTGAAGCTAAATAATATTTACCTCCAAAGAATGCTAAACCTAATAATGCAATAATTACAAATATAACTACTACTACCGGGGCTATACTACCTCTATTAGCATTTCTTAATTCTTTTTCTGTAAAAAAACTATCATCCATACTTACCACTCCTTCATATACATATCAAGTATATCATAAAATAACATCAAAAAAAAGAAGAAATATTACTTTTCTTCAGTTTTGTATCAATTTACTTTGTTATTGTTTATTATATGCCGGTTATTTTGCCGGTTATTTTGCCGATTATTTATTTATATTAACTCAGTGAAGTACAATTATAATAAATATTTATATAAAAAAAAGAAGAAATATTACTTTTCTTCAGTTTTCTTAGTACTTTTAGTAGTTGTTTTTTTAGCAGCTGGTTTCTTTTCACTAGCAGCCTTTTTTGCAGTAGTCTTAGTTTCTTTAACTTCTTCTTTAACTACTACTTTCTTTGGAGTATAAGTTTTACCATTTAATGCATCTTTAGCAATTACTACTAAATCAGCAAATGCTTTAGGATTATCTATAGCTAATTCACTAAGCATTTTTCTATTAACAGTAACTCCTGCTTTATTTAATCCATCAATAAATCTAGAGTAAGAGATTTCATTTTCTCTACATCCAGCATTGATTCTTGTGATCCATAATTTTCTAAAGTTTCTCTTGTTTTGCTTTCTATCTCTAAATGCATAAACTCCAGAATGCATAACTTGCTCATGAGCAGTTTTATATAATCTATGTTTACTACCAAAGTAACCTTTTGCTTCTTTTAAAACTTTTTTTCTTCTAGCACGTGCAACAGTGCCACCTTTAACTCTTGTCATTACTATCCTCCTATATTATATCTTTAATTCTCTTGTAGTCTGCTTTAGAAAGAGCTGTACCTTTCTTCTTACTACTTGCTCTAGCAGCACTATTCTTACCAGTATTATGAAGTGTTCCTTGTCTTGATTTACTAATAGAACCACTTTGTCTAATATTTAATACTTTTTTTGTTCCCTTATGTGTCTTCATTTTATTCTTCTTAACTTTAGTCATAATATCCTCCTTCTATTTTTTAGGTGCAAGCATCATATACATAGTTCTACCTTCTATTTTAGGTTTAGTTTCTATGTCTGATACATCACTAACTTTTTCATAAAATCTATCTAGAACTTCTTTAGCAAGTTCTGGATGAGCAATTTGTCTTCCTTTAAATCTAATACTTGCTTTTACTTTATTACCTTTTTCAAAAGCTTTTCTAGCGTTATTTACTCTAGTATTAAAATCATGAATATCAATATTAACTGATAATCTAAACTCTTTAGTTTCGATCATAGTTTCTCTTTGTTTTTTCTGAGCTTCTTTAGTTTTCTTTTTCTTCTCATACTTAAACTTATTATAGTCCATAATTTTACATACTGGCATATTACCAGAATCACTCATAAGTACTAAATCAAAGCCGGCATAACCTGCTAATGTTAATGCATCTTGTTTAGACTTAACTCCTAATTGTTCTCCATTAGGTCCAATTACCATCATTTCCTTACATCTAATTTGTTCGTTGATAGGATTATCCTTTAAAGTAGCTATAGCTAACACCTCCAAAAAAATGAATACTAAAGAAGTATCCATTTATCCATTAAAAAGACTAATTATATATTGTATTATAAAGTATGCAGCCTTTTACCTATTACTATGTGTAATCAGGTGAGATAAATATAATCTTCTTTCCGTTTCTAATTAATTATATTATATACTTATCTAAAAGTCAACCAATTTTTTTATTTTTTATTTATTTTATGCACTATAAGCCTTATTCTAAGTCTTATTAGTGTTAGATTAAGCCTTAAAAGTCTTAATCTAATGTATCTACATACCTATTATATAGAAGCTATTAATTTTTATTTAATAACCAATCTATTATATTTATTTTTGTTATTCCTTCATAGTCAGTTTCTAAATCCATATCCAAAGTTAACAAATATTTAGGATAATAATCTCCTGTTTTTTGTAATGATTTTAGTTCTCTTTCTAATACTTTTTCATCTCTTACTGTTAATGCCACTTGATAATATTTTAAACCATCTCTATTTTCTGCGACAAAATCAACCTCTAAATCATCAACTTTACCGACATATACTTTGTATCCCCTTCTTAGTAGTTCTAAATAAACTATGTTTTCTAGTATATGTCCCATATCACTACCTACTTTTTTACCTAAAAGATAACTTCTTAATCCTGTATCAACTATGTAATATTTATAATCTCTTACTAATAGATTTTTACCTTTTACATCAAATCTTTCTGCTTTATATATCAAATAGCTTTCTAAAAAAGCCGATATATAGTTATCTACAGTATGGTTACTTGTAGATATTCCTTTGCTAGTTAAAGTATCACTTATCTTTTTAGTAGAAATTGGACTACCAACACTATCAAAAATATATTTTAGTATATTTTCTAATAATAATTTATCAGATATATTATTTCTAGCCATTATATCTTTATATACAATAGTAGAAAATATACCATCTAAGTATCTATCTATATCATTAGGATTACTTTTAAGTATATTTATATTGCCTGGCATACCACCATTCTTCATATAATCAAGAAATAAATTATAAGTGTTACTATTATCTTCAAAAGAAGATACATATTCCTTAAATGATAAAGGTAACATTTTTATTTCAATATATCTACCTGATAATAATGTTGCTAATTCTCCAGATAATAAGTAGGCATTAGAGCCAGTAATATATACATCAACATTCTTTTTTATATATAAACTATCTACTGCCTTTTGGAATTCTGATATATTTTGTACTTCATCTAAAAAGACATAGTAATTATTTTTGTTATCTATTTTAGAAGTAACATAATCATATAGTTCTTTATAATCTTTAAAATTATAATCGGCATCCTCTAAATTTATATGTATTATTTGATTATTTTTAATACCGTTTTCTTTTAAATAATTTATAAACAATTCAAATAATGTTGACTTGCCACATCTTCTTATACCGGTAATTACCTTTATTACATCTTTATCTTTCCATCTTTTTAATTCTTCTAGATATTCTGGTCTTTCTATCACTTAAGTCACCTCATGTATAATTATATAACATTATTGCAATATTGTCAAGTATTGGAAAAACATTTCCAAAAATAAGTTATAATATTATATTTTGGAAATGTTTTCGTCATTAATATCAAAATCTATTTTTAGTCTTTCGCCTTTCGGCGAATACTTATCTTCTCTTGGCGACTTTCGCCGCCTTTGCCCCTAACAGACTTCGCCTGTTTGATGGGCCTCTTACCAAGTTCTTTCTACCAAAGTTATTTCAAATTAACTGCTTATGCACTTAATTTGTATGGATTACTACTTGAGCCGTCCCCCGACTCTATTCCTAGTTCGGAACTTAGAGAAAGGACTGGCACGACCCCTAAGCCACCGGAGGCCTCGCTAATATTATTCGCAAGGCCTTCCCGACGCACAGTCCACGTCGAACTCGAGCTGTCGGGACGATGGGTTAATAACCATCCATAATTACCACCATTATTAGTAACTATATTCTTCATCCAGTTATTTGAAGTACAAGTACTATTATCGTAATTTACCAATGTCTGTTTGCACTGATTTAAATCTGCCGCATAGCCATAATCACTTGGATAGGCTACGGCTATTTTACCTGTCCATGTCGTTGGTCTTCCAGAAAATACTGTTCTTCCCCTCTCATAGACATAAATTTGATTTGGATATATTTTAGTATCATTCCATCCACCCAAATTATATGTTACCTCTGCAATCATATTTCTTGTTTCATCATTTTTTATTCCTGTACTTGTAAAATCACAATCTACCGTAGCATTGTCTCTTCCTGAAAAACATGTTCCACTTTGGGCATTCCAGTATAGGCTTCCTCCGACACTTTCACTATCGTATCCGCTATTTAATAATTTCATTAGATCAGCTTGAGACCAATCGTTAAATCCCCAACCATAGTTAACATTTCTTACACTACTATCCCATGAATATTTCCCTATTTGACTACCTCTTATTAGTTTTACTTTACCATTAAATACTCCTATTATTCGCCATGTTTCACATGTTGATGAAGATTGATTACTATAGTCAGAACAATTAAAATATATATAATTATTAGGACTTGCCCCATAATAACGAATATTGCCACCACTTAGTCCATCATTCATTAATGATACTGAAGGGGCTGTATTATAAATAATACTATTATTTGTAACAGTTTCTTTTGCCGCATCCATATATACATTTGTTATAGTTTCTGCAGCAGTAAGTCTCTTTAACACTGCTCCTTCTCCATCAGCATGTAATTTAAAACTGAATGTTTGATTCATCATAGATTTTGGATTAGTATAATTTGCTCCATCTATCCATATATATAATGTATATGATGTTTTTGATGTAGATATACTTTCATTAGTTAATAATACTATATGATTAGTATTATTTT
>ERZ857965.1628-NODE-1628-length-21748-cov-5.831466_pt1 | contig 21748 bp, 19 predicted proteins | sample MGYA00519758_ERZ857965 | MGnify/ENA primary metagenome ERZ857965 (study PRJEB31778, sample SAMEA3449381) | human gut metagenome | biome: human gut; feature: human-associated habitat; material: faeces | place: United Kingdom | collected 2010/2012 ... | reverse complement strand
GCAAGAGGTGCAGACCGTATGTCATCTTTTGGTGATTTTATTTCACTTTCTGATGTCTGTGACGTCGATACAGCAAAACTTATCAAGAGAGAAGTATCTGACGGCGTGATCGCTCCTGGATATGAGCCGGAAGCGCTTGAGATTCTGAAGGAGAAGAAAAAAGGTAATTACAATGTTATTCAGATCGATCCGGATTATGTACCAGATCCGATTGAACATAAAGAAGTATTTGGAATTACATTTGAGCAGGGAAGAAATGAATTAAAGATCGACAATGACTTCTTCTCCAACATTGTTACAGAGAATAAAGAACTGACAGATCAGGCTAAAATTGATCTTGCAATTTCCATGATTACTTTGAAATATACACAGTCCAATTCTGTATGCTTCGTAAAAGATGGACAGGCAATCGGAATTGGTGCCGGACAGCAGTCCAGGATTCATTGTACAAGACTTGCCGGACAGAAAGCAGATAACTGGTGGTTAAGACAATCTCCGCAGGTTATGAATCTTCCATTTGTAGATCATATCCGTCGTGCTGACAGAGACAATGCAATTGATCTTTATATCGGTGAGGATTATATGGATGTGCTTTCAGATGACGCATGGCCAAATATTTTCAAAGAAAAGCCGGAAGTATTTACAAGAGAGGCCAAGAGAGAATGGCTGGACAAACTGACAGGTGTCGCTCTTGGATCTGACGCCTTCTTCCCATTTGGAGACAACATTGAAAGAGCACACAAGAGTGGTGTTACATATATTGCACAGCCTGGTGGTTCTGTAAGAGATGACAATGTTATCGATACATGTAACAAATATAACATGGTGATGTCATTCACAGGTATTCGTCTGTTCCATCACTAAGAAAAAAGAATATAGAAGTATGTCATGCAATTGCATGACGCGCACCTCGCAGCAAGAATGCCGAGGCATTCTTGAACTAAAAAATCTGGTATATGTGCCTGTCCTACCTATACAGCAATATGAAATACGATTTCAGATACAATTGGCATCGTTACAACGGACAAGATTGTAGTCAGCGCCACGCCTTTTGCTGCCAGTTCATAATCCCCTCCATACTGCTGAGACAGCATTGCACACATGCTCGCTGCCGGTGTTGCCATCATGACCAGAAATACTTCGCAGATCAACCGATTATCTATTACCTGACATACAAGAAGCATTGCAGCAACAGGGACAGCCAGTAATTTAATTAATGCAAATTTCAACAGTTTTACATCTGTGAACAAATCTTTCAATTCCATTGCAGCGATAGAAATGCCAATCACCAGCATACTAAGCGGACCTGTCAGATTACTGAGTCCTGCTGAGAGAGAACAGATCATTTTCGGAACCGGGATCTGCATAAAAAACAAAACAATCGAAATAATCCCACTTATGGTTCCTATATTTATAATTCTTTTCCAATTTCCCTTTTCACCACCCCCACAGAGCGTCTGGATTCCCCATGTATAGCAGAGAATATTGAACATGATAGAAAACGGAACTGCATAGATCAGTGCTCCATTTCCATATGCTGCAGCAATCACCGGAAAGCCCATAAATCCAATATTATTAAAGGTAGTCATCATTTTATATACACCAATGTCTGACTTTTGTACACCAATCAGTCTTGGCAGGATCTGCGCAAGAATTAAGAAAAACGCATAAAAACATATTGCAAGCAATACAGTTACATAAAAATCTTTTTTCGCGATCTGTTCCTCATTGTTCACCACTGCTGATATTGCCAACATTGGATTCGCAACATTTACTACAAGCCAGGATAATTTCTTTCCAAATTCCTGATCAAAATATTCCTTTTTACATGCTACATACCCAATCATCATATAGACGAACAAAATCCCCATCTGCTGTAATAATACCATCTTTCATTCCTTTCTATTTTCCTCGTCCTCTTTTCAAATCTAAGATCTATTATATCATGAGAAAAAAACACCTCTGCACTTTTTACGATGCAGAGGCGTCACTTAAAAGGCTCCTTTGAACCTTTGACCGCATGCTTAATACTTAGCATCCTCAAATTTGGTCGGCGCAAAACCATTGTCCACCGGACAATGTGCGCCCTGCCGGAGGCTATATCAGCGATTTGCCTGGTATGCCTCATCGGCTGTGTATACGTCAAATCCGCTTCCTTTTAAGATATCAATCACTCTCGCAGGATCATCACTCTTTAAAACTGCTGCAGCGTCTGCACCATTTGCAAATGCGTACATATATTCCACGTTGATCTCACCTTCCACGATCTGATGCATCGCTTTGCTCAGTGAACCAGTCGCATGAGGTACGCGAAGAGCCACAACATCTGTCAGCATAGCTGTGATTCCAGCGTCCTTAAGTGCAGCTTTTCCCTTGTGTGGGTCTGATACGATCATACGGAGCATTCCATAATCAGAAGTATCTGCCAGGCTTAATGCCACGATATTTACATCATTTTCAGCCAGTATCTTAAGCACGGTGTCCAAACGTCCCTCTCTGTTTTCCAAAAATACAGATAACTGCTGAATTGTATTACTGATTCCCATAATCCAATCCTCCTTCCTACATGTCACGATTGTCGATGACACGTTTTGCTTTGCCTTCACTTCTTTGAATTGTCTTAGGCTCTACCAGTTTTACATTAACTGCTACACCAAGTGCCTGCTTCAAAGTTGCTGCTACACGGTTACGAAGTCCGTCCAGCTTACGGATCTCATCTGAGAAGTACTTCTCATCAACCTCTACCTCTACAGTCAATACGTCCAGATTGTTCTCACGGTCAACGATCATCATATAGTGTGGTGCAACTCCGCCCCCTATTGACAGAAGTGCAGTCTCGACCTGGGTTGGGAATACATTCACACCACGGATGACTTTCATATCATCTGTACGTCCTGTAAATTTATGGATTCTCGGAAGTGTTCTTCCACACTCACATTTTGAATGATCAATACTTGTCAGGTCTTTTGTTCTGTAACGCAAAAGCGGCATACCTTCTTTTACAAGCGTTGTAAATACAAGCTCACCCGTCTCTCCATCTTTACATGGTGTATGATCTGTAGGATTTAAGACTTCCGGATAGAAATAATCCTCTTGCACATGCATACCTTTGTGATGAATGCAGTCAAGTGCAACACCCGGTCCTGTAATCTCACAAAGTCCATAAATATCAAAACTGTTGACATTAAGAAGTTCCTCAATCTTACGGCGCATCTCATCTGTCCAAGGCTCTGCTCCATTGATACCAACCTTTAACTGCAGACGATCAACCACTCCTGCCTCTTTTGCAGCCTCACCAAGATAAAGGGCATAAGATGGCGTACATGCAAATGCTGTGGCTCCAAAATCTTCCATACACATGAGCTGTCTCTTTGTATTACCTGCAGACATCGGGATTGCCATTGCGCCAAGCTTTCTGGCTCCGAAGTCAAGCCCGAGTCCACCTGTGAAAAGTCCATATCCGTAACAGATATGGATACGGTCTGCTGCATTAAGTCCTGCCATTGTAAGTCCTCTGGCAACACACTCTCCCCATACATCTACATCTTTTTCTGTATAAGAGGCCAGTGTCAGTTTCCCGGTCGTTCCTGATGTTCCCTGTACACGGACGATTTTCTCCTGCGGAACTGCCAGAAGTCCGAATGGATAATTGGCTCTTAAGTCTTCTTTTGTTGTAAATGGAAGCTTACCGATATCTTCGATTCCTTTGATATCTCCCGGCTCCACTCCCATATCATCCATTTTCTTGCGGTAAAATGCTACATTTTCATAAACATTCTTTACCTGGCGTACCAGACGCTCACTCTGAAGGGCAGTCATCTCATCGCGGCTCATACACTCAATCTTCGGGTCACGGATCTGTTCCTGCCAATCTTCCAATGCTACTCTTGCCATTGCTTTCTTGCCTCTCTTTTCTGATAGTATTATTATAATTGATATCCTACATCAAATGCTTTTTTATTGATGTCGATCGTCTTTGGAGGTACTGTTTTTTCAATTACTTCATACCACTGCTCTTTTGTAAAATCCATATGCTGTGCTGCAATTCCAAGCACGATTAAGTTAAATACCCTGGAATTTCCAAGCTTTTTCGCTTCTTCCGTTGCATTTACCGTATAGACTTTGTGATCTTTTTTCAGATTCTCCAAAATATTCTCCGGATATTCAGCCGCTCCGATCACAACCGGCATCGGGTCAATTCTCCAGTCATTGACGATCAATGCACCGTCTTTTTTGAGGAAATGTGCATATCTTAAGGCTTCCAGCTTCTCAAATGCTATGATAACGTCTGCCTGTCCTTCCTCTACGATTGGCTCTGCTACATTTTCACCGTAACGCACATATGTAACAACGCTTCCACCTCTCTGAGCCATTCCGTGTACCTCAGAAAGCTTAACATCATATCCTCCGGCAAGTGCCAGTCCTCCGAGAATACGGCTTGTAAGGAGTGTTCCCTGGCCGCCGACACCTACGATCATAATATTCTTAGTAGCCATTATTTGTCACCCTCCCTTACTAATTTGATAGCGTCAAATTTACACAGACTCTTGCAAAGTCCGCATCCGGTACACATGGTATCATCAATATGGATCGTCTTATCTGCATTTCTTGTCATAGCCGGACAGCCCGGTTTCATACACATACCACATTTCTTACATTTATCTGGTTCTTCTGCGTAAAGTGGTTTTTTCTTTTTACTCAAAAGTACACATGGTGTTTTTGTAATAATGACAGAAACTTCATCTTTTGCCACTTCTTCTTTGATGACTTTCTCCAGACGCTCAATGTCAAATGCGTTGACCTCGATGACATTTTTCACACCAATCGCGCGGCATAATGCCGGAATGTCAATGGCATAAGTCGGATCTCCCTGCAGTGTCTTACCAGTTGCAGCGTGATCCTGATGTCCTGTCATACCTGTCGTAGAGTTATCAAGTATCATCACTGTTCCGGTTGCCTTATTGTACATCATATTCATAAGAGAGTTCACACCTGTATGAAGGAATGTGGAATCTCCGATTACTGCTACCCAGTTCTTAATATATTCTTTGCCTTTTGCTTTCTCCATCCCATGAAGACTGGAAATACTTGCACCCATACAGATCGTTGTATCGACAACACTAAGCGGTGCCACTGCACCAAGTGTATAACAGCCGATGTCTCCTGCCGCATGCATTTTTAACTTATTCAGTACATAATACACGCTTCTGTGTGGACAGCCTGGACATAAGATTGGAGGTCTTCCAGGTGCGGCTGCCGGTGCATCAAGCTTTAATTCCTCCCCAAGAATTGCTTCTCTTAGCATATTCGCACTGTACTCGCCCTGAACCGTGAAGATTTCTTTTCCAGTTGCCTTGATTCCCCAGGATTTCACCTGTTCTTCAATAACCGGATCCAATTCTTCTACAATATAAAGCTTCTCTACTTTAGAAGCAAAATCTTCAATCAATTTTCTTGGAAGCGGATTCACCATTCCAAGCTTCAGTACGGAAGCATTCGGAAGTGCCTCTTTTACATACTGATATGGAATACCACTTGTGATCACACCAATCTTTGTATCGTTCATCTCTACACGGTTGATTGGGAGTGTATTGGCTGCCTCCGCAAGCTCCAGGTTGCGTTTCTCAATCTCCACATGGCGGAGTTTTGCATTTCCCGGCATCATAACTGTCTTGCGGATATTTTTTTCATATGGCTTATCCGGAATCTCTTCACGGTCACATAACTCTACCAGTCCCTGTGAATGTGCCAGTCTTGTCGTTGTGCGAAATACAAATGGACGATCAAACTTTTCACTCAGATCAAATGCAATCTTCATAAATTCTTTTGCCTCAGAACTGTCGGAAGGTTCCAGTACCGGAAGCTGTGCAGCTCTTGCGACCATTCTTGTATCCTGCTCATTCTGAGAGCTGTAAAGTCCCGGATCATCTGCTACGACAATGACAAGTCCTCCATTGACTCCCATATAAGATACGGTATAAGCCGGGTCTGCTGCCACGTTAAATCCTACATGTTTCATACAGGACATAGCCCGGACACCTGCGACAGATGCTCCAATCGCAACTTCTGTTGCAACCTTCTCATTCGGAGACCATTCACAGTAAAGATCGTCTTTGTATTTGACCAGATTCTCGCTGATCTCAGTACTCGGTGTTCCAGGATATGCGGCAGATACTTTCACGCCCGCCTCATATGCTCCTCGGGCAATCGCCTCATTACCGAGCATAATCACTTTTTTTACTTCTGACATTTTCCTAATTCCTCCTTCGAATATCGGGACACTTTTAGAGTGCACTCTATAAACGTAATCTTGTTTACTATTCTAGCGTTTTTATATAGGAATGTCAATTTTACTAATCAGCTTTTTCACATCTTTTCCTCTTTTTCCGGCTTTTTTAAAAAGCTGGCACGGACAACTGCATCTTTCCCGAATTTTTTTCGGATTTCATCCAGTGCCTGATCTAATTTTTCATGTTTCTGGCTGTTTTCAAAACTTTTGACTTCTTCAGAAATGTTATCGCTGCTGTGAAAATTCAGATCAAAGAGACTCAATTGTTGTGGTTCCCCCTCCTGCGACAGCTTGGAAGTCCGGATTCCGAGCAGGCGGATTGGTTTTCCATTCCACATTTCACAAAATAATTCCACTGCAGTCTGATAAATGACCTGATCACTTGCCGTCATTCTTTCAAGCTGTTTTTGATGTGAATTCACGGTAAAATCTGCATACTTGATTTCCACATTGACCACACCTGCATGATATCCGTGTTTTCTCAGACGTCCTCCCACACTTTGGGCTAGAGAAAGTAAGACTTTCTGCGCGTCTTCTTTTGTTGACACATCTTTGGATAAAGTAGTCGAATTTCCGACTCCTTTTGCCTCAGCTTTTTCCGATTCTACAATAGAGTCATCCATTCCATTGGCAAACTCCCACAGACGCCTTCCATGGCTTTTCAAATGCAATTCTATCAGCTTTGGATCAGCCTTTGCCAGATCACCAATCGTCTGAATCTCCAGTTTTCTCAATGTCTCCACACTGGAATGCCCTGCCATAAAAAGATCTGAAATTGGAAGCGGCCACATTTTTTCCTGAATTTCTTTCCTGAAAAGTGTATGAACACGATCCGGCTTTTCAAAGTCCGATGCCATCTTCGCCAACACTTTCACGTCTGAGATTCCGATATTAACTGTGAATCCAAACCGTTTTTTTACTTTGTCTTTGATCTCAAATGCAGCTTCCACAGGTGATGCAAATCGTCCTGAAATTCCCGTAAAATCCATGTAACATTCATCGACACTGACCTGCTCGATATCAGGAGTATAAGAACGCAAAAAAGCCATAAGCTCCCTGCTGTGCTTATGGTACATTTCATGATCCGGTGCTTCCATGTGAAGATTCGGACACTTACGAAAGGCATTCGCAACCGGTTCCCCGGTACGAATGCCATACTTCTTCGCCGGGACAGATTTCGCCAGCACAATACCGTGGCGGGATTTTTGATCCCCGCCAATAATGGCCGGTATTGTACGGATATCTGTCCTGGCTCCATTCTTTAGTTGTTCTACTGCTGTCCAGCTAAGATAAGCTGAATTTACATCTATATGAAAGATTATCACCGTTTATGACCTGCTCCTTGCGACCAGCTTGCCATTCTCCACATCAATCACAATTGTATCTCCGGTGCCGATATCTCCCTGAAGCATCAGTTTTGCAGCTAATGTCTCTACATTTTTCTGCAGATAACGTTTCAAAGGTCTTGCACCATAATTCGGATCATATCCTCCATCCACAATCATTTTCTTTGCTTCTTCTGTAAGCTTGATCTGAATTTCCCGATCAGCCAGACGTTTATTCACATCTGCCACCAGTAAATCAATAATGTCATAAATATTGTCTTTCGTCAATGGTTTGAACATAATCGTCTCGTCCAAACGGTTTAGGAACTCTGGGCGGAAATGTGCACGAAGATCATTCATAACCATAGTCTGGCTCTCCTCGCTGATGTTGCCATGGTCATCCATGCCATCAAGCAGATACTGAGAACCAATATTGGAAGTCATAATAAGAATCGTGTTCTTAAAGTCTACCGTACGTCCCTGTGAATCCGTGATACGTCCATCATCCAATACTTGTAACAGGACATTGAACACATCCGGGTGGGCTTTTTCAATCTCATCAAAAAGTACAACGGAGTAAGGTTTTCTTCTGACCGCTTCCGTCAGTTGTCCACCCTCATCATATCCTACATATCCCGGAGGGGCTCCGATCAATCTGGATACGGAGTATTTCTCCATGTACTCACTCATATCGATACGCACCATATTATTCTCATCATCAAACAGACTTGCTGCCAGTGCTTTTGCAAGCTCGGTCTTACCAACTCCGGTAGGTCCAAGGAAAAGGAATGAACCAATCGGTTTTGTCGGATCTTTGATTCCGGCTTTAGAACGAATGATTGCCTCCGTTACAAGTTCAACACCCTCGTCCTGACCGATGACTCTCTTGTGAAGTTCATCTGCCAGATGCAACGTCTTATTACGTTCGCTCTCATTCAGCTTTGCAACCGGAATTCCAGTCCACCGTGACACAATACGGGCAATCTCCTCATCTGTAACACTTTCATGTACCAGTGAAAGATCTTCATCTTTGACTTTTTCTTCCTCCTGTTCTAACTGTTTCTGTAATTGTGGAAGTTTACCATATTGCAATTCAGCTGCTTTTTCAAGATCATAAGAATGCTGTGCTTTTTCAATGTCTTTATTTACCTGCTCAATCTCTTCACGAAGTCTCTGAACTCTCTCAACTCCTACTTTTTCATTATCCCACTGAGCTTTCTTGCCTGCAAATTCTGCACGCAGTTCTGCCAGTTCTTGTTGCAGATGCTCCAAACGTTCTTTACTAAGTCGGTCTTCTTCTTTCTTTAGAGCAGTCTCTTCAATCTCTAACTGCATAATCTTACGGTTCAACTCATCCAGCTCCGTCGGCATAGAGTCCAGCTCTGTCTTAATCAGTGCACATGCCTCGTCAACCAGATCGATTGCTTTATCTGGAAGGAAACGGTCGGAAATGTAACGGTCTGACAGCGTTGCTGCCGCTACCAATGCGCCGTCTGTAATCTTAACACCATGGAATACTTCATATCGCTCTTTCAGTCCACGAAGGATAGAAATTGCATCTTCTACAGTTGGTTCTTCTACCATAACCGGCTGGAAACGACGTTCCAGTGCCGCATCTTTTTCAATGTACTGTCGATACTCATCCAGTGTTGTTGCACCGATACAGTGAAGTTCTCCTCTTGCAAGCATGGGCTTTAACATATTACCTGCATCCATAGCACCATCTGTCTTACCGGCACCGACAATCGTATGCAACTCATCAATAAAGAGGATAATCTTACCGTCACTGTTCTTCACTTCCTCAAGCACTGCTTTCAGACGTTCCTCAAATTCACCACGATACTTGGCTCCTGCTACCAGTGCTCCCATATCCAGTGAAAATATCGTCTTATCTTTCAGTCCTTCCGGCACATCACCACGCACAATACGCTGTGCAAGTCCTTCTACAACTGCTGTCTTACCAACACCAGGTTCACCGATCAGAACCGGATTGTTCTTCGTCTTACGGGACAAGATACGGATAACATTCCGAATTTCAGAATCACGACCAATGACTGGATCCAGTTTCTGCTCTCTTGCACGCTCCACAAGATCTGATCCATATTTGTTCAAGGTATCATAAGTAGCTTCCGGATTATCACTGGTTACTCGCTGATTACCTCTTACCGAAGAAAGTACCTGAAGGAAACTCTCTCTTGTGATTCCAAGCTCCTTCATCATGCCTTTGATCTCACGGTTCGCATATTTCAGAAGTGCAAGGAACAGATGCTCAACCGATACATATTCATCACCCATCTGCTTTGCCTCATCCTCGCCATGGATCAGCACATTATTCAGATTCTGACCAATATACATCTGACCGCCCTGTACTTTCGGACGCTTCCGTAAAAGCTCTTCCACACGGTTCATCATTGTCTCTTTTGTAATGCCCATCTTCTCAATCAGCTTGAGAATCAGGCTGTCATCTATTGTAAGCAAAGAATACAGAAGATGTTCCTGTTCAATTTCCTGGTTGCCATAATCTGCCGCAATCTTTTCAAGGTTCTGTACTGCTGCCATAGAACTTTGTGTAAATTTATTGATATTCATAACATGAGTCCCTCCTTTACCTTGTTATCTTTGTTCTATTCGAACTATAGCACTTGTTGTTAGCACCGTCAAGAGGTGAGTGCTAAATCTATACAAATTTTTACTTCCCTGTCAAATCATCGAACTCATTTTCTGAGTCCCATCTATATGAAACGCCCCGGATCCTTTATCTTCCTCCGGCAGCGGCTTTCTTATATTCCATCAGTTTCTGTCTTGCTTCTGTATTTAAATGTCTCGGAACCTGAATTTGTACCGTTACATACTGATCACCATGGACATTTGCATCCTTCATGGAAACGATTCCTTTTCCTCTTAAACGAATCCTGCTTCCTGACTGTGTTCCTTCTTTAATCTTGCACATCACATCACCATACAGGGTATGCACCCTTGCTTCTCCACCAAACACAGCCGTTGTATAAGGAATGCTGACCGTTGTATAAACATCCATACCTTTTCGTTCATATCCGGCTTTTGGCTGAACAGTTACTTTCAGAAGCAGATCTCCTGCCCCACCTTTTCCGGTTCCCGGCATTCCTTTTCCGCGAAGTCTTATGCTCTTTCCGCTGTCAATTCCTGCCGGAATATGCACCTCAAGTGTCTGTGCTTTTCCGCTCTGATCCTGTAGAGTAATTCTTTTATCACATCCAAATGCTGCCTCATCAAATGTAACAGATACACTGGCATTCAGATCCTGTCCTTTCTGATCAAAGCCTGCCGACCCGTGGTTACCAAATCCTCCGAAGCCACCAAATCCGGATCCATCGTCATAAAAACTGCTTCTGTGAAAACCATGACCTCCGAAACCATCTGTGCTTTTACTGCTGCTTCCATGGAAGATATCTTTAAACATATCTCCGAAAATATCATCTGCATTTCCTGTAAAATGATACTCCCGATATCCTCCAGAACCACTTTTGAATCCCTGGAAACCATTTCCAAATCCACTGCCCTGATAGCTGCCTCCTGCAGACTGGTCAAATGCGGCGTGTCCAAACTGGTCATACATCTTCTTCTTTTCCGGATCACTCAGTACTGAATAGGCTTCTGTTACTTCTTTGAATTTCTTTTCTGCATCCGGATTTCCGACATTGGTATCCGGATGATACTTCTTTGCCATCTTCCGGTAAGCTTTTTTGATTGTCTTCTCATCTGCATTCTTTGCTACTCCGAGCACCTCGTAGTAATCCCGCTTTGCTGCCATGTTCTGTCACCTCCTGCCTGTAAAACACCCCGGAGATTGCTCTCCGGGGGAAATTTATCTTCTATATTAACCTTCAATTGTGATATATTTCTTCTCTTCTACCGCTGGTTTTGCTTCTTTTTTCGGAACAAAGAGTTTCAGAATACCATGTTTAAATTCTGCTTTGATATCTTCTTCTGTGATATCTTCACCAACATAGTAACTTCTCTGACATGCTCCTGCGTAACGTTCACGGCGGATATACCTGCCGGTTTCTTTCTCCTGTTCATCCTGATCAAGACCTTTCGCTGCACTGACTGTCAGATAACCATCTTTCAATTCTGCAGTAACTTCATCTTTCTTGAACCCTGGAAGATCAATCTCAAGTTCATATCCATCTTTCATTTCCTTGATATCTGTCTTCATCAGATTATTCGCATGATGTCCATAGAGCTTCTTTTCTGCTCTGTTCTCTGCTTTATCTGCATATCCGTAAAACGGAAATCCAAACCAATCATCATCAAATAAATTATTATTAAAAATACTAGGCATTAACATAAGTCCTGTCTCCTTTCAAACACTCATAATACGTTCGGAACACTTTCTGGCGAACCTTTCTTTTCGTTCCCCTTCCTTTGTTCTATCTGTACTATAGCACGCATTATTAGCACTGTCAAGAGGTGAGTGCTAATTTTTTTAAAAAATTTGTGTACCAGTAAAATGAAAAATCTACTTCCATATTTCATCCACAACATATTCCCGGCTCCTGGTATGCAGCACTTTTTCTCTTGCCATTCCAGTAAAAATATAATCTAGCGCGGCAGTACCCATCATTGATAGTTTCTTATGATCGCATAGTTACGAAAAAGGCAAGTATCTTTTTTCGTGATACTTGCCTTTCTGAAATATTAATTTTATCAACCAGATATTCTCCAGCTGCTTTACTGTCTATTCATAATTTTCTCTATTTCTTCTCATCCAACAACATCACACCCTGCGCCGGATTCTTATCAATCGCACCAACAATCGGATGTGGTACATAACACTCTTCCAGATATGCAATGCCTTCTGCTGTCAGTCGAACGTTCAATGCACCTGCCGCATCATCCAGATACTGCATCTTCGTTGCACCGATGATCGGCGAAGTAACACCTTTTGCCCACTGCCATGCGATTGCGATCTGCGACATCTTACACTGATACTTTTCTGCAAGTTCGTGTACGCGGGTGACAATCTTCATATCTGCGTCTTCCATACGGTCATATTTGCCAACCGCAACTCTGTCCGTTCTTCCTCTTAAAGATTCGGATTTCCATGTCGGTCTTGCAAGGTGTCCTGCTGCAAGCGGGCTATATGGCATCAGTGAGACATTCATCTGTTTACAGATAGGAATCAATTCTCTTTCATCTTCACGGTACAGTAGATTATAATGATTCTCCATTACAGACTTGCAAATGCATAGAAAAAAGCGGATCATCTACCGACAATCCACTTTCTCTCTTTCTTTACATTTCTTTACATACATCAATCCATCCACATGCCCCGGCAACGTCTTCCAGTTCTGCAATCGTAAGTCTGACTGCACTGTGGTCATTACCAGCTGCAGGATATACCGTCTCAAAACGTTTCAGAGACTCATCTAGATAAACTTTAATTCCATCTTTAATTCCAAATGGACATACACCGCCCGGGGCATGTCCGATATATTCTTCTACTTCATCGAATGAAATCATCTTCGCCTTCACATGAAACTGATCCTTATATTTACGATTATCAACCTTCGCCGTTCCCTCTGTCAAGATCAGGATTGGTTCTCCATCAACCAGAAATGACATCGTCTTTGCGATCATTCCCTGCTCTACACCGAGAGCTTCTGCTGCAAGCTGTACCGTCGCACTTGATTCTTCCAGTTCAATCACGTGATCTGCATAACCTTTTTCTTCCAGATATTTCTTTGCTCTTTCTAATGACATGATCCATATCTTCCTTCCTGCATCTATACTTTCTTTTTATTATACTACTTCTATACTGCTTCTTCATTCCTTTTTATATCGGTTAATTCACTCCACAACTCATGTTTCAGCAGGATAGCAGCCATCAATGCTGTCAGGAAATCAGAAACAGCCTGTGCGGCCAACACACCATGATATCCGATCATATGCGAAGCAATAACGATCACAATTCCATAGATCACACCCTGACGGCTGACTGATAACAAGAATGCTCCCATTGCTTTTCCCGCCGACTGGAATACACAGGTCGTAACCAGAACGACTGCCATAAACATCATTCCTGCTTGCTGTAGACGTAACATCAGCACACCCGAATCTACAATCTCCGGTGTCTTCATGAATACACGGATCAAGGGTCTTGCACCGGCAGATAAGATTACTGCCAGTATAACTGCCAGACCACATTCGAATTTATAACAGAATGCGAGAATCTCTTTCAGACGTTTCTTATTCCTTGCCCCATAATTATAACCAACCAACGGTTGACATCCGAACGCAAATCCAACCAGAATCAACGTCGCGATCATATTTACTTTCATCACGATTCCCATCGCCGCAACTTTATTGTTTCCATATACAAGCAGACTCCTGTTTGTAACAGTAACTGCAAAGCTCTGCATAAAGTTCGTGATCGATGCAGGAATTCCGATTGCCAGGATCTGTCTGAATTCTTGCATGTTAATATGCATATGTCCCGGATCAATCGACAGCTTTTTACTCTTTTTCAAATATATCCACACATAATAAGCGTCCGTCGCAATATACCCGATGATTGTTGCAATCGCGGCTCCGCCGGCTCCCATACCCAGTACCGAAATAAAAATAGGATCTAATATAATATTCACTACTGCACCAAGGACGGAACCTTCCATGGATGCTTTCGAAAATCCTTCTGACCTGAGCTGGTTGTTCGGTGTAAATGATACAATAATAAATACAGAACCCAGCACCAGATATGTATAGTACTGTGATGCATATTTGTAAGTATTTGCATCCGCTCCTAATAAATGCAGCATCGGTGCACGGAAGATCAGAAGTAATACCGTTACGATCACTCCGCAGATAATTGCTCCATAAAAACAGAAGGAACTGATGCGTTTTGCATCCTCATCTTTCCTCTGTCCGAATAATCTTGCGATCATGGAACTTCCACCCAGTCCGAAGATATCTCCAAGTGCGATCATAGCCGTGAACATCGGTGCTCCAAGTGACACACCTGCTACCAGATTCGTATTTCCCGTTCTTGCAATGAAGAATGTATCTACCATATTATAGACCAGTGAAATGACCATACTGAATACCAGCGGTAATGCCATATTAAAATATGCCTTATGTACCGGCGCTTTTTCAAAAAGTTCGTTTTCCATATATCTGTAAACCTCCACTATGATTTCATCTGAAATATTCCATTTCTTAATTATTGTTTTTTGAACTGTACCGGTTATTTTACAACAAACTTTCTGTTTTGTCACAGGAATATTTCCATATTTTATTGTATATTTTTTCATATATATCTGTATATTTCCAGCTGACCGCAGAACCCGATATCCACATTTTCATTTCTTATCCAGCTTATTATCTGCAGCATTTCTTACCGGCATCTTCTTTTGCAGCTTCTTTCAAGCGATCAACGGCAAAAAAAGCCTTGGATCCGGCACAATAATCCACCGGATTCAAAGCTTCTTATAATCTCTTATTTTTTCTGATTAATTTTCTTCTGCGATACGATCAGTCCCAGCAGAATTAACAAAGCTCCCGTCACAGATACGAACGTCATCTTCTCATGCAGTATCACCACAGATAGCACAACCGTCACATCCCATGACACCCCTTGCCACATCAGAACCGGAATCAGGAATAACATTCCGTAAAAATAGATTCTCCTGGTCACCGCTGCCGTCGGATAATCCCATTCACCGATTTTCTTGATGATTGCGGAATAGAAGCCCCAGGAAATCATAGCCGTAAATGCCAACATATCTCCCTTCATAAAAAAGGGTAGCAAAAAAGCGGGTGATGGGAATCGAACCCACGTATCCAGCTTGGAAGGCTGGTGTTCTACCATTGAACTACACCCGCATCAACAATGCTCATTTATAATAGCATGATGTTTTCTAAAATGCAAGCACTTTTTAAATTTTTTTAATTTTTTTGACACTTAACTCAATTTCATATCTACAAGACCTGCCACTGGCAACTTCTCCTATTTGCAATATTTTTTCAAAGTGCTACAATATGTAACCGAAAAAATATTACATCAAAGAAGGTATATGATATGTTCCAATATTATCTGATTCATTATTTTAACTTTAAGAATGCCGGAGGCTTCATGCTTGTCTCCCTGCTCTGCCTGATCGCAGTGCTTGCGATCGTTATTCTGGCAGCAAAGCTTAAGAAACACTATAAACTTAATACACAGGATCTGACGCCAAAACAAATCCGGAAGCTGAACCATATCCACAAAGTAAAAGAAATCTCGCTTATTGAAAGCTTTTATGAGATGGTATTTTCCAGTACTTCGGTACTGTTGTTCCTGTCTCTTTATTATATTATCGATGAGCGGATCCCACAGGCTGCCTTTTACTGGCAGAAATACCAGAACATTATCTTACTTTTATTTCTGGTATTTTCTGTATTTATGACAAACTGGTTCGATATCCTGTTCGTTCCGTTAACTGCAATTCCGACCAGACAAAAGGCGTCCGTGCGGCTGATCTCTGCCTTTTATATTATTCTGATCCTGTTATACATCAAGTTCATCTATCATGATTCGAACTATGATTCACTGATCATGTATTTTATCACACTGGCAGTTGGTCGTTTCCTGTACTTTGATTCTACACTCGAAGATATCAGAGATACACTGCAAGGTGTCGCAAGGAATTTACCGCTTCTTGTATTAATGGGAAGCTATTCTGCTATCGTATGCTGGTATGGATTCCACTGCGGATTCCTGCTGACTTCCAATGGTGTCATCCTTAGTACGCTGCTGGCGCATCTTTTTATGGATGTATCTATCTTTGTGCTGGATAAGACACAGTTGGTGAAATTGTTTATTTAGACTTCTACTCATTCACCAACCAATCCTTTTTAATGCCGATCAGTTCAAAATATCTTTATACCGCTCGATCTGATATTTTAATACATTATTCCTCCGCCGAAAGATTCTTAAAATCTACTTTCTGGAGCAACGGATCCACCAGGCCTATAAAGATGGTATCAGACATTTTATCATCTCCGCTGCCGATCGTGATCTGATTGCTCCGGAAGTAACTCGAGATCATTATGCAAGAAAATCTGGAGTATTTCGTACAGTAACTATCTGTATGAAAGACTCCAGATTTTTTATACTACAATATACCGGATAAGAAGGCAGCACTTCTTACACTTCACTCTTATTATTTCCCATGTATTTTTCCGAATGTCTGTTCATCCATATCAGTACGCCAACACAGATAATGATTGAGATGATCGATCCTGCCGGTGCCGCACATCCCATCGGAAATAATGTATCCGGAAAATGCGTTGCCGCATAATAAGACAATGGGATTCTCGCACATATGATAGATATGGAATTGTGGATAAATGATACGATAGACAAGCCATATGCATAAAAATATCCGCTTAAGCAGAAATGTACTCCTGCAAATACACAGTCCCATGCATAACTTCGTAAATACTGTCCTCCAAGTATCTGTACTGCCCCGTCATTCGTGAATAGTCCAACAAACGGAACAGATACAAACTGCACAATCGTTGCCGCAACTAATCCATATCCTACTGTCATACATAATACATACCGCAATGTCAGGCGTGCACGGTCATGCTTGCCTGCACCAATATTCTGCGATGCCAGTGCCGATATCGTTGACAACATAGAAGACGGTACCAGGAACAGGATCCCTATGATCTTTTCCACAATACCTACCGCCGCCGCATCATTTAATCCACGCTGGTTGGCAAATATTGTGATTGCAATAAACGATATCTGGATAAATCCATCCTGCAGTGCAACCGGCACACCGACTTTCAATATGTTTTTCATCGTATGTCTCTTCGGACGAAGATCCGATTTTCTTAATTTGATCCCTGTGCCCTTTTTTATGACCACGGTAAGTGAAACAATGACACTGACTGCCTGTGCGATGGTCGTTCCAAGTGCTGCTCCGGCCGCATCCAGTCCCATGACTCCGATGAACAGATAATCCAGACCGATATTCGCTGCGCATGCTACTGCAATAAAGTACATCGGACTTTTGGAATCACCGATTCCACGGAAGATTGCACTGATAATATTATAAGCTGTAATAAAAGGAATCCCGATAAAGCAGATTGTCAGATAACGGATCGTTCCTTCTACTGCCTCGGCCGGTGTCGACATCACACTGACGATCGGTCTGACTGCCGCCAGTAATACGATCATAAGTATGATCGCAATTCCCATGAACATCGTTGCCGTGTTTCCAATTGTCTCCGATGCTTTCTTATAATCTTTTGCACCGATGCAGCGCCCGATCATAACCGTCGCTCCCATCGCAAGCCCTACGATCATAACTGTCAGCATATGCATGATCTGGCTTCCGATCGATACCGCCGTCGTACTGCTGACCCCGCCAAACTGACCGACAATAAATAAATCTGCCATACCATATAACGTCTGTAAAAAGTACGATAACAGATATGGCAGTGAAAAATAAATGACTGTCTTAAATACACTTCCTGTTGTTAAATCTCTCTCCATGTTGTAACGTCCTTGTCTTTAGAAATACTCATTTCATAATTCTATTCCTATTAACCTGGTAAATCAACTTTTTAGGAAGATTTTTTTGAAAGAGAGTGATTACTTTTATGGTACTAAACCGCAAGGAGCCCCATCGTCCGCAATATGAATATCGTCACAAACAACGTAAATATCGAAAGCACCGATGAGAACACAACCAGCTGCCCGGCAAGCTGTCCATCCGCTCCCGCCTGCTGCGCCATGATATAGCTGGATACTGCAACCGGCGTCTGATATGCCAGCACCCCGGACAACAGGTCCGCATCCCGGTAACCCATCATAACCACCATCGGAATCATGATAAGCGGCAAGATTACCAGCTTGATCGTCAATACCACAAATGCTGTTTTTAAGTTTCCTTTTACTTTTGAAAAGTCCAGATCACCACCCAGAATCATAAACGCAATCGATGTTGATAATTTGGCCAGATCCTGAACCGTTGTATCGACAGCTGTCGGAAGTCTGATCCCAAGAAGTGAAAATATAATCCCTAATACCGAAGATATGATCAGTGGATTCTTTATAATATCCAGAATGATCTTTTTCCAGTCATTTTCCCTTTTTTCACCGAAGATTGACAGCGCGACTACTGCAAGGAAATTATACATCGGTACCAGGATGGCACTTAAAATTGCCGCTGTCGTCGTACTTTTCGGTCCATACATATTCTGTACGACTGCAACTCCGAAGATCACATAATTGCTCCGGAAAATTCCCTGGATAACTACACCCTGCTGATTTTCCTGTGTTACGATCCTTGGAACGATCAGACACAACAATACGAACAGTATCAGAAGTCCCCCTGCTGCCCAGATGCACAGCCTGATCCTGCTATGTATCTCAGAACCGATATCACTCTGGTAGACATTGTAGAATAACATACATGGTAAAAATATCTTAAACACAATGGCATTTGCCTGTTTTGTAAGCTTTCCGTCCGCCAGAGATGTATAATTGACCAGAAAATATCCTAATACCATAAGAAAAAATACCGGTGCAATTACATTAAACGATACAATTATATTATCCAAATTTTCTCACTTCTCTCATTCTTAATAAATGCTGTATTTTCCTTTGGAATCTACAGCATTATACTTTTTATTTCTGTATATTTTCCAGATATTTACACATGAAATACGTACTCATCCAGACGCTCGAATGCTTCTTTTACTCTGCCAAGCGGTAATGCAAGATTCATACGGATTCCATATTTCTGGTGGAACGGTCTTCCGTCCTGCCATGCAACGCCTACGTCCCATCCTGCTTTTAACAGCTCATCCAGTGACTTATAATTTTCCTCACACCAGTCTTCGCAGTCCAGGAACAACATATAAGTTCCCTGCGGCTTACTTACTTCAATTCCTCTGTAGTAGTCACGGATATGATTCACTGCATAATCAACATTTTCAGATAATACCTGGCAAAGCTCATTGACCCAGGTATATCCTTCTGCCTCGTAAGCCCCGATCAGCGCATGCATAGATAATACATTCATTGTATTATAATGTGATTTTCTTGATTTTGCCTCCACCCGGTCACGCAGCATTTTGTTGAAGATTATATGATAACTTCCTACCAGACCTGCCAGGTTAAATGTCTTACTCGGTGCATACAATGCAATCGTACGGTTTCTTGCATCCGGACTGATCGACTGTGTCGGAATGTGCTGACTGCCTTTTAAGATCAGATCTGACCAGATCTCATCTGCGATCACTACACATTCATTGTTCTTATATACTTCCATCGCCTCTTCAATCTCTCGGCGCTCCCATACACGTCCGGTCGGATTATGCGGACTACAGAAGATTGCTACATGGATGTTATTTGCCTTTAACTTGGCATCCATGTCTTCATAATCCATCCGCCAGATTCCTTTTTCGTCTTTTTTGAGCGGACTGTGTACAATCTTGTATCCATTCTCTGTGATGCATTTGGTGAATCCGATGTAAGTCGGGCTGTGAAGAAGTACGGCATCTCCCGGTGCGGCAAAAGCTGTCAGAGCAGAGATTACTCCGCCTAATACTCCGTTCTCATATCCGATATATTCCGGCATCAGTCCTTCTACATTATTGCGGATCTTATGCCAGCGTATGATCGAATCATAATACTCTTCCACCGGATTGAAATATCCATATGCCGGATGTGCTGCCCTGTCCATGATCGCTTTTGGAATCGTTGGGACAGTTTCAAAGTTCATGTCTGCCACCCACATCGGGATCACATCAAATCCGTCTTTTGGCGGTTCCGGTGCAAATCCCGGATTCTTTCCAAGTCCGTCTACTGCAATCGCATCTTTTCCATGCCTGTCTATAATCTTTGTAAAATCATATCTCATATCTTTCTCTCCTGTTTCCCGAAAACGATCTTCCACCGGCGCCTGCCGTCTGATCGCTATTTTTTTGAAAATACCCACATCGCTTTTATCTGGTCTTTGATATTGGCAAATACCCATGTTGCTTTCGAATTCTTTATGCTGAACGGATCATTCACTTTCACATTGCCATTCTCATAACCTGTCAGTACGATAAAATGTCCAATCTTGGTAAAATCTCCCGGACCGACACTGCATATGATCGGATGTCCCTGCGAAAGTTCTAAAGCTACCTGCTCTTCTGACAAAAGACCTGCAGTACTGTTAAGATTCCAGTTTGCTCCGGCTTCATCCATGAATCTCCAGTACGTGTTATTCTCTTCGTCCACATAACCATGTTCCGTTCCGTAAGCAGCTACCTTTGCCGGAGTGATCGACGCATCCTGATTCAGTCCGGCTGCTACCATCGCCATACAGGTCGGTCCGCATCCACTTGCCGCTACTATACTGGTTCCGTATGGAGCATACCCCCATCGTTCATCCCACTGCAAAAGTTCCGGTATCCCTCCCTGCGAAAGATCTTTTCCTATCGTATCTGCATACGGCTTATCCTTTTTCTTTTCATAATCGGCCACAAAATCTACTGTTTCCACATTTTTATCCAACAGTTCGATCACATTTTTCGGATATCCGTGTTCCGTTGCCTGCTTTCGTACACGTTCCAATTTCTGTTCGGCAGTTTCCGGCTTTGACTTTACTTTTTCCGCCTCTTTTTTATCCTGCTTTTCTTTTCTGAGCTCTTCTGCTTTCTGTTTTTCTTCTACACGTTCACGGTGCAGACAATAGCCAGCAAAAGCAGCAGTTATTACTGCTGCTATCACACCGACTACTGTTATACGCCTTAATATCTGATTTCTTCTTGCACCTTTTGAAAGAGAAGTGCTTGGTCGTTGTTCTACGTTATTAGTCTCCTTCATCTATCAATTCAGTCCTCTTAATAATAATCTATTTTCTCGACATCGTTCTTAATTATACAACAGCATTCCAGCGGATACAACTTATCATTTCCTTAATATTGATTCTGACTTTTCGTATTTGTGTCGTTTTTTTATATAATTATGACTTTTTTCAATTTTTTTTCATTTTTTACTTGCTTTTTATATTTTATCATGATATCATACTACTTGTCTTAAGGACACGTCAAATAACGGGGTGTGGCTCAGCTTGGCTAGAGCGCCTGGTTTGGGACCAGGAGGTCGCAG
>ERZ857965.1626-NODE-1626-length-21755-cov-3.078618_pt1 | contig 21755 bp, 20 predicted proteins | sample MGYA00519758_ERZ857965 | MGnify/ENA primary metagenome ERZ857965 (study PRJEB31778, sample SAMEA3449381) | human gut metagenome | biome: human gut; feature: human-associated habitat; material: faeces | place: United Kingdom | collected 2010/2012 ... | reverse complement strand
TCCATCAGAATTTACTGTTGCTTCTTTATAGTAGGATGGTGCTTCACTTAAAACATAGTAGGAATAGCTTGCGCTTTCAAATAATGCATCCTTTCCAGTATAGGTTGTTGTCGCTTCGCCTGCTTTTGACTGTGTAGTAATATCAACTTTACTCTCGTCTGTAATCTGTGTATATTTTTCAAGGGAAGAGGCATCACTGATCTTAACTGGGAAAGTTACACCTGTAATATCCGATCCATCACTGTTTACATGATAAGATCCTGCTACAAGTGTTCCTCTCGTTTTCTGCTTTGTTGCTGATGAACAGCATCCGCACCTGTCACACCATCTGCTTTGTAAAAATCAGCATATGGAATGTTCATTAACACATAGACTTCTTTCTGTACATCTGGAGTTTTTGCTTCAAGTGCATTCATTGCATCCGTTAAAGCTTTTGCTGCTGCATCGACTGTTGCCTGAGATTCTTTTGCAGTAAAAACATTTTTTGCTGCTGTCAGCTTTTCCTGCATTGCTGTCCAGCTTGCTTCTGTGTATGCATCCTTACTTAATCCTTCTGCTTTTGAAATTGCAGCTTCGAGAGCAGATGTATCTACCGTTACGGTTGAAGCCACTGGTGCGGACTGAATTGCCTCAAGTGCAGCTGCTTTAACTGCCATTGCTGTACGTGTAGCGCCACTTACTGCATCTGTATCCGTTTCAGTTTTTTTTGTTTTCCAACTGTTCACTACATCTTCTGTTGCAGCTTGTCCTTTAAGTAATGTCTTGATTCCTTTTTGTTTATCATAAGCTTTATTAAAGTAACTGCTATTTCCAGAATCATATCCTTCTCCTGGTGTTACAGTAATATCTTCAAATTTTCCATCTTTTACTGTAAGACTTACCTCTACATCATATTCATTCCATTCATCATCCGAATCTTCAGATTCTATTCTTGTTACATGCGCCGTTTTCGTATAAGTCCCATCTGCCGCAACTTCACTTCCCGATGCCGCAAACACCGTCGACGGACAAAGTCCAGCTACCATCGACATCGCCACAGCCATTGTCATAGCTTTTGTCTTAATCGTTCCCTTTCCCATAATTACCTCCTTGTTGTTGATAAAATTTATTATTAAGTTAGTTTCTGCTAACCCATAATCAAAAAAATTAACCTATCTGTGCCACTCTCTCCGATTCTCTTTTTACGGTCGGAAGCAGCTTTTTACTTATCATTCCCATCACGAATCCGGTCACTGTACCGGCGATCAGAAGTGCCGGCAGATAATAGATCAGTTTCAGATTCTCTACTACAACGGATGCCACGATAATCTGACCGATATTGTGCGACACGCCTCCCGCGATACTGACTCCGGCTATGGAAAATCCTTTCAGCCTCTTCATCAATGCCATAACCAGAAAGCTTAAGATTCCTCCTGCCAGACTGTAGATGACCGACATTCCATTTCCAAATAAAAAGCCGGTCAGCAGGATCCGCATGACTACCACCAGAAATACTTCCGGAAGCTCCAGGAAGTACAACCCGGTCACAGTCACCAGATTGGCAACTCCGAGCTTCATTCCCGGTATCCCGAAATTGATCGGTATTAAGCTTTCCACATAACTGAATATCATTGCCAGTGCAACCAGCATTGCCATATTGGCAAGTTTTTTGTTTTTATTCATCTGTTTTTCCTTTATCATTTTGCGATCGTATCCGGAGCTACATCTTCCGGATCTGAAGTCCCAAAGCTCTGATCATTCTCATTTTCCAGAACCTCTACTACAAGCTTATGTGGCAGACAGACGATCGTCTGTGTATGTCCGCTGATTTTTCCCTGTTCCTCGCAGTAACCATCCGGACAATTCGCCTCTTCCATGTACGCCTTTCCATCTTCGATCCGGATCCGGTTATAGAAATCTCCATCCTTTACTTCGATGGTCTGATCCTTCGACAAGGAATAGGTTCCATAGTTTTTGCCATCCAGCGTAATCTGGATCTGGTTTCCTTCTTCCCCTCTCGTCAGCTGCATCACAAGCAGCATCGCAAGCGCAATCACAATAATGCCTGCTCCAAGCATCATATCTTTCTTTTTCATCTTCTATACACCAAGCCAGAGAAGAAGCGCCAGTAAGATCGCCGCCCGTAAAATCGTAAACCAGAATTCATTTCCGTGAATTCCTTTTACACCGGTATGAATATTTCCTTTCGGGCAGGTATCAATACATTTCTGACACTGGAAACAGTCACCTTCTACCCTCGGCGATCCATCTTCCGGAAGTCCGATGTTAGAAGGACATTTCTTCGTACATGCCTTACATCCTTTGATGCAGTTTTCCCGATCTCTGTGAAGAGCGAAAAACGGCAGGATCGGAAGCAGCGAAAAAACTGCTCCCATCGGACAAAAATTTCTGCAGAAAAAACGTTCTTCAAAGCACATTCCTGCAAGGATCAGAACCAGAAGGACGAGTCCCACCAGATATCCGCCAAGCTTAAAGTTGCCGGCATGGAGCATGGAAAATACATCCCATGGGCTGGTTCCTTTTGCCTTGCTGTATACGCCTGCAAAGCACAAGATTGAAATCAGTGCCAGTACAATATATTTCAGATAGCAGAGTTTTTCTGTCCACGCTTCTGCAATCTGAAACGGTTTCTTTTTCATTTTTTTACAGATCCACACATAGAGTGCATGCACGCCGTCTCCTATCGTACCGAACGCACAGGCAAATCCGCAGAAGAATCTTCCGAACAGGATCGTATAAATGCAGATCACAACCAGCACTGTCACGAAAGAGGTCATGGCAACCTTTTCCCCTGCACCGATCTGTGTAAATATGTATTTCACTCCGGCAAATGCCGCTGTATACACAGATGGGATAAACAGGAAATACAGGACCTGAATCAGGGCTCTCAGCCATACATGTAATTTTTTTATTTCTTTCGCCGTCAAATTATGAATATCCATCTTTTTCACGTTACTTTACCGCCTTTTCCAGAGCCTGTTCCGATGCATTTTTGATTCCGGTCGAGCTGAATGTCGCACCACTGATCGTATCTATATCTGCGCTCTGTGCATCGATGATTTGGGGAATAATATCCTTTGCCATGGAAAGGTATGCTCCGTCTTCTTTCTCTGCAGATATCACATTGATCTCTGCAATCTTGCTTTTCTCAATCTTTACTTCTACCTGGATCGTTCCGCCAAATCCATCAGCTTCCCCGGTATAGGTTCCGTCCTTGTAGTTTGTGGAACCTCCATTTTCGCTGTCTGATTGTCCGTTTCCGGCAACCTGTGCGGAAAGCCGGGCGATCTCGTCTTCTTTTGCACGGGCATCCAGCACCGAATTGTATCCAAGAAGAATCCCCACGATCGCGAGCATACTTACCAGTCTTACCCAGAATTCTCTCATTGTTATTCAGCCTCCATATCTGTCGGTCTTTCTGCTTTTTCCAGTACTTTTTTACATCCTTCCAGGATTGCATTGGAAGAGCAGGTTGCACGGGAAACAGTATCAATATCCTCCGGCATTCCTTTTTCTATAATCTGAGATACCACGCCTTTTATGCTTGACGTACCATTTGCTGCTTTCAAGATATATCTGTCATTGTCGCTTGCACCATCACCTGTAATATCTGTAATCGCTACAATCTTATCACCACGGATCGTCACTGACATCGTCAGATTATATCTTTCAAAATCTTTGTCTTCATCTGGTTCACAAGGTACGGTCACTTCATAGGTTCCGCTGACATATTTCGTATTTTCCTCGTCTTTTCCATCTTTTGATTCAAGCTGTGCGATTGCCTTTTTCAGCTTTTCTGCTGCTTTATCAACAGCAGTCTGTTTTGTTTCTTTCAGAGCTTCTTTTGCATCTTCAAGTCTTGTCTGCAGAACTGCCCAGCTTGTTTCTGTGTATTTATCTTCTTCCAACTTTTCTGCTCTCTCGATCAGCTCTTTCAGATCAGTCAGATCCGGCTTCTCATCAACAGGTTCTCCATTTGTCACTTTCTCTGCCTGTTTCAGTGCATTCTTGATTGCATTTAACAGTCCTTTGGAACTGTAGGTTGCTCCTGACACAGTATCTACATCGTCTGTCTTCTGTGTCCTTATCACCTTTTTCACAACATCCATTGCACGATTAAAGAATGCTTCATCATCTGAGCTTTCTGTGATCAGGATCGCTTTGATCGTCTTTTCCTGGATCACGACTGCAACGGATATATCTCCGCTGTAGCCCTCTGCTGTTCCGTAATAGATTCCTTCCTTGTACGGAACGGTTCCGGTTACGGTAGAATTATTGTCGTCTGATGAACTATTATTATTACTGTTGCTGTTGTTATTGTTATTCTGCGAAGTATCTGATGTACCATTTACCGCAGCCTGACTTAGTGCATCCCGGACTGCCTGGATAATTCCGACAGAGCTGTAGGTTGCCCCTGACACCGTATCCACATTGGTACTCTGTGTCGTAATAATAGAATCGATCAGAGAAGCTGCTTTGGAAATGTAATCGCTTCCGTCACTGTTCTCCACAATCTGGATGGATGCTATCTTCCCTCCGCTGATTTCTACCATAACCTTCAGCGGACCGCCAAATCCGGTTCCTGAACCGTAGTAGGTTCCATCCTTATATGCTGCCGCATCCTCTACTTTTGCCACACTGGTCGAACTTCCTGCTGCCGCCGCTGTCTGTCCGGACTGTGCCTGTCCTGTCGTGCTGTTATCCTTTTCCCCGGTCAGCGCATTTTTCACCGCACTGATGATTCCTCTGGAACTGAAAGTTGCTCCCGATACAGTATCCACATCCAGTGTCTGTCCTTCGATAATCTTGTCGATCACTGCTTTTGCCCGTGAAAAAAATGCCTCATCATCGGAAGAACTCAGAATGTCAATCGAAACGATCTGCTTATCCTTGATCTGTACCGATACGGTGATGTCTCCTGCATACCCGGTTCCGGTTCCCTTATACACACCATCCTCCAGATCAAATGATCCTTTGGCTGCTGTCTTTTTTTCTTCTTTCTTCTCTTTTGTCTCTTCTTTTATCGGTGTTTCTTCCTGCGTCGCTGCATAGACCGGCGCTTCATATCCGCTTAAGGAGCCTGCCACGCACGCCGTAACCAGTGCAACTGAAAGAACGGGTGCAAACGGTTTTAATTTTTTACCGGTTTCTTTGATGTCCATCTCTCATTATCCTCTCATTTCACACAAATTATTTCGTAATAACCTTCATGTCAAGATCCGTTGTAAAGCTGTCTTTCAGACCTTCTGTCACATAAATCGTTCCATCATCTGTCTCAAGGATTGCCTCAAACTCATCACTGTGCGCCTTCCAGAACTCTGCCGCTTTTTCTTCTCCCATGATAAAAAGCGAGGTAGAAAGTCCGTCTGCAAGGGTTCCGTCCGAGCTTACGATCGTGACAGATACTAGTCCGTTCTCTGCCGGATATCCGGTCTTTGGATCAATAATGTGATGATAGGTCACACCATCCTGTTCAAAATAGCGTTCATATCCACCAGATGTGATCACCGCTTTATCCCGAATGGATAAAACTCCCAGATAATCCTCTGTGTCGTCCGGACTCTGTACCGCAACCCGCCAGTTGCTTCCGTCTGTCTTGGTTCCGAGTGCCTGTACATTTCCACCCAGATTTACCAGACCACTTGTAATCCCGTTTTCTTTGAAAATATCCATAATCCGTGAGGAAGTATAGCCTTTTGCAATTCCTCCAAGGTCGATTTTCATCTGGTCATCTTCAAAAGAGATTTCTCTTGTATCCTTATCGTATGAGATCTTCGCTGCATCCACATGCTTCAGAAGCCCTGTCAGTTCGTCAGCTGACGGGACACGGAAATTCTGTGTTGGAAATCCCCACGCCTCCATAACCGGATAAATTGCGATATCAAATGCCCCATCCGTTTCCTTATTCAGTTCCAGTGCGCGCTTCACAAGATATCCTCCATCTTCTGAAAGTGCTGCACTTTTCTGTGCATTCAGTTTCGCAATCTCACTGTCTGCATTTCCCGTTGATAAAAGTGTATCTAATCTTTCAATCTCTGCTTCAGCGGCATCCACCGCATCCTGTGCTTTTTCTCCATATGCTGTCACTGTCATATAGGTATCCATTGCAAAAATGTCTTTTGATGCCTCGGTATCCGAAGAAGCCTGCTCCGTACTCTTTTTCGAACTGTCTGTACTTTCACTTTTTTTACTCTTTGTCGTATCCTGTCCACTTTGACCGCATCCGCCTGCAAATACAGATGCACACAAACAGACCGCAATGATCTTATTTATGAATTTCATTTTGTTTCCTCTTTGTTTGTATTTACTAACTTATAGTAGTTTATATTATCATTAGTTAGCATGTCAATATTAAAGTTATCAGTTAAGAAACTTTCTCATTTTAGTTCTTTTTGCTGTACACAAAAAGAGCTTACAAAAAATGTTTCATTACACTTTCTGCAAGCTCTTTCACTTTTTCTAATATTCTAATGTTTTACTCATAACATATCTTCGTTGCCCGCCATACTTCTTTGTCTCGAGAACTGCCTTCATCCCAAGCTTTTCCATATTGCGAAAACTATATATATTATCCGGATGAACTGTTGCCATCAGATACCGCATCTGCTTATTTTTTACGATTTCTTCTGCTTGACAGAAAAGCTCATATTGCAGTCCGTATCCCTGATACTCCGGTTCCACAACAGCAATCTCCAGCTGCGCAACCCGCTTCATTTCTTCCCTGGAAATCTTCAGATATTCTCCCAGGTTGTCCTCTGCCATTCCGGGAATACGGACAATCATGATCGCTGCAGTCTGTCCATTCTTCTTTGCCAAGAGGGTAAATCCTTCCTCGCGGATATGCTTTGCAAGAAATTCTTCATCCTCTGCCTCAAACCATTCTTTCACAGGAACAATTTCTCCGGCAAGCTTTACCATACGACAAATTTCAGGAAGATCCTCCTCATTCGCCCTGCGGAACTGAAACTCATTTTTCTTCGTCATACTCTCCATTTACAGCATCTCAACAAACGCAGCAAGTCTGGTGTTCAGCTGTCCGATGTCTGCCTGAGAGTAATCGGTTTCCACACTGATATACGGAATTCCCTTTTCACCTGTCACAAACTTGCGGATCGTATTGGTCTCCACATTGTAAGTATGACATGCCTGAAGAATCATATCCACTACACCGTCTACCTGATATTCATCGATCAGTCTTCCAAGAAGCTCCAGACGGTTCGGGTTCGGTGTCATAACCGAACATCCGATGTTGAGATATCTCCTTGCGATTGCATCATAAATATCCTCTGCATCTTCATCCACCATCTTATCGATTGATTTGGCACCGCTGCAGTTCTCAAAAGTCACAACAATACCGCCATTGTCTTCTACTGCTCGGATCACTTTTTCTGTTGCTCCTCCGATCGGACATCCTGTGATCAGAATACGCGGTTTCTTCTCTTCCATCTTGCCTTCTGCATATTCTTTTTCAATCTTCGCAGTAAGAGCATCCACTTCACCCGGGATCAGGGAACGGTCAAATTTGAAGGTGCTTCCGTACAGAACTTTGAACAGATCCTGTCCTTTGATCGGAGCCGGATCATGTTTCATCACTTCATAAAGTTTCTTTAAGGACTGGCGTGCCTGATTCTCTGTCTTTACAGCTTCACGGATCTGCTCTTCCGTGATCGTCACGCCAAATTTCTGTTCCAGATATTCCTTGAAACGGATAATCTCGCCTTTCCAGAGCTGAAGTCCCGGTTCTCTCTGGCTATTCGGAAGTTCCATGATAAATACATCTTTGAATTCTGACATATATTCATACATCTTCTTCTTTCCATCACAGGTTGTTTCCCCAACTACTACGTCTGAGAAATAGAAGAATGGACATTTGTCTGTCTTTGCAAATCCATAACTTGATTTGATCAGCGGGCAGAGATTCTTCGGAAGATCCTTTTCTGCCTCCGGAATCGTCTCGTCCGAAGTCGAGCAAAGGCTTACACATCCTGCTCCCATCGCCATTGCAATCTCTTTCGGGAAATATGTACAGTAAGATCCCACAACTGGAACACCTTTTTCTTTCAGTTCCTTAACAGCCAGAAATGATTTCTGTCTCTGCTCCGCAAATTCTTCAAATACCTCTGGCAAATCTTTAATCAGTTCCATCTTCATTATCTCCTTTTGTCTTTCTTTTCTCTGGCAAGAAGTGCTGCCCCGTATGCCCCCGCAAAACGGCCAAACTCTTCTGATTCCACTTTCTGATCCAGCTTGTCTGACAGGATTCCTGTGAAATAAATGCTGTGACTGAGTCCTCCGGTCAGGATCACTCTGTCTCCAAGTTCCTTTTTCTGCGCAAGCTGCACTACTTTATTGGCAACAGAATCTACAACTCCGGCCGCAATATCTTCACGCTTTTTTCCTTCTCCGATATAGTTGATCACCTCAGATTCGGCAAATACCGTACAAAGTGAGCTGATCGGAATAACTTCTCCTGCTGCCGCCATATCAAATAATTCATTGATCGTAACACCCAGGCGGTTCGCCATGATCTCCAGAAACTTTCCGGTTCCCGCCGAACATTTATCATTCATCTGGAAATCGGATACCATTCCATTCTGTACAATGATCACCTTCGTATCCTGTCCTCCCACATCAATGATCGAACAGTCCCCCCCTGCAAGCTCACGCCCACCTCTGGCATGGCAGGTAATCTCTGTAATTACATGATCTGCAAAATCAACTGCGATTCTTCCATATCCTGTAGCAACTACCTTTGTATCATCTGAGGTAACATCTACCCCCATCTCAAGCAGCTTATTCTTGATCTTTTCGCAAGTCTCTTTGCTGCTCCATCCTGTCGGCAGTACGAAATGTTCTTTCTTATCTCCTTCAACAACAACCTTGGATGCTGTTGATCCGATATCAATTCCTACATAATTCATATTTCTTCCCTTTTCTCTCTTTAATGACATCCTGTTTCTATGCTGTTTTTCCAAAATGCCTCTGGTTATTAGAATAACATTTTCATAATATTTCTTCAATAAAACTGCCTGTTTTACTTATTGTTTATCCGAATAGGTTAACTTCTCTATAGTTTTTTTCTATCACAAAATTTCCTCCGATATGTAGTACCTTCTATTCGGAATTTCCTGTTAAAAAAATGAGCCTGCCTAAAAAGCAGACTCATGCACTATTCTTCATTCTGATAGCGGATTTCCATCAGGCAGAGTCCCTGCGGCGGTGCCGTGACCGCTTCCCTGGTTCTTTCTCCGCCTTCCAAAAGTTCCTTTACCTTTTCCGGTTCGTAAAATCCTCTTCCGACACGCACCAGTACTCCGGCTATGATGCGCACCATGTTATACAAAAATCCATTTCCCGTGATCCGGATCGTAATATGCTCTCCGCTTTGCAGAATCTGCAAATCCGTGATTGTCCGCACCGTTGTCTTTGCATTAGTACGGATACAGCAAAATGGTGCAAAATCGTGTTCTCCTACCAGATAAGCCGCTCCCCGCCTCATCTGCTCCACGTCCAGATCAAAACTTACAAAGTAATTATAAAGCCTCTCTGTCGGAATCGGCACTTTTGTATTGATGATGTGATATTCATAGGTTTTCAGAGTATCCTGATAACGCGGATGCCAGTTAAGATCCACCTCATCTGATTTTACAACTACAATATCTTTCGGAAGACGCTGATTCAGGGCATAAGAAAAACGTTCTGCCGGTATCCTGCTTTCCGTGTCAAACACAGCAATATTTCCTCTTGCATGAACCCCGGAATCCGTCCGGCTCGCCCCTATCACCTGAATCTCTTCTCCGGTGAGCTTACAGATTGCCTTATTCAGCACTTCCTCAATCGTAATTCCATTTGGCTGGATCTGCCAGCCACAATAATTTGTTCCATCATAAGCCACTGTTAATCTGATTCTTCTCATCTTCTGACTCCTTAAAAGATCCACAGCTTGAATGGAACATATCTTCCAACAACAAATGCGATCACCACATACAGGATCGTAATCAAGTATGCCATGTGGTCAGCACTCTTATAAATCAGAGGTTTCATCTTGGTTCTGCCATTACCACCGCGATAACATCTTGCTTCCATTGCCATTGCAAGATCATTGGCACGGCGGAACGCGGATACAAAAAGCGGAACCAGGATCGGAATCATTGCCTTTGCCTTCTGGATCAGATTTCCACTTTCCATATCCGCACCTCTGGCAATCTGTGCCTTCATGATCTTATCCGTTTCCTCCAGAAGGATCGGAATAAAACGAAGTGCGATCGACATCATCATCGAAATCTCATGTACCGGTACATGGAGCTTATTCAATGGGTGAAGAATCTTCTCCAGACCATCTGTCAGTGAATTCGGTGTAGTTGTCAGTGTCATAAGTGAGGATCCCATGATCAGATAGATCAGCCGGATCGCCATATAAACCGCTGTGCTTAAGCCGTACTCCGTGATCTTGATAAAACCCACATGGACCAGTGTCTTTCCACCCGGTGTCAGAAATAAGTTGAAACCTACTGTGATCAGAAGCAGAATAATAATTGGCTTCAGTCCTCTGACAATGAATTTAAACGGTACCTTCGCCAGCTTAATGCATCCAAACAGGAACACAGTCGCAAGTACATATCCCAAAATACTTTTAAATGTAAAAAGAGAAATCAGGTACAGCAGTGTGCATACAATCTTCACACGCGGATCCAGCTTATGGATACGGCTGTCAGCCGGATAATATTGTCCAATCGTTATATCTCGAATCATTTGGCTGCCCTCTCCTTCTTCAGTGCTTTCATAATGCCATCCGCTGCTTCTTCTATCGTGGTTGCATCTGTCGGAACATCCATTCCCTTTTCCTTCATCTCATGCATGATGTACGTTACCTGTGGTGCTGCAAGTCCCACACTTTCCAGTTCTTTGTAGTGTGCAAACACCTTCTTTGGCACATCATTAAACATGACGCTGCCTTTATTCATCACAATAATACGATCCACATATTTTGCAATATCTTCCATACTGTGGGAAACTAAAATGACAGTCATATCTGCTTTTTCGTGCAGATAGGCAATCTGATCCAGGATCTCATCTCTTCCCTTCGGATCCAGTCCTGCAGTCGGTTCATCCAGAACCAGTACCTTCGGACGCATTGCCAGTACACCTGCGATCGCCGCACGTCTTTTCTGTCCGCCTGACAGATCAAACGGGGAATGATCGTAATATTTTTCTTTGAGACCAACAAGCTGCAATGCCTCTCTTGCCCGCTTTTCACATTCTTCCAGTGAAAGTCCCTGATTCTTCGGTCCAAAGCAGACATCCTGAAGTACATTGACCTCAAAAAGCTGATGCTCCGGATACTGGAAGACCAGCCCGACCTGATTTCGCAGCTCACGTAAGTTATAGTTTTCTCCGTAAATATTCTCTCCGTTGTAATAAAGTGCTCCGCTTGTCGCCTTGATCAGTCCGTTCAGATGCTGGATCAGTGTCGATTTACCGGAGCCGGTGTGACCAATGATCCCGACAAATTCACCGTGCGGGATTTCCAGAGACACATCCTTTAGCGCATGCTTTTCATATGCAGTTCCTTCACTGTATACATAATTGATATGTTCTAATTTAATCGACATAATATCTCCACCAATTCTTCCTTCTTCAAAACTCCCGCCGGAATATCAAGTCCTCTTTTTCTCAGTTCATCAGCAAGGATCGTCACCTGCGGCACATCCAGTCTATAGTGCTTTAAAGTATCCACCTGCGAAAAGATTTCTCTCGGTGTTCCCTGCATTACCACATGACCGTGATCCATTACGAATACGTGATCTGCATCTACAACCTCTTCCATATAATGGGTGATCAGAATCACTGTAATGTGTTCTCTTTTTCTCAGCTCCATCACACTTCGAAGTACTTCTTTTCTTCCATTCGGATCCAGCATCGCAGTTGGCTCATCCAGTACAATACACTTTGGACGCATTGCCATGACACCGGCGATCGCAACCCTCTGCTTTTGCCCACCGGACAATTTATTCGGTGAATGGTGACGGTATTCAATCATCCCAACCGCTTTCAGGCTGTCTTCCACTCTCTTCCAGATCTCCTCTGTCGGCACGCCCAGGTTCTCCGGACCAAATCCCACGTCTTCCTCAACGACCGTTCCTATGATCTGGTTATCCGGATTCTGGAATACCATTCCGGCGCTCTGACGTACATCCCACAGATGCTCTTCTTCCTTCGTGTCCATTCCGTCTACCCACATGGTTCCGTCAGACGGAACCAGCAGGGCATTCATATGCTTTGCAAGTGTAGACTTCCCAGAGCCATTATGCCCCAGGATCGCAATAAACTGTCCCGGCTCGATATCCAGCGATACCTCATCAATAGCGCGGCTTTTCCCTATAATATTGCCTTCTTCGTCACGCTTTGCATATTCAAATACAAGTTTATCTGTCTTAATCATTTTCATAGTATTTCCTCATATCCATTCTGTAATATATCTGTCCATACTGTACTAGATTATAACCTAACTGCAATGCCTATGCAATTGATTTCCTGATTGTATCAAAAAAAGAATGCGCCTTCGCACATTCTTTCCCTGTGTTTCTACTACATTTTTTCAATCTTATCCCTGAGTTTCAGCATTTTTGCATCCAGCTCAGAAATTTCATCTGCATAGGTTTTTAATTCCTTTGCAACCTCTTCATTCTCTGTCTTCTTATAAAATATCTGGTACTCGAGCACAGACCAGTAATCCATTGCCACCGTACGGAGTTGGATCTCCACCTTTTCCTTCAGTGGTCCTTTGGATGAATAAATTGGGACCTCCACGATCATGTGAAGACTCTTGTATCCGTTCTTTTTGGGATTCTTAATATAATCTTTCTCACGGATGATCTGTACATCTCCCTGCGCTTTCAGACGGTCTGCGACCTCGTACACTTCATCTTCAAATGGACAGACCACGCGGATTCCGATCAAATCCTTCAGTTCTGCTCTTGCCGTGTCAAAATCCGGCTCCAGGCCTTTCCGGATCAGTTTTGTATAAATACTCTCTGCCGTCTTCACTCTGCTGCTGATCTGGTTGATCACAATATGGCGTTTCTTGCGCGAAAGATCTGCATTTATCATATTCAGCTTTGCTGTAAGAAGATCGATTGCAGCTCTGCATCTGAGCTGATACTTCTGATCCTGAAGCGAACGGTCTATCTCTGCAATCTCTTTTGCAGCCTCTGTCCGGATCAGCTTTTCAGGGCACTTATTTTTCTGCTTTATCTTTGCCTTCTGTTTCTTTGGCATAGGCATCTCCCTCTTTGTCTTTTTTTTCACACAATATACATTGTATCATCTTTTGCCCTGAAAATCATCAATTCTTGTTCAAGGAAACGTTAAATTTTTTCTTCCAGATTCAAAAAGCGCAGTAAAAGCTCTGCATTCATCCGTGCAATATTATCGCTCCAGTCAATCTTCAGAAGTTCGTTTACCTTGTCGATCCTCTTCCTGATCGTATTGATATGTACATATAATTTCTCAGCTGTTGCGCTGTAGTTCATATTATTTTCCAGATATACTTTTAAAGTCTTTAAAAGCTCGATATTCTTTTCATCTTTCAGGAGTACACTGTAAGTCGAGAGCATATGAGTAAGCTCTTCTTCCGGGATATCCAGCCATGCAAGTGCACCAAGCTGAGAATACTCCCATGCAAAAAGGCTTGGATAAATCATTTTCCCCATATTCAGTGCTTTCTGGCATTTCTCTATGCTCTGACGGATACGCCCAAGAGAAGCGGCATCCAGTGAATAACCAAATTCCAGTGCCGTCTCCGGACAGCTCTTCAGAACTCTTCTCCGGAATTCTTCCAGAAGTGCAAGGATATGACCTTTCTCCCAGTCTTCTTCTCTGTCCTCCAAAAAAAGAATTCCCACATTTTCTCCGATCATTGCGATTCTGGCATATTTGATCAGACTGCTTTTCCTGTAAGCCTCAAGGATCTCTTTTCTCCGGTTTGGAAGTTCTTCCTGATTGTCCGCGCGCCGGAACAATACATACCTGTATTTTGTACTCATAGAAATCCCCTGTACATTCGCCTGAAACATCATCTTCTGTGTATCATCTTCCGTTGCACTCAAAGCGTATAACACAAAGTTCTCAAATCCGATATTTCCCATGTTCTGCGCCGCTACGATCTGCTCATATAATCCCTGCAGCATCAGATAGGCAATCCGGATACTGTACTCATCATAATAATCCAGGAATTCCCGCGCTTCCATCACGGCAAAATACGCCTGTACACTTCCATTTACAGAAATCGGAACCCTTATCCAGCTGATTCGCGGTCCCTCCTGGTGACTCGGATTCACAAGACGGTACCTCACCATGTCCATGTAATCACAAAGCGTATGCCGGGTATACGGCATTGACGGCTCCCAGAAATCCTCTGTTTCAAGTCCGAATCCTTTCGCTATCTTCTGAAAATTCATCGAACTGTAATACGCCTCTTCTTCTACAAAATCATATAAAAATGCCGGGAAGCCCATCTCAGACTCCATCGCCTGCAGGATCCGTTTGATCTTCTGCTCTTTATATGAAAAATTCGACATCTGAAATGTCATATGACTGGTATTGATCCGCAGCCTGCGTATGGTCCGGTTCAGCACAGCAGTATTAATCTGGCTCATCACTTCCATCCATGGTGCTGAAAATGGCATGGAGATAAGGGGCACCTCATACTGATCAAAAAGCTCCAGTATTTCCTCCGGTATTTTCTCCAGATATCGTTCTCTTTTGATCATCATTCCCGCCGATTTCTGGATACTTCCTTCCCGGAACGCTTTTTCAATACAATCTGGTTCCTTTGCAATAACGTACCCTGATGAAAGTACCAGTTCCTTCCCTTTGGTCCAGTGAAATGCATCCGGTGCTTCCATAACTGTGATCCCCTGGATCTCACGGTGCAGTCCCTTTGCCCCCGCCAGAACGTAAAAATCCTTAAAATATTCCTGCGATAATAATTCCTGTATTGCGATACCCATTTCTGTCTCCTGCCTGACTGCACTTATCCCCCTCGCACAGTCCATTTTTCTCCTATTTTCTAGTGTAACATTCATGAAAATCCTTGTCAAATCCAGTCACACACTTACTTTTTTCCTCATAAAAATCCCGGAAACCTCACGGCTCCGGGATCTTTTTTCTTTACTTTTTCTTGTTTTTATTCACCGTCATACATCGGTGCATATGGTTCTCTATCCTGTGCATCGAATTCGTCCTGAATTTCTTTTCGCAGTTCCGGCTGTGTATACAGGTCATATGCTGTTGCTGCAATGATTTTTGCTGCGTAAAATGCACCTTTCTGTCCGATCGTGCTTCCGGCAGATGCACAGCTCTGCCAGGTATGCGGTGCAACACCAACCGGCCAGCAAACTGCAGTAAAGAGGTTCATCGGCATCATTTGGCTCACATCTCCACTGTCTGAAGAAGCAGTAAGCGGTGCTTTTTCCCAGGCATTTCTGGAAACAACACCATCTGCTAATGCCTTTTCTTTTGCCTCATACATTCTCTGATCCCTGTCTTTGATCGCCGGATCAACGGTAGCCTGCAACTGTCTTGCAAATTCCATTTCCTCTTCCGTTTTTCTATAAGCCTTTCAAAACTTCCACTTCGCCAAATGCTTTCAGAAATTGTTTTTTCCCATATCCCGGAAATTCCAGTTCGATCATCATCTCGTCCTCAGAAATAATCTCCCCTTCCCCGTACTTCGGATGTCTGCCTTTTCGCTTTGGCTTCCGTGTTTCTTTCTGTTCTTCTTCCTCCTGCTTTTTCTCCCTGATCAGCTCCCGCGTCTCTTTCCGCAGTTTCTGCAGATTCGCTTTCCGCGACTCACTTCCCGGCTTTTCTTCCCAGTCGAGCAGCTCCTCCGGCAGCATCCGCAGATAATTGCTTGGTGTCTCAAATGTCCCCGGGATCGTCGGATTTGTATAATAGGAAAGTTCCAGATTCTTCCTTGCACGGGTCAGTCCTACGAAGAACAGACGGCGCTCCTCTTCTTCCTGTTCTATGCTTTTGCAGCGAAGCGGGATCAGTCCCTGATTCATTCCAATGATGAATACATAGTCAAATTCCAGACCTTTTGAGGCGTGCAGTGTCATAAGATGAACTGCGTCTTCTTCCTCCGTCTGTCGTTCTGTATCTGCCGCTTTTTCCATCGTATGTTCGCCTGAAACCGCATTCAGCTTCCCTTCTGCAACATACTCCCGGATCATATGAGGTCTTTCCGGAACCGGATCCTCATCCTCTTTCTGTTTTGTCGGAAGAACATAAGGAAGTTCTGCTCTTTCAAATACTTTTTCCAGAATCTCTGCCTGCTTCTGCACCCGGTAGAAAACCGCAATCTCCCGGTAAGGAAGTCCCTGCTCATGAAGCTCACGGATCCGCTCTGTCAGATACTCTGCCTCGATAAATGGATCATAATGATTCCTTACCAGAATCTTCTCCCCTCTTTCGCCACTTCCCTCAATCTTTCCTCCAAACTGAAGAAAACGGTTCGCCGCTTCCAGGATCACTTCATCGGACCGGTAGTTAACCGGCAGAGTCAGTTCTTTTGCGCCAAATCTGTGCTTGATCAGGAAGAACATATTCGGTCCGGTTCCTCTCCAGCTGTAGATCACCTGATTCGGATCCCCCACCGCAAAAAAGTGGGTCTGTGTGTCTTTTAACGCCTCCAGAAATTTCAGCTGTTTTTCGTCACTGTCCTGTACCTCATCGACAATGATCCACTTAAGATCCAGCACCTCTTCCTGCTCTTTTGCCACCTGCGTTCCTTCTTCCAGAAGATCTGCAAAGGACATTTTATTCTGCTGTCTTTTTGCCTTCTCAAGAAGCGGAAAGACCCGAAACAGATCATCTTTGTATTTTCCCTGTGTTCTTCCTTTCCGATATGCCGCGTAATCCTCTTCCATCCGCTTTTTCAGACGGTTCTGGTATTTGATCTTATAACTACCTTCTTTTGCGATGGCAAGCACCATTTCCATTTCATCTTCCGGTGTGATAACGGTAAATTCCCGGTTCCATTCTTCCAATTTTGTTCCGTCTTCTGCCTTTTCCGGAAGAAATCTTCGCAGAATCCTTAAGGCAACACTGTGAAAGGTTCCAAATCCCCACAGTTCTTCTTCCGTAAGCTCTGCTTCTTTTCTGGATAGACGTTCTGCGATCTCATCTGCCGCCTTGTTGGTAAAGGTAAGCACTGCCATTTTCTCATACGAAACCTGCTTTTTCTCATGCAGATGCCGCACTTTCTCGATCAGCACTGTTGTCTTTCCGCTCCCTACATTTGCATTTACCAGACATGCCGGGCTTTCATCCAGCACCGCCTCCTGCTGGTAAGGATTTAAAGTTTTTATTTCTTCTATATTATTCATTTCCAAGCTGTTCATCATATCGCCTTTGCAAACGGTCTCTCTTCTTCTGTCGTTCTTTTTTCTCCTGCTCATCCATTTTTGCTTCATACCGTACCCGGATCTGCATATCCGCCGGACAGATCACATGATACCGTAAGGTATTGGTCAGACTTTGGAGGTTATCCGGCTCCATCAGCCATTTTGCATAAAATTCATTTTCCATCGTCAGGATCAGCTTGTGTCCTTCTGTACTGACTTTTTTAATGGTCTTCAGGAACTGCCCGCCTGCTTCGCCATTTTTGACCACGGCATAACAGACCTTCTCCCACTCATCCGGCAGATTGAAGAAAGAAAATTCTTTCCGGATCACAGGCTGTGGCTCTTTGATATTTTTCTTCAGATATACCGGCGGTTCGCTCTCTTCCAGAAGATTATCAAGTCCCCACAGAACCGTCTTCTTATCCAGATTGTAGTCACCTACGCATGCCGGACAGCCATCCTCACACGGACAGCCGCTGACCATTTTAATCGCACTTTCCAGAATTTCCGGAATCAGATCATAGATCTTCTCCGAATAACCAAGTCCGCCCTCATATTTGTCATAAATGAAGAGGGACACCTTTTCCTCCCGGAACTCATCCGGAATGGTCGCATTGTTGGACATGGTCACATCGATATCATCCCGTTCCGTCATCGTCACCATCATTACCGCATTCTTGATCGCATACTGCATTCCGTCAAAATGATTGTTCAGCACCAGCTCTCCCATCCGATTTGGCAAAAGAAGACTCCGGTAGACTCTGACAACATTCTCCGGCATTGTAAGCCAGGTGCTTTCCGTGCCATAATCCTTCTGAAGCGGCTGTGTCAGCGTCACATAGCCCAGATTCTGATGGTTATGGAACTGCAGTTTCTTGTACATGGCAATGATTTCGTTTACATTGATATCTCCAAAACGGATTTCCGTCCTCTGGTAAGCGTCCTCCTGAAATACATGCAGGATACGCGTCTCTTCCTGTCCTGCCGGTACCGTATAATAATCCCCTGTAAACGGAATGGCGTAAGCTGTCCGGCTGACCAGATCCATCTTCGTGATCTCATAGGATGCACCATCATGCATATATACAGCACCCGGATGGATCTCATGGTATGCCTGGGATTCGTCCATCTCCGTGATCTCATGTCCGTCCTCCTGCGCGAGCAGCTTGAACCTGGTCTTGTCCATATTACGCAGGCTGTAATCCCCTGCCGGAAATGCAGGTCCCGCCCAGGCAAATCTTCCGGCAAGGCTTTTTACTTCTCCGGCGCTTAAAAGCACCGGGATCATTTCTCCAAGATCCGGAAAAAGCGCAATATCATCCAGTGAAAGTGGCATCTCAGCAGCCGCTGCGCGCAGATGTGCAAGCTCGATCAGAAGATTGTCCGGATCCACGATCGCATTTTCACTTTCTCTTGAGAACAGCCATTCCGGATCGATGGCAATGTACTGGTCAAACGGTTCATTTTCCAGGATCAGATAATTGACACAGGCACTGCCGCTTCGTCCGGCACGTCCACTCTGTTGCCAGAAGGACGCCCTTGTCCCCGGATAACCGACGATCACAGTTGCATCCAGCTTTCCGATGTCGATCCCAAGCTCCAGTGCATTCGTCGATACCAGCCCGGCCAGTTCTCCTTCCGTCATCTTCCGCTCAATCTCTTTTCGCTCCAGCGGGGTATAACCGCCACGGTATCCTGCGATCAGATCTGCCGGATTCTTGCCGCCCACCCGCGCCATTCCAAGAAATCCGGCAGCATCTAATTTATCCTTTGCTTCTTTTAGAATAACTTCTACATTTCTTCTGGATCGTCCAAAGGTGATAAAATGATGATCCTCTTCCACCAGCTCCGGTATCAGTCCGGCTGCTACGGTTGACGCCGCAATCCTTCCGTATACTTTGTCATTATTCCCCTTGATCTCCGGCGGCTGGATAATACAGTATTCCTTCTCCGGTGCCGGCGATCCATCCCGGTCAATCAGCGTAAATCCGCTTCCACAGATCTTTTCGGCAAGCTCTACCGGATTGGCGATCGTCGCGGAGCTGCACAGAAAATGCGGATTCGAATGGTAATACCGGCAAATCCGGTGCATTCTCCGGAAAATATTTGCCAGATGTGCTCCAAAAGCACCGCGGTAAGAATGAAGCTCATCGATCACTACATATCGTAAATTTGCAAAAATCGCGTCAAACCCGTAATTGCTGTGATTCGGAAGGAATGCCGAGTTCAGCATCTCCGGATTGGTCAGGATAATATTTGCACTCTTGCGGATCCTTGTCCGCTCGGCAGGTTTGGTATCTCCATCGTACACGCCTGCTGAAACTCTTCCTTCTCCGAAAAATTTCAAAATCGACTGCATCGCGCGGTACTGGTCACTTGCCAGTGCCTTGGTCGGGTAAATAAAAATCGCACGTGTCAGCGGGTCTTCCAGAATTTCCTGCAATACCGGGAGCAAAAAGGCAAGCGTCTTTCCACTTGCCGTCGAAGTCGTAATAACCACATTTTCTCCGGCTCTGACCTTCTCAAACATCTCAACCTGATGTGCATAGAGTCTGGAAATATGGTTGCTTTCCAGATATCCCCGGATTTCTTCCCGGAACTCCTCCGGGTAGTCCCGGTACAACGGCTCCCTTTTCTTCATTTTTCTTGTATAAATGATCAGCTTTTTAATTTCTTCCGTCATGAATTCCTCCATAATTTAAAAAATGTGCACCTATAGCACGCAATACCTTTTATTTCACAGGAAGTTCCCGTAGAATAAAAACCAAACACATATTCGTATGTACAGTATAGCATGGCTTTCCCATTCCTTCCATAGATATTTAGTGTATAGATATATTCTATATCATTCATGTAAATTATCTATAAAAAATGTTGTCCATGCAACATACATTTTATTAAAAGAATGTTAAATTATTATTTTGGATATGTAAATTTTATTCAAGGAGGAATATATACAATGAAAAAGAGATTTTTATCAATCGCTCTTACACTTGCTATGGTATCATCTATGGCAGTAGGATGCGGAAGCAGCAAGTCAGATTCTGCTGACAGCAAAAAAGAAGAGGGTGCAAAGACAGAAGCTTCTGCCGATACAGAAAGTAACCAGATCTTATTTAACGGATCTTCTACTTTAGCACCGGTTATCACTTCTATGGCTACTACTTTCTTTGATACTTATGGAACATGGGATGCATATGATTCATCTCTTCCAAAAGAAGATATCGCAATCTACGTTTCAGCAGGCGGATCCGGACAGGGAACCAAAGCCGTTATCGATGGAACTGCAACATTTGGTATGGTTGCAAGAAGCGTAAAGGATGAAGAAAAAGAAGCAATCAAAGATGAAAAAGAATACCAGGTTGGTATCGATGCTCTGACGATTGCAGTAAACCCGGCTAATCCAGTAAATGATGTTCTTGATAACCTTACAACGGAACAGATCGTAGGACTTTTCTCCGGCGAATATGCTACATGGAAAGATCTTGACTCATCTCTTCCTGACGAAGAAGTTGTTGTTATTACACGTGATATCAACGGTGGAGCTCACGAAGTATTCCAGAAGAATATCATGGGTGACACAGAAGTAAAAGCAGATGCGATCCAGGCTTCTTCTATGGGTGAACTTGTTCAGGATATCATTGATAACCAGTACGCAATCGGATATGCTTCATTTGGTGTTGCTAACCAGAATGAAGGAAAAGTAACTCCACTGAAAGTAAACGGTGTTGCTGCAACAAAAGAAAACATTCTTGATGGATCTTACATCATCCAGAGACCACTTCTTCTTGTAGGTTCTGGTGATCCGACAGATGTACAGCAGGCTTTCATTGATTACGTTCTTGGTGATGAAGGACAGAAAACTGTAGAAGATATGGGATTCATTCCTATGAAATAATCTTCCGATATTGAAGGGGTGTGCAAAGACACACCCCTTTTTCTTGCTATATGTCGCTGGTTAATCCCAGGGGTCAATTTTGATTTGTATCCGGACAGTGCTGTCTGTCCTGCATCATACCTAGAAAGGATTTACTATGTTTAAGAAACTTTCAGATAAATTCAGCAAAGGAATCATTTATCTGGCTGCCTTTCTCGTAACGGCACTGATGGCAGTCATGATGATCCATATTGTGAAGGAAAGTATTCCTACCATTTCACAACTTGGAATCAAAATGTTCCTGCCTACCACTGAATGGCGCCCTGTCAGTCAGAAACCGCAGTACGGACTTTTACCTGCGATTGCCGGTACCCTTTATGTCTCAGCGATCGCAGTTGTCCTCGCACTCATCTTCGGCGTTGCCTGTGCCTGCTTTCTGGACTATTACCTTCCGAAAAAGGTGGCAT
>ERZ857965.1621-NODE-1621-length-21829-cov-3.730366_pt1 | contig 21829 bp, 24 predicted proteins | sample MGYA00519758_ERZ857965 | MGnify/ENA primary metagenome ERZ857965 (study PRJEB31778, sample SAMEA3449381) | human gut metagenome | biome: human gut; feature: human-associated habitat; material: faeces | place: United Kingdom | collected 2010/2012 ... | reverse complement strand
GGGCAATTCCTTACTGGCTGTAAGGGATATTGACCATAAATATATTGTAGTAGAGAGGAAAATGCAATGTGTTCACAGGATCCTTTTAAAGAGTATATAAAGCAGTCAGAGCCCGGCAGGCGAGACAGAGCCTATGCGTGGCGCACCGCAATCGGACTTCAGGATGTAGATGGTCTGAAGACTTCAGAATATCTTGCAGGAACTGCAATACAGAACATTGAAGGCAAAATCACTATAGATGAAGCCGGAGACCTGCTTGCGGCCTACTATGAAGAAAATCCGGAATACGGTCGCGTGGAAGAGGCTGATAAAGTTTCTCAGAGAATAGCAAAACTTTTGTCAGAGAAATCATTTTCATTCACATCAAAAGAGTATCTGGCTATTCATAAAAAACTGTTTCAGGGTATATATGATAAAGCAGGTGAAATACGAGAATACAACATTACCAAAAAAGAATGGATCTTAGACGGAGCGACAGTTACTTACGGAAGCGCATCAGAACTTGAGGCAACCTTAGAATATGATATTTCACAGGAAAAAAAGTACAGCTACAAAGGGCTTTCGATGGATGAAATAATACACCATATTGCAGTATTTGTAGCAGGATTGTGGCAGATTCATGTCTTTGGTGAGGGAAATACCAGAACAACTGCGGTGTTTTTCATAAAATATCTGAGAACACTGGGCTTTGATGTGATGAATGATATATTTGCACAAAATGCATGGTATTTCAGAAATGCGCTGGTGCGCGCAAACTATAATGAGCTGGTTAATGATGTTCACAAGACTACAGAGTATCTGGAACTGTTTCTAAAGAATCTGCTGCTTGGTGAAAAAAATGAACTTCACAACAGGACATTGAGAATGCAAACAGGACATTGAATGTTTCAGAGAGGACAAAAAAGAATATTCAGATGCTCAGGGATGCACTGGGAAATGACAGGATTTTTGGAAGGAGTGATGTGATGAATATTCTTGGTATAACTGCATCACCTGCATCGGCTCTGATAAAGAAGATGCTTGAATATGGTGTTATTAAACCCCAAAAGGGATATGGCAAGGGCAAATATACTTTTACGGAATAAACTACCTTATTAAGGAGATTTTAAACAGATGAACGAAAGTGAAATTCTCATTTATACAAATGAAGACGGAAGCACAAACATTGAGGTTAAACTGGAAGATGAAACAGTATGGCTTACGCAGCAGCAAATGACGAAACTGTTTCAAACTTCAAGAACAAATGTGGTTGAACATATAAAAAATATTTATATGGAAGGGGAACTTGATGAAGCCTCAACCTGTCGGAAATTCCGACAGGTTCGAAAAGAAGGTGATAGGAATGTCAGCAGAGAAATGACTTTCTATAACCTTGATATGATTATCTCTCTGGGATACAGAATTAAATCATCAATAGCTACCAGTTTCAGAAAATGGGCGACAGAACGATTAAAAGAGTACATTATCAAAGGCTTTGCAATGGATGATGAACGCATTAAAGGCAATGGCGGAGGAATGTACTGGAAAGAACTCTTAGACAGAATAAGAGATATCAGATCATCGGAAAAAATAATAGATAACACAGGAGGAAGCAATGGATATATCGAAAAAAGACTGGAAGCTTTACAGAGAAAAACTGCCCGGCTGGCAGGAAAGGTATATGGAGAAGCTTGTTAAAGAATACATTGAAATGCTGAGCAATGATGATAAGCCCGCTTCGGAAAAATTCTGGACACTTGAAAAACGTATTAAAAATGACAGGAAACATCCCGGAGTTATTATAGAGGTCAGAAAATCCAATGCTTTGTATGACATTATCAGATTTATCGCCCTTGACGTTATAACTTATGACGATATTGCCGATTTCAGCGAGGAACTTAAACAGGATGTAAGGGATTTTACTGAACGGCGGAGTTACCGATATGACTTTTGAACAGTACATAGAGAAGTTTAATTTAAGACTTGATGACCGGCAGGCAGAGGCTGTTAAATGCGATAATCTCTGCCTGCTTCTTGCTGTGCCCGGTTCCGGCAAAACCACAACCCTTGTTGCAAGGCTCGGATATATGATATATGTAAAAGGCGTCAGACCTGAACATATACTTACTGTGACATATACAAACGCGGCAACAAGGGATATGAAGGCTAGATTTGAAAAATACTTCGGCGGGGAATATTCAGATGCTGTGACATTTAAGACCATAAACTCACTTTGCAACGAAATAATCGGGTACTACACATACATTACAGGTGGTAGCAGCTTTGAACTCATAGAGGACAATCTTCCTGCAATAAGGGAGATTTACATATCACAGACGGGAAACTGGCCTGATGAGGCTGACCTCAAAGAAATACAGCAGCAGATAACATACATAAAAAATATGCTCCTTGATAAAAAGCAGATAAAAGCGATAACGGTCACAGAGGACAAAATTTCAATAGAAAATATATATGAGCAGTATTGCAGCAGGCTCAGTGAAAATCGTCTGATGGACTTTGATGACCAGATGGTGTTTGCATTCCGTATACTCAGAAAAAACAGCAGAGTTCGTGAATACTTTAAAAACAGATACAGATATCTGCTTGTCGATGAGGCACAGGACACCTCTAAAATACAGCACTATATAATTCAGATGCTTGCCCATGGCAGAAACCAGCTGTTTATGGTAGGCGATGAGGACCAGAGCATATACGGCTTTCGGGCTGCATATCCCAGGGCACTTATGGAATTTGAAAAAACATATAAAGGCGGGCAGGTGATGCTCCTTGAAACCGACTACAGGTCTGACGGATATATTGTAAAAGCAGCCGCCCGGTTTATTAAGCACAATCAGAACAGGTACGAGAAAAAAATGCTGCCTGCAAAACCGGAAACAAAGCCCGTAACAATAGATAGTATGGAAAAAAGACAGCAGCAGTACGGCAGGGTAATAAACTATCTCAGAAGCATTTACAGCGGCAGACAGACTGCTATACTTTACAGAAACAATGACAGTGCGCTGCCGTACTTATACAGGCTCAAAAAAGAGGGAATACCGTATAACTGCAAAGGCATGGAAACAACCTTTTTTACAGGCAGGACAGTACGATATATAACCGATCTGATCAAGCTCTCATATGATATGGTAAACACAGAGCTGTTCATGAGCACCTACTCAAAAACAGGCTGCTATATAACTAAAAAAATGGCAGAGACAGCAGTAAATATGTATGAAAACGGCAGAAGCAGAGAGGGTATATGGAACTGTCTTGAACTGCTTGTAAAGGAGGGCAGCAGAAGCAGGGACATTAAGAGCACAGCATCATATATAAGGAAGCTTAAAACAATGTCAGCCCCGGAGGCGCTTGAAACCATAGAATTCCTGATCGCAGGGAAAAGAAGCATAGATACAGAGAAGATGTACATACTCAAATGCCTTGCAGCAGAGGATATGAGCGCTGAGGAGTTTCTCAATATGCTTGAAGAACTTAAATATGATATTGAGAATAAAGCGCCTGATTATGGTGCAGATGTTATACTGTCCACCATTCATTCCGCAAAGGGACTTGAATACGATAACGTCATAATTGCAGATACAATTGACGGAATTCTGCCGGGATCAGAGGCGGATGTTGAAGAGGAAAGAAGGCTTTTTTATGTAGGGCTTACAAGAGCAAGGGAGAGTATGATGATACTTAAATACAGCGACTGCTATATGCCATTTGTATATCTCATGGAAAAGATACTGAGGAAAACCCAGCCGGGCAAGGCTGCGAATGAAACCTTTATTAACGCAGATGTTAAAGCAGGAGAGGTGATTATACACAAATCAATTGGCAAAGGAACGGTAACAGCTGTTGACGGCGATATTATTACTGTGAAATTTAATGGTGGCAGCAGGAATTTTTCCTATGGCTTTTGTATAAAACAGGGGTTGATATGGAAAGAGAAATAGTAGATGTAAAACAAAAATCCGACGATTAGCCAAAAATTTTTCCGACGATTGGCTAAAAATTTTTCCGATGATTGGCCAATCTGTACTTTGTTGCTCAATTATATATTCTTCATATGACCGCAAACAAGTACCGAAAAACTGTGATATAATGCAAAGTAGTTACTTTTAAAATATGCACAGGGAGGATTTATGCATCTTGTTAAAGATTATGTTTCAGATTTAAGAGAGGAGTTTTCGGGATATAACGGTAAGAAACTCTCTAAGGATTTAATGTCGGGTATCACAGTGGCGGCTGTAGCGCTTCCGCTGGCTCTTGCATTCGGTGTCAGCTCCGGGGCAACCGCAGCCGCAGGTCTTGTCACCGCAATAATAGGAGGCGTCATAATAAGTATTTTTTCGGGAGCCTCATTTCAGATTTCAGGGCCTACAGGAGCAATGACAGCCATACTTGTCACACTGGCTTCAAAATACGGCATGCAGGGAATACTTACAGCCTGCTTCATAGCGGGAATTATTCTTGTTATTGCCGGTATACTCAGGCTCGGCAGAGTCATCTATTATATTCCGTCATCTGTAATTACCGGATTCACATCAGGTATAGCCCTCATAATTGCTCTGGGGCAGCTTGATAATTTCTTCGGTGTCACATCTTCGGGCGATCTTGCCATAACCAAGGTGCTGTCATATTTCACAAACGGTTTTGATCCCAACTGGGAGGCTGTTGCAATCGGCGCAGCGGTAATGCTCATAATGATTGTATGGCCAAAGAAGCTTAACGATAAAATACCGTCATCACTTGCAGCCCTTGTAATAGTTCTAATAGTATGTCATTTTTTAAACCCGGATGTTGAAACAGTGGGGCAGATACCAAAGAGCCTGTTTCTTGACGACAGACTTTCCCTCAAAGGCATGAATATGGCTCAGTTCTGGGACTTATTTGTTCCTGCGCTTTCCATTGCTGCTCTGGGTATGATAGAAAGTCTGCTTTGCGGAGCGTCGGCAGGCAAGATGAAAAAAGAAGAGCTCAATGCGGACAGGGAACTGGTGGCTCAGGGCATAGGCAATATGATAATACCGCTCTTTGGCGGAATACCTGCAACGGCAGCCATTGCAAGAACCAGTGTTGCCATCAAGTCAGGCTGTCAGACCAGAATAACAGGAATATTCCATGCAGTAATTCTGCTGCTTTCAATGTTCGTGCTTTCACCGGTAATGTCAGAGGTGCCGCTTTCGGCGCTGGCGGGAATACTTATAATAACTGCGTGGAGAATGAACGACTGGAAAAACATACACTTCATTTTCGATCATAAATTCAAATCGGGAATGCTCAAGTTTTTCATAACTATGATTGCAACAGTTGTGCTGGACCTCACGCAGGCTATAATAATAGGGGTTGCTTTCTCGTCATTCCTCATAATCGTAAAGCTTACGGACATAGATATATCGGTAAGCGAAATCGACAAGGACAGATTAGAGGAAGTGGGAGTTCATCTGCCTAGAATATCCAACAAGGTCAGAATTGCATATCTGACCGGAACCATTTTCTTTGCGGTGGTTGACAAGCTTGTCAAGCAGCTTAGAAAACAGGACAGCGCAGAGGCTCTGATACTTTCAATGAGAGGTGTGCCTATGATAGACCTTTCGGGAATAGAGGCCATGATAGATCTTGTTAGAGAGCTTGAGGCAAACGGTACAGAGGTGTACCTTACAAGCGTTCAGCCAAAGGTGCTTGAAGAAATGAGAAGAGGCGGACTCATAGACCTCATAGGCGAGGAATATGTATTCCAGAGCGCCGAGCAGGCAATAGTAATTGCGCAGCAGGAGCATATGTAAAAATTCAATATACAAAGATACAGACCCTGTCAGGTAAAAAACAAGCCCGGCAGGGTGCTTTTTTACATTAGTTTACTTTCAGTTTATTTTACAGGAATATAATGCAAATTGGGTTATTGGCAGAAAAGGAAGTAAATATGACAAAAAAGAAAAAACCGTTAATTAATTCAGCGCATTATCTTTCAGCGGCCAGATTTGACATATGGATCAGGCTGCTTTTCAGAAATCTAAAAGGTATATCTCCGGGAAAAATCCCGCAGGTCATATACATCACTGTTATGAGCCTGATACTTTTCCCGTTTGCGATTTTAGAGCTTCTCATAATGTACATACCGGTAAAGCTTACAAAGATAAAAAAACCGCCGGTGCATATAATAGGAATATGGAGGTCGGGAACCACCAATGTTCAGTATACGCTGTCGAGAGATTCGCAGTTCGGCTGGCTGGATCCAGTAAGCACCGTTACATTTAACAACAGTATACTGCTGGGATGGCTCCTGAAGTACGCGCAGAAAAAAATTCTGGTGGACGCAAGGCCTATGGACAATATGGAGTACAGACTGGATCTGCCTATGGAGGATCTTTATGCGCTTTCCACCTATACCACTCACTCATTTAATCATATGATGGTATTTCCCAAAAACTACAGAGAATATCTGTCGACCCTGTATACCGATGAAATGAGCGACAGGCTGCAGAGAGAATGGGAACGCAAATACGACTTCCTGCTCAAAAAGACAACTCTTATCAAGCGAGGCAGGCAGCTCATATTAAAAAGTCCGGACAATTCCTGCAATGTCGATAAGCTGGAGGCAAAATATCCGGGAAGCAAATTCATACTCATAAGCAGAAACCCGTACAAGATAGTACCATCGGTAATCAAAGCGCTGACATCAATGATGGAGGTTATGAGCCTTGAAGGTATGGCCGACAGCGAGCTGATTGAAAACGCAGCCATAGAAGTGTTCAAAAAAATGAATACAAAAATGTTTAAGGACATCGAAAATATCCCCGAGGGTGATCTTGTACTTATAAGGCACGAGAACTTTGTTAAAGCCCCGGTTGAAAATATGGAATACATATACGAACAGCTTCATCTTGACGGTTTTGAAAAGGCCAAGCCGTATTTTGAAAGCTATCAGAACACCCAGAAGGAGTACAAACCCAATAAGCTTGTGCTAAGTCCTTCCCTTAAAGAGAAGATAAACCGGGAGCTTAAATTTTATTTTGATTACTTTGGATATGAAATAGAGGAATAGCTATGTCACAATTAACACATCTTGATAAATTAGAGGCGGAAGCCATATACATAATGAGAGAGGTTGCAGCCGAGTGCGAAAAGCCTGTAATGCTCTATTCGATCGGAAAGGACAGCTCGGTAATGCTTCACATTGCGATGAAAGCATTTTATCCCGAAAAACCGCCGTTTCCGTTTATGCACATCGACACCACATGGAAATTCAGAGAAATGACAGAGTTTCGTGACCGCAAGGCAAAGGAGCTTGGAATTGAAATGCTGGTGTATCAGAATGAGGACGGCATCGAAAGAGGTATCAATCCTTTTGAGCACGGGGCTGCATATACGGATATTATGAAAACCCAGGCTCTGAAAGACGCTCTTGACAAATACGGCTTTACCGCGGCTTTTGGCGGCGGCAGGAGAGATGAGGAAAAATCCAGAGCCAAAGAGAGAATATTTTCTTTCAGAAACAAATCTCACGGCTGGGACCCGAAAAATCAGAGACCGGAGATGTGGAAGCTGTTTAACACAAGCATCAACAAGGGCGAAAGCATCAGAGTTTTTCCTCTTTCCAACTGGACCGAAAAGGATATATGGCAGTACATAAGAAGAGAAAACATAGATATAGTGCCGCTGTATTTTGCCAAGGAAAGACCGGTGGTCGAAAAGGACGGCAATATAATTCTGATAGATGATGACCGTATCAGAAAATATCTCGGACCTGAAGATAAAATAGTAACAAAAAAAGTCCGTTTCAGAACCTTAGGCTGCTATCCTCTGACAGGCGGCTGCGAGTCAGAGGCAGATACCCTAGACAAGATAATTGAGGAAACCTTAGGCGCTGTAAACTCGGAGAGAACCAGCAGAGTTATAGACCACGAGGCGGCAGGCAGTATGGAAAGACGCAAAAGGGAGGGATATTTCTAATGGCAGACTTACTTAAATTCATAACCTGCGGCAGCGTAGACGACGGAAAATCCACCCTGATAGGACATATGCTCTACGATGCCAAGCTGATATTTACAGATCAGGAAAGAGCCCTTGAACTTGACAGCAAGGTGGGCAGCGCAGGCGGCGGCATAGACTACTCGCTGCTGCTGGACGGACTTATGGCAGAGCGCGAGCAGGGCATCACAATAGATGTTGCATACAGATACTTTACGACCGAAAAAAGAAGCTTCATAGTTGCAGACACACCCGGCCACGAGGAATACACAAGAAATATGGCGGTGGGCGCATCATTTGCAGACCTTGCGGTAATCCTTGTCGATGCCTCACAAGGAGTGCTGGTGCAGACCAGAAGACACGCGCGCATATGCTCTCTGATGGGAATACGCCATTTCGTAATTGCAGTAAACAAAATGGACCTTATAGACTACAGCAGAGAAAAATTCGATGAAATTGCAAAGGCGATAAACGAATTCTTCGCCGAGTTCTCCTGTGAAAGCCTGCAGATTATACCTGTATCTGCAACCATAGGCGACAACATAACCAAAAGGTCGGAGAATATGAGCTGGTACACAGGAGCGCCTCTGCTTGAGTACCTCGAAAACATAGATGTATCATCAGAAGATACGGACGATGCCTTTATTATGCCTGTGCAGAGAGTATCAAGACCCGACCATACTTTCAGAGGTTTTCAGGGTCAGATAGAGGCAGGAAAGGTCGCGGCAGGAGATGAGGTAACATCTCTTCCAAGCGGTGAAAAAGCGAGGGTAAAAAGAATAATTGCAGCCGGAAAAGATGCAGAGCAGGCCGTAGCCGGTCAGCCTGTGTCCCTGCAGCTTGACAGAGAAATAGATGTTTCAAGGGGCTGTGTTTTGTCATCGGGGGAGGCTTTACAGGTAAGCAATATGTTTACTGCGGAGATACTCTGGATGGACGAGGACAGACTTGTTGCAGGCAGAAACTATCTGCTCAAGCTGGGAACGAAAACACTTCCCGCTTCGGTAATGGACATTAAATACAAGGTCGATGTAAACAGCGGACTTCATATAGAGGCGGACACCCTTGTCAAAAACGAAATCGCATGCTGTGACATATCGGTATCGGACAAAACAGTTCTTGCGCCTTTTGATGAAAACAAGGCAATGGGCAGCTTCATACTTATAGATGTTGTGACCCATATGACCTCTGCCTGCGGAGTTGTAAGGCATACGCTGAGAAGAGCAGACAACCTGACATGGCACAATATGGACATAACAAGGGAAAGCAGAGCCGCAGGACTTGGTCAGAAGCCGTTTACTCTGTGGTTTACGGGGCTTTCAGGCTCCGGCAAATCCACCCTTGCAAATGAGGTGGAAAAACGCCTTGCGGCAAAGGGCAGACATACAATGCTGCTTGACGGCGACAATGTGAGAATGGGCCTTAACAAGGATCTTGGCTTTACCGAAGCCGACAGAGTGGAAAATATCAGGCGTATTGCAGAGGTATCAAAGCTTATGAATGATGCCGGACTCATAGTCCTGACCTCCTTTATATCGCCTTATGAGGCAGACCGTAAAAATGCGGCTGATATAATCGGGGAAAGCTTCGTGGAAGTGTATGTAAGCACATCTCTTGAGGAGTGTGAGAAAAGAGATGTAAAGGGACTGTACAAAAAAGCCAGAGCAGGAGAAATACCTAACTTCACAGGAATATCAAGCGAATACGAAGTGCCTGTATCGCCTGATATTACCGTAGACACCGAGAATTTATCTGTAGCCGAGGCTGCTGATGCTGTTATGGCTCAGCTTGAAAAACATCTGTAACGGAGGAAATGAAAATGAAAAAACTGACTGCACTTATTCTGTGCATTGCGATAACTGCCGGCGCGCTGTGCGCCTGCGGAGGCGGCGAGGCGGCGACAAATGAAGTAAGAGTTGCATATTTTCCTAATATAACTCATGCGCAGGCGCTGTATATGAAAGACCAGGGCATATTTGAAAAAGCCCTCGGCGATGAGTACAGCGTAAAATGGACAGCTTTCAACGCAGGACCTGCAGAGGTGGAAGCGCTGTTTGCAGGCGAGATAGACCTCGGATATATAGGACCTGTGCCTGCAATAAATGCAAATGTCAAATCTCACGGCGATGTGGTTATAATTGCAAATGCCTGCGATGCGGGAGCAGTGCTTTTAAAAAGCGCGGACTCAGATATCAAATCGGTGGCAGACCTTGACGGCAAAAAGGTTTCTGTGCCGCAGCTTGGCAATACTCAGCATCTGTCGCTGCTGGATCTTCTTTCGGAAAACGGACTTAAACCCGTTTCGGAGGGCGGCACTGTGGATATAGTTGAGGTTGAGAATGCAGATGTTCAGACTATGTTTGACAACGGCAGCATCAGCGCGGCCATAGTACCGGAGCCGTGGGGCAGCATACTTGAGGACAAATGCGGCGCAAAAGTCGTGCTTGACTATGATGAGATTATGGCAGGCGGCAACTACCCTACGGCAGTCGTAGTAGTGCGAAAGGACTTTATGGAGGCAAATCCTGAAATCGTAAAAGCCTTCGTGCAGGCTCACCTTGATGCGACAGAATACATAAATGCGCAGAGCGGAGAGGCTATAGATATAATATGCAGGCAGATAGAGGAGGCTACAGGCAAAACTTATGAGGCATCGGTTATAGACAGCGCTTTTTCAAGACTTAACATAACTGCCGATATATCAGGAGATGCCCTTGACGAGTTCGCCAAAGTGGGTGTTTCACAGGGATTTGTTGCCACAGAGCCTGACGAGGGCTATGTTGACACAGGTATTCTCAAATCACTTGAACAGAGGTAAGAAACAATGCTGAAAACATCAGGTCTTTCAAAGACATTTAAGAATGCGGCAGAGCCTGCATTATCTGATATAAATCTGGAAATAGCAGAAGGGGAATTCATATGTATAGTGGGACCGTCAGGCTGTGGCAAGTCAACTTTGCTTAATCTTATTGCAGGGCTTGAGAAACCTACAGAAGGAACTATAACTCTTGACGGCAGAGAAGTTCTGGGCCCCGGCGCAGACAGGGTTGTCATGTTTCAGGAGCCGGCCCTTTATCCGTGGCTCAATGTCATAGACAATGTGAAATTCGGAATGAAGCTTGCGGGAGTGCCAAAGGGCGAACAGGAAAAAAGAGCGGAGAAATATCTCAGAATGGTGCACCTGTGGGATTTCAGAGAGTATGCGGTTCATGAGCTTTCCGGCGGCATGAAGCAGCGTACGGCTCTTGCCAGAGCACTTACCATGGACAGCAGGATAATGCTTATGGACGAGCCTTTTTCGGCTCTTGACAAGCAGACAATAAACAAGCTTCGCGCGGAGCTTGAGGCTATCTGGGAGGAAACCCGTAGGACTATAATATATGTTACTCACAGTGTTGAAGAGGCTCTGTATTTTGCAGACAGAATAATCATACTGGCAGACAGACCCGGAATTGTCAAAAGCATAGTGAAAATAGATCTGCCGAGGCCAAGGCAGCTTGACTCGGAGGATTTTGTAGATATAAGGAAGCATTTGCTTGACGGATTAAAAGTAGAGGTGGAGAAGATTGAAAAAGAGGAATATGACAGAGTTTAGCATAAAGGATATTTTCTTCTTTATAGCTCTTATCGTTATCTGGCAGGCGGCTGCATATTTCGGCTCCGATGTGTTCGGCTGGTGGAAGTCCTATGCGTTTCCTACTCCTGCGGGAGTTGTTGCAAGCCTTGTCAGTATGGCAAAGAAAGGAACACTTCTCGCCGCTGTGGGCTTCAGTATGAAAAGGGCTGTAATAGGCTTTGCTATTGCTCTTGCGGCCGGAGCAGTTATGGGCGTGCTGATTACATATGTTAAATATCTCAACAGAAATCTGAAGCCGCTGCTTATGGGTATACAGACGCTGCCGAGCATATGCTGGGTGCCTTTTGCAATCCTGTGGTTTGGTCTTGCAGAGAAAGCAATAATATTTGTAGTAGTTATGGGATCTGTTTTCAGCGTATCCCTTGCCATTGAAAACTCAATCAGAAATATACCTGTGATATACACGAAAGTTGCAAAGACCATGGGCGCAGGGCGAAAGGACATACTGCTTCATGTGGTGCTTCCCGCAGCGCTTCCTGGCTTTGTGTCTGGGCTGCGGCAGTCGTGGTCTTTTGCGTGGAGAGCTCTGATGTCAGGTGAAGTAATGTCATCCTTTATAGGGCTTGGCTATGTGCTGATGCTGGGCAGGGACCTTGCCGATATCAATCAGGTAATGGCAGTAATGATAGTGATAATAATTGTCGGAATTATAATTGACAAGTTTGTATTCTCAATAGCAGAAAACAGAATGTTAAAGAAAAGAGGACTTGAATAAATCAAAAGGTGATGGCGCAAATGTCATCACCTTTAAAAATATTATATGCTTTTAGCTTTAAAGCATTTCAGCGATGCCAGATAGGACAGAATAAATATTATAACTGCCGCTGCAGTCATAAGTATATTGGCAGTCCCTGCGCTCAAAGCATCAGGCGCAGCATCGTCTATGGCAGACATACCGGCAGACAGCGCGCAGAGCAGTATGATTACTATATAGAAAACAATCCTGCCCTTTTCGACTCCATATCTGAATATAAAGGGGAGTATCAGTGACGGACCTGCAACCGAAAGAGTGAATATTACAGATAAAAGTGTGAAAAACTCTATATTTATTCCGGTGCCTGCTGCTGAAAGCACGATGGCAAGTATACTGTAGATGATAAGCAGAGCGGCTGTCAGCAGGATAATAAGCAGATATTTTGAAAAAACAATCTGCTTTGCAGAATAGGGCAGTACCCTGCAGTATGAATTCCAGCGGAATTTCTCATCGTAGGATATCAGGGTTACAGGCATCATTCCCGCAAAGACAGCAGGGTAGAGCAGAAAAAACGGACTGCCGGGGTTAACAACTGCCGCCGCCAGGAATATAACCGCTATAAGCAGCATAGACCTGCAATATTTTTTCATCATATATAAATCCTTTAAAATCAGTCCTTTCATTTCAAGCCTCCTTTACCATAAAAACAAACAGCTCCTCAATAGTTACGGGCAGCTTCTGAATAACAGACGGCACATATTCCTTTTCGACTATTGCATTAATGCCAAAAGGTGTTTTTTTAACGCCCTTTACAGCCTGCTCTGGCAGGAAATTAAATTGCTCCTCACTGCACTGGACTATACAGTGCCTGTCAAGGAGAGCGTCTTTTTCTTCAAACAGCAGCAGCCTGCCATTATGAATAAATGCGATATAGTCGCATATTTTTTCAAGGTCGCTTACTATGTGTGAGGAGATGAGGACAGAGTGTGTTTCATCTCTTGTAAATTCATTGAACATATCTATAACCTCATCGCGGACTACAGGGTCAAGACCACTGGTAGGCTCATCTAAAATAAGGAGCTTTGCATTATGCGACATGGCGACGGCTATGGAAAGCTTCATCTTCATTCCTCTTGAAAAATCCTTAAACGGCTTGCCTGCCGGGATTTTGAGCATACTGATGTAATTGTTAAATGCAGTCTCGTCCCAATTGGTGAAAGTGTATTTCATAATGCTGTTTACCTGAGCCGCCGTAAGACATTCGGGAAATCCCGGCTCGTCGGGGACAACCCCTATATCCTCTTTGAGAGAGGAGGTGTTTTGTGTATTGTCATTTCCAAGCAGTGTGATACTGCCGCTGTCCTTATGTATTGTGTCGAGAATAAGGTTTATGGTGGTGCTTTTGCCTGCGCCGTTTTCACCTATCAGTCCTACAATGCACCCCTGCGGAACTGTAAGTGAGAGCCTGTCAATGGCAAATCCGTCGTAGGACTTGCACAGGTCTTTGATTTCTATTGCGTTCATTTTGTATCCTCCCAAAGAATATCTATCATATCTGAAATATCCTGCCTTGTCAGATTGCAGGATGCTGCAAGTTTAAGTATTTCTTCGATATGCCCCTCTATTTTTTTCAGGTTTTCTTCCCGCAGAAGCTCTGTGTTTCTGGCGGCGACAAAACAGCCCTTGCCTGAAACCGTATATATAAATCCGTCTTTTTCAAGCTCCTCGTAGGCCCGCTTGGTAGTAATAACGCTTATTCTAAGGTCTTTTGCAAGATTTCTGATGGACGGCAATATTGTGTCCTCCGCCAGCTGTCCGGAAATTATCTGCGACTTTATCTGAGAATATATCTGATCATATATAGGTGTACCTGATTTGTTATTTATAAATATATTCATAATTCACCTGCCTTTAACTGTATATATATAATATATACAGTAGATACGGATATGTCAATGATAAATTTTAAACTTCTTGCTATTGATGCAGATATGTGCTATTATATGTTTCAAGTAGAGTAAATATTGTGCGTTAAGTGTTATGGAATGGGATGTTGTCCATAAACGAAGGTAATCCGCGGTACAATATTGCATCCACTACTACATTAAGGTATGAGACATTCTCTTTTCGCTTTAGTGTAGTTACTAAGGTGAAAGGAGGTTTTTTTATGCAACATGCTATTAACAGCAGTACGGCAAGGCTTGTGGTTACGGCGCTGATGACCGCGCTGTGTCTTGTATTAAATAGAATTGTGCCGGCAACACCGGTTTATCATCTGAGCGCTGATTTCATTGCGGTGTTTATCGTTGCGGTGCTTTACGGCCCTGTGTGGTCGGGCATAGCCTACGGAGTTGCAGATACCATAGGCAGCATACTTATTCCGTTTGGAGCATACAATCCGGGAATAACAGCTACTCTGGTACTCATCGGCGTGGCGTACGGATTTGTATTCTACAAAAAGGATATGAATGGCAAAGCCCTGATTATAAGGACAGTTATTGCATCAGTGATAGTATTCCTGATTAAGCTGTTTCTTACAACACTGTGTCTGTGGCCGATGTTCGGCGCAGACGGCACTTATATGGCATATGTGGTACTCAGACTCCCTAACTGTATCGCAATTCTTATAGCCCAGATCATATGCATACCGCTTGTTTACAAGCTGATTGTGGAGAGATTGAAATTTGCACTGTAAATTTATTAGATTTTTTCTGCAAAGTGTGTTATAATATTTATAACAACGAGTGGTTTTTTAAACGTAAGTCCTGTTGTCAGGACTTCTTTTTATTTATATGGTAAGAGGTGATAGCTTGTATAGTGTTGGAGAATTGATTTTTTATGGAAGAACCGGAGTATGTGAGGTTAAGGAGATTACTACACTCAAATCCATGGGAGAGACAGAGGGCAGATTATATTATATACTCGAGCCGCTCTACAAGGAATGCAAAATATCCATCCCTGTAGACAATGACAAGATATATATGCGCCCTGTAATATCGAGAAAACACGCGGAGGAGCTTATAGACAGAATTCCGCATATAAATACGTCCGCATACTACAGCCATAATCTTAATCAGCTCAAAGAGCACTACAGAGAGGTTATGGAGAGCCACGACTGTATGAATATGATTGAGATGACTATGTCAATACATCAGAAGAAGCGTGAAGCGGAGGCGCACAAGAAGAAGCTGGGCGCTGTTGACGAGAGATTTATGAAAGAGGCGGAGGAGCTTATATTCGGCGAATTTGCAGCGGCCCTTGATATCCCGCGCAGCGAGATACAAGGATATATAGAAAACAGAGTAAACATTATGAAGAAGTCCGTGTAGGGCTTCTTTTTTCCAAGCTGACACAGTAATGAGAGCTGCCGGTATGCAAGGCAGCTCTCAGACATTTTATTTGATTTTGCCGTCTATCCCCACAGTTATGACTTTGAACGGTATCTCCCTGTCTGTTTTAAGCAGAGCGTTCACGACAGCGTGCTGCAGACCGGTGCAGCATGGGACCTCCATCTTTACAACAGTAACGCTCTTTATATTATTCCCATTGAATATTGCAGTGAGCTTTTGTGAGTAGTCTGTATCGTCAAGCTTAGGGCAGCCTATCAGAGTTATATGATCTCTGATGAATTCATCATGAAATGCTCCATACGCAAAAGCTGTGCAGTCAGCGGCAATCAGCAGGTCTGCATTATCAAAGTAAGGTGCATTTACAGGCACCAGCTTTATCTGGACAGGCCATTGTCTGAGCTGACTTTCACCTGATATACTGCTGTTTTCTTTTGTATGCTTTATTTCTCTCAAAGCCTGGCCGGGACAGCCGAAGCCCGTTCCTGCCTTTACGGCAGCCTCATCGTAAGGCGCAGCCTCCCGCTCTACAAACGAGATTGCATCTACGGGGCACACAGGCAGGCAGTCGCCGAGTCCGTCGCAGTAATCATCCCTTATAAGCCGGGCTTTGCCGTCTACCATAGCAATGGCTCCCTCGTGACAGGCTTTGGCGCAGGCGCCGCAGCCGTTGCATTTGTCTCTGTCGATTTCTATTATTCTTCTTTTCATTACTCCATCCTCCCGAATTTCATTTCTTCACCTGATTTATCGTATTTTTTTCGTTTGCCTGTAAGATTTTCTATCCTTATTTTCCATACGGCAGTACGATCAAGGCTTTTTGCAATGGCATCTTCAAAGTTTTCCATATTGTCAGGTGTGTATTTTTCGCATATGAGTCTTAAAGCCTTTATTTTTTCCTGTATGTCTGTAACCTCGCAGGCGGTTCCGGAAAAAGCTGCGGATTCAAACTCGGTTGTGAATCTGTCTGCGGCGGGAGTGACATCTCCGACACAGCTGACATATACTTTCGGATTTCTTTTAAGAATATCTGTTTTGGTACCCTCAAAGGCGCTGTGAAAATATATGCTGCCTCCGTCTTCTGCAACCGAAAGAGGCACGCAGTAGGGATTTCCTTTTTCATCTGTCATGGCAACCTGTGCAAATGAGCATTTGTCTATAACGCCAAGAGCAAATTCCTCAGGCATCTGCCTGTCTTTTCTTCTCATATATATATCCTCCCTTGAATCATTATCTGAAGTATAATATAATTTCAGTACAGAGTACGTTGTAAATACAACCAAAAGGGAGAAATTATGAAAAAGTTTAAAATTTTCAGCGGCATAGATGAAAAAGAAACAGAAAAACTGCTGAGACGCATAGATGCATATGTAAAAGAATACAAAAAGGACGAGTATATACTTATGGCAGGTCAGCGGGCGGAGGCGGTGTGCCTTGTATCATACGGCAGTGTGAATATAATTAAGGAGGATATCTTCGGCGAGAGGCATATTCTGACTCATATGGGTGAAGGCTCGATGTTTGGTGAAAGCTATGCTTTCAGCGCCAATGCAGATATGCAGGTGAGCGCCGTCGCTGCGCAGGACTGTAAAATAATATTCATTAAGGCCGAAAAAATCATTGACATATCATCACCGGATGATGCCCGGCTTATTCTTCTGAAGAATATAATTGCGGCAATTGCCGGTCAGAATATAAGGCTTACAGGCAAAATTGAACATCTGAGCAGAAGAAGCATAAGAGAAAAAGTTATGTCGTATCTGAGTGACGAATCTGCAGCCGGAAGCGGAAACGAAATCATAATACCGTATAACAGACAGGAGCTTGCGGACTATCTGGCAGTAGACCGCAGCGCCCTTTCCGCCGAGCTTGGAAGGATGAGAGCTGACGGACTGATTGAGTTTGAGAGAAACAGATTCACAATATGCAGATAACTACTGCAGCAGTTTTATTTTTCTTCTGTCTGAATCTATGACGCCCTCCTCTTTGAGATGGCGCAGTTCGCGCATCAGGCTTGTCCTGTCAACACACAGATAATCCGCCAGTTTAGACAGCGAAACATGAGTTTCAAAGGTGTTGCTTTCCGTTATGTCAGCCATATATTCAAAATATGTCATAAGCTTTGCTCTTGTGCTTTTTCTGGAGATGAAACTTATCCTGAGAGCAAGCTCCTGTGATTTTTTTGCGGCCATAAGAAACAGATTTCGGGTGACTTCTATATGGCAGCTGCACAGATTGCTGCAGGGTGATGTTATTGTGGAGTAGGGAACAAACAGGATACTGCAGTCCTTATCAGCCTCAACAATATATTCGAGTGTTCCTACAGGCAGACAGAACAGCTCTCCGAATACGTCGTCTTTCTTGAAGTATTCTATAGTCTGCTCATTACCGTCATAATCTATGCAGTAAAGATGCGCTCTGCCTGACAGTACGAGTCCTATTGATGAGAGTTCTGAAGAAAGCACCGTTATGGTTTCACCGCTTCTGTAGTTTTTTGGCTCTGAGCCAAAGCATTTTCTCATTTTCATTATATCATCGGCTGATACACCGTCAAAAAATTTCATAGCCGCCTCCTTGGTTGTTATCTGAAAAAAATATAATATATTATTAAATATATCTCAAAATTGTGGCATATGCAACAGGAAAGCATTAAAAAGTGTGATATTATAAATATACAATAAAGATTGAGATAAATCACAGGAGGTAAATGATATGATGAAATTTTATAAATGTTCACACTGTGGAAACATTGTAGCTTTTGTAGAGAATAAGGGAGTACCTGTAATGTGCTGCGGTCAGAAAATGGATGAGCTGGTTCCGAACACAACAGATGCAGCAGGCGAGAAACACGTTCCCGTATACGAAGTCAAAGACGGAACAGTTACTGTAACTGTAGGCTCAGTAGAGCATCCTATGCTTGAGGAACATTACATTCAGTGGGTGGCACTCGAAACAAAACAGGGCAACCAGAGGAAGCTTCTTGCACCGGGACAGAAACCGGAGGTGAAATTTGCAATAACACCTGATGATGAAGTTGTAGCTGTATATGAATACTGCAATCTTCATGGTCTGTGGAAATCCTAATGAGACCTGTTTGCAGATCAGAAGGAGTCTCTAAGGGATAACAGCATTTTTCTGTTATACGCAGAAAGGAGATGACAATGGACAGCAAAGTAATGCACAGATTAAGCTACGGGCTTTATGTACTGACTGCAAAAGACGGAAATTCTGATAACGGCTGCATCATAAATACGGCGATGCAGGTTACATCAGGACCTGACAGAATTTCAATAACCGTTAACAAACAGAACAGAACACATGATATGGTCAGGGCGTCGGGGAAATTCAATATTTCAATGATAAGCCGGGAAGCCTCTTTTGACCTGTTTAAAACTTTCGGATTTCAGTCCGGAAAAAATGTGAACAAGTTTGAAACCTTTAAAGACTGCGACAGGGCAGCAAATGGTATTTTGTACATATCAGGGCAGACGAACGGATTTTTATCGGGGAGTGTGATGCAGGAGATTGATCTGGGCACCCATACACTGTTTATTGCCGATGTGACAGACGGCAAAGTGCTGTCTGAGTCGCCGTCGGTGACATATGAGTATTACCAGAAAAACATAAAGCCTGCGCCGGAAAAAAAGAAAACAGGATATGTATGCAGGATATGCGGATATATCTATGAGGGTGAACCTCTGCCAAAGGATTTCATATGTCCATGGTGCAGGCATGGCGCGGCAGATTTTGAAAAGCTTTAATGAGGCGAAAGGAGAAAACAAATGGAACTCAAAGGAACAAAAACAGAAAAAAACCTGCAGACAGCTTTTGCAGGAGAATCACAGGCAAGAAATAAATACACATACTTTGCGAGCGTTGCAAAGAAAGAAGGCTACGAACAGATTGCAGAGCTGTTCTTAAAGACAGCCGAAAACGAGAAAGAACACGCAAAACTGTGGTTTAAGGCTCTCGGAGAACTGGGAGATACAGCAGCAAACCTTCTGGCAGCGGCAGAGGGAGAAAACTACGAATGGACCGATATGTACGACACCTTTGCAAAAGAGGCAGAGGAGGAGGGCTTTACAGAGCTTGCATATAAATTCAGAGCAGTTGCAGCCATCGAAAAGGCTCACGAAGAAAGATACCGCGCGCTTCTGAAGAACGTCAAAGAAGCTGCAGTATTTGAGAAGAAAGATGAAACCCTCTGGGAATGCAGGAACTGCGGTCATCTGGTAACTTCAAAAGACGCGCCGGAGGTATGTCCTGTATGCGCACATCCTCAATCCTTCTTCCAAATTTTAGCTGAGAATTATTAAGCCTATTTTCTGTATTTACATATAAAAGGTAAACTTTTGCAAAAACCTCCATTGGATAAATATCCAATGGAGGTTTTTCTTTGTTTGTTTTTATATTTCAATAAAAAGTCCATACATTATAAGAACAGCAGCAAACTAATTGCCATAACTACCATTCCGGAAATTAAACCATAAATAGATAGATGATGTTCTCCATATTCTCTGGCAGCAGGAAGAAGTTCATCAAATGAAATAAATACCATAATACCTGCGACTCCTGCAAAAATAACACCGAATACAACATCATTCATAATCGGCATTAAAATCAGCCAACCGATTAACGCACCTACAGGTTCCGCCAAACCTGATAAAAAAGAATATAAAAAGGCTTTCATCTTAGAACCCGTTGCCTGATAAATGGGAACAGAAACAGCAATTCCTTCCGGTATATTGTGAATTGCAATGGCAACTACAATAGGAATTGCAACACTGGGTTCCTGCATAGCAGAAACAAATGTAGCCAATCCTTCCGGAAAGTTATGAATCGCGATTGCAAGTGCTGTAAAAACGCCCATACGCATCAGTTTGGAATGTTTTGGCGGTTTTTTATTTTCATCTTCCACCGACTTTAACTCATGGGGATTTTCTTCTGAAGGGATTAATTTATCAATGATTGCAATAACCAGCATACCTCCAAAAAAAGAACCTACTGTAACCCAGTTACCTCCTATTTTTCCAAGTTCAGATACCAAGGAATCTTGTGCTTTTACAAATATTTCTATCATAGAAACATATATCATAACACCTGCAGAAAAACCAAGACTGATGGATAAAAACTTTCTGTTGGTATGTTTTGCAAAAAATGCGATGCAGCTGCCGATTCCGGTACTTAATCCTGCAATTAGCGTAAGGGCAAATGCGAGAAAAACATTGTTCATATCGTTTTCCTTTCTATAGAGTTAGCATATGCTAACTCATATGTATAGAATAGCAGTCCTATTCCTTTTTGTCAAGAAAAATGCCAGTCTCACGAACCAATTGATGTGACAGAATAGAGAGAAAGCAAATCTTCAACAATTGATTGGTACGGTTAAGGCAGCATGCACATATAAACTGTATTTTTATCCCAACTGAAATCGGTATCTAATGTTTGACTCCATTCATTTTTGTTAAAAACTTCAAAAAAAGAGATACAGTTTACCACTGCATCTCTTTTCATTCATGCGATATCCCTTTCACTTGAGTTATGTTGAGTTCTCATTTGATACGATACTTCGTATGACATATCATCTGATAAAAATGAATTCAATTGTTATGTACTATTCAATGACATTATGATACATGAAAGGAAGAAAACTCTGTCATGGCGACACATCAATATTAATTATCTGAATGAACATAAAATACACCAAATTTTCTATTCTTTAATCGTTTGTTTTCTGTTTCTTACATACAGCAATCAATCCCCCTGAAATAATAAAACCAAATAAACATAAGTAGCCTATTAAATTACTGCAGTCCCCTGTTTTTGGAGAATTTATATCTGCTGTTATTCCACTTTCCTTTTGAATACTATTTGCTGATATTACTTTTTCCTCTGATTTTCTTATTTCAGAAGCTTCTGAATTTATATCCGTTTGTGGTACAGATTGACTTTGATGAATCTCTCCGGTTTGTGCGTCAACCATCGAATCATTGGTTTGGCTAGTCTCATTTTTATCCGTGTAACCTGTATTCTCTCCACCATTCTCATTATGAATTACGGTTTCATCTAACTTAGATGTCTGTAAAGAGGGCCAATCTAATTTTAATAATACTTTTTGTGTTCCATGTCCCGGTGCGATTTGTTCCATGATAGGCACAAATACTTCTAATGTTACGGAATCAGCCTTATATGCTACTG
>ERZ857965.1609-NODE-1609-length-21966-cov-5.261193_pt1 | contig 21966 bp, 26 predicted proteins | sample MGYA00519758_ERZ857965 | MGnify/ENA primary metagenome ERZ857965 (study PRJEB31778, sample SAMEA3449381) | human gut metagenome | biome: human gut; feature: human-associated habitat; material: faeces | place: United Kingdom | collected 2010/2012 ... | reverse complement strand
GTCCACGCAACCGGCTCGGGATGCGCGGTCTCGATGTGCATATAGTTACGCACATTCTCGGTATGCCAGGGGAAGGGCGGCTGGTTGGTCAGCACGTCCAGCCCGTCGTCGTACACGTGCATGCCGTCGGCTTGGCATTCGATGACGATGGACTCCTTCCCATCGCCTACCAGCCAGTGCAGCTGGGCCACGCCATAGCCCTCGCTGGGCGCCTTGGCCACGATGACAACGTCCTTAAGCGCCTTGCGCACCTCGGCCACCGTGGAGAAGCTCGCCGCCACCCACAGAGGGAACTCGTAGGCCGCCACGTTCACCGCTCCCTTTTCGGGAGCTTCGGCGAACTGGGCGTAGCCGGGGAAGTTAAGGCCGGCGATGGCGAGTCCCGCCTCGTTGGCGCAATCGAAGTAGCACGGCACGCCGCCCACGACGATGCCCATGCCCACGCAGGCATGCTCGGGACTCAGCGAACCAAGGAACTGCGTGGGGATAGACGCCCCTCGCGGGGTGATGACCACGCCCTCGCCGTAGCTCTCGCACCAATCGAGGTTGCGGCCGAAATACAAGTTGCCGGCTGCATCGGCAAAACGAACGCCCGTGCACATAATGATCTCCTAACGACGAAATGGGAGCGACCCAACCGATCGCTCCCATTCATGGTAGGCCCCGATGACCGACGTTCGCCGATGCGGGCCGTCTCCGTTGTCGTTTCGACAGCGCCTTGTCGCCGTTACTTTTTCTTCTTAAGGAAACTCAGCGAATCGGAGATCTCGTCGAAGGTGCTCTTCAGCTCGGCGGCCACCTGAACGCCGTCCTTGTAGATGGCGTTCACGTCCCTGGTGGCGGCGGCCACGCCCTCGCGGCTGATGCCGAGGTCGAACTCATCGCCGTCCGAGGTGCGCTCCACGCGCACGCCGTCGCCGTCGTTGTCCTCGGCGACGTAGTCCTCCTGCTCGTTGCCGTCCTCGTCGAGCAAGATGAAGCCGATCTCGTTGTCGTGCTCGTCGACGATCACCGCATAGACATCGCCGTCCTCGATCTCCATCTCGATGACTTCGCTCTCCTCTTCGGGCTCCTCCTCGATGTGATAGCCCTCCGAGTGCAGGATGTCGGCGTCCTCCTCGGCCTGGATGGCCTCGGGCACCTCGTCGGGATCCCAGCCGTCGTAGTCGGCCTCGTTGTCGGTCATGAAGCTGTCGTAGGCGTGCTCCAAGTCGCTTTCGGCGGCATCCTCCTCATCGGCGTCGAAGAGGGCGTCCTCGTCGTCCTCGGCGTCTTCCAGCTCTGTTTCCTGGTCGGTCCACTCGGCATCGGTCTCGCCGACCTCTTCCATGCTCTCAAGCTCTTCGTCAAGACCCATTGCCAGACTCCTAACCTCGTGATGTACGTGCGCGGGCGACCTCGCCCGCATGGGCTACGAAGTCACCGTGTACGAGCTGTTCCACAAGGCCGGCGGCGTTCTTGTGTACGGTATCCCCGAGTTTCGTCTGCCCAAGGCGATCGTGGCGCGCGAAGTCGCGGCGCTCGAAGAGATGGGCGTTAAGATCGTGACCGACGCCGTCATCGGCCGCGCGATCTCCATCGACGAGCTGCTCACCGAGGAAGGCTTTGAGGCCGTGTTCCTCGGCTCCGGCGCGGGTCTGCCCCGCTTTCTCGGCATCCCGGGCGAGAACCTGCTCGGCGTTTACTCCGCCAACGAGTTCCTGACCCGTATCAACCTCATGAAGGCTTACCGCGAAGATTACGACACGCCGATCAAGCACCACAAGTGCGTCGCCGTCGTCGGCGCCGGCAACGTCGCCATGGACGCCGCCCGCTGCGCGAAGCGTCTCGGCGCGGAGCACGTCTACGTCGTCTACCGCCGCGGCATGGAAGAGGTCCCCGCCCGTAAGGAAGAGGTCCACCACGCTCAGGAGGAAGAGGTCGAGTTCAAGCTGCTCACCAACCCGGTGCGCGTCATCGGCGACGAGAAGGGCTACGTGACCGGCATCGAGTGCATCAAGATGGAGCTCGGCGAGCCTGACGAGAAGGGCCGCCGCCGTCCGATGCCCGTTGAAGGCTCCAACTTCGTGCTCGAAGTGGACGCCATGATCGACGCTCTCGGCACCAGCCCCAACCCGCTGCTCCGCATGACCACCCCCGGTCTGGAAGCGGACAAGCACGGCTGCCTGATCGCCGACGAGAAGGGCAAGACCACCCACGAGGGCGTGTTCGCCGGCGGCGACGCCGTCACGGGTGCTGCCACCGTCATCCTCGCCATGGGCGCCGGCAAGACCGCCGCTACCGCCATCGACGAGTACATCAAGAACAAGAACGCCTGAGTTCTTACATAAGGCATAAGAAAAATCCGGTTTGGGTAATCCCAAACCGGATTTTTTGTTAATTCAGTTGCACGAAATAATTGGAAATGATACAATATTATATATAAAAAGCAATACTCGGCTTCTCATATTGGGGAAAGGAATGGATGATAGAAATGATTTGCAACAGCTGTGGCAAACAGATTCCCGACACCAGCAAATTCTGCAACTATTGCGGCGCAAATAACAATCAGAAAATATGCCCTCACTGCGGCCATACGCTTCCGCTGGACTCTGTTTTCTGCAATTACTGCGGTAAAAATGTGGATCAAGAGTCCGACGATGCGCCAAATCCTGCTGAAGCCTCAGCGGTTTCAACTCCAAGTAATAATCAGTCGACTTCAAAAAAACCAATGGGTTGTTTGAGTGGCTTTTTTCTTGTGCTGGGTATAAGTGTTGCGTTAATAGTTTTGCTCTTTCTGCTCGGCTCATTGCCTTCAAACAATTCCAAAGATTCCTCGCAGTCATCGAATTCTGCACAAAGCCCACAAATTTTTAACAACGCCGGAAAAATATACGATGCGGCGAAGGATTTCGCAAATAACAACGACGCAAATGCGTTTAAGCAATATAAAGACCTGTATACCTACTCAAATGCGGTCATTATTGAAAAAGGGGCAACCGTTGACGTCTATATTGTTTGGGGGAAAAGTGCCTATATATATTGTGAAGCCGATACATCAATCGTAAGCCCTAAATGGAGTGATTCTTTGAGGGGGAGTACCGCTACACTCAGCTTAACAGGCTTAAAAGAAGGAACTTCTGTCATCCGAGTGTATAGTGAAGAAAATGACCACGAGCTATACCTGTTGGCAATTGTAGTGGATGTCAACGATTCTTCGCGAGGCGGTACTGGGACGGCAGGACAAGTATATAATGGCATCAAGGACTTTGCGAAAAACACTGAGGCAAACGACTTCAAAAGATTTGATGAGTTCTTCACATACTCTAATGCTGTGATTATCAAAAAAGGAACGACCGTCGATGTCAGTATTGCGTGTTTAAACTATTGCACCATTTACTGTAACGTAACCGATACATCTATTGCAAGTCCAGATTGGAGCGGTGATTCCTGGGCTGGAAACAGAGCAAAGCTTACAATTACCGGCATAGACGCTGGAACTTCAGAAATAACACTGTCAAACAGCTTCAATGATCACGAACTGAAAATACTGGCAATTGTAGTTGACTAACCGCGAGTATTTCGCCAATGGCGTTGTGTTTTTAAAATCCGATGCTGAGGACAGTTCAGGTTCCTATGCTGTCGCCTGCGGTGACTTTACGCAGGGCCCCGCCATGACGTTTGACCGGTTCTCCCCCTGTTCCGGGATACTGTCGCTGCGGAAGTGAGGCTGCCATGACATCCACCGACTGGATACACTATATACAGGATGCTTACAGCACAGAGCCGGAGCATCCGTGGGCGGACAAGCCGGAGTTTTCCGTATTCCGTCATGCGAGCAACAAAAAATGGTTTGCTCTTTTTATGACCGTAAAGGCTTCGCTGCTCGGTCTGCCGGGAGCCGAAGAAGTCCCCGTGCTGAATCTCAAGGCCGATCCTCGTCTGATCGGGCCGCAGCGGGAAAAGCCCGGGTTCTTCCCTGCCTACCATATGAACAAGGAGCATTGGATCACCGCCGCGCTCGACGGCAGCGCGCCGGAGGACGAAATAAAGATTCTGCTTGCCATGAGTTATGATCTGACAGCAATGACGCGCGCTTCTCGCAAAAATACTATACTGCCATGAAAAAAATCCTCGTGATCGGCTGTCCCGGGTCGGGAAAGAGCACGTTTGCCCGGCGGCTGCGGGACAGGACCGGGCTGCCGCTCTATCCTCTCGATCTTCTCTGGCACAGGCCGGACAAAACGACCGTTTCCAAAGCGGAATTTGACGCAGCGCTCACCGTATTTCATTCCCGCGCCGAGTGTGAAGTCTATAAAGTACCAGCGGCGGAAGCCTGACGATTCCACCTTGGAGGACCGATATGAACGAAACAAACCAAACCGACCGTTTCGCCCCGCTGTTCGCGGAGCTTGACCGGCGGCTCGCCGGAGAATCCCCCGTGCGTCTCGCCATTGAGGGCGGGAGCGCGAGCGGCAAAACGACGCTCGGCAAAATTCTCACCGAACGGTACGGCTGCACCGTGTTTCATATGGACGACTTTTTTCTCCGCTCTGAGCAGCGCACCGCCGCGCGGTTTGCCGAGCCCGGCGGGAATGTGGATCGGGAACGGTTTCTCGCCGAGGTGCTGCTCCCGCTCCGGCGCGGCGAAAAGGTTTTTTACCGGCGGTTCGACTGCGCTTCCATGCAGCTGCAAAGCGCCGTGGAGACCGCGCCGAAAAAGCTCGTTGTTGCCGAGGGGGCATACTCCATGCACCCCGACCTTGCGCCGTATTACGATCTCTCCGTATTTCTGGACATCTCCCCGGAATTGCAGCGCGAGCGCATTTCCCGCCGCAACACGCCGGAGAAGGCAAAGCGCTTTTTTGGCGAATGGATCCCGATGGAGCAGGCGTATTTCGCCGCGTTCGATATTCCGGCAAAGTGCACGCTGCGCATTTCCATACTGTAAAGAAAGAAGAGGCACCTGCAATCTCATCATCCTCGACTGCGCCGCCGGAAAGGACCGGACGGGCGTTGTGTCGGCGATCCTCCTCCGCAAATCGGGCATGAGCCGCAAATACATCATCGCGGATTTTATGAAGACCGCGTCCAATCCGGAAGCGTATCTCGCGCAGTTTGCCGGTGAGCACCCCGGCATCCGGCTCGACGTCATCACGCCGCACGAGCGGTTTATGGAAAAGTTCCTCGCGTGGCTGTCAACACAGGAGATATAAGGCGCACAGGCAACAGCGCGTTGCTTGCCTGCGGCGGAGCATTCGGGTATAATTTCCCCAAGAGGTGATCGGAATATGGAAACAAAAGATGTGATATTGCAGCTTCGGAACCGGGAAAATCTGTCGCAGGAGGAGCTTGCGGAAAAGCTCTTCGTGACGCGGCAGGCGGTGTCCCGCTGGGAAAACGGCGAAACGCTCCCCAACACGGAAACGCTCAAGCGCCTGTCGGCGCTCTTTGACGTCTCCATCAACACGCTTCTCGGCTCGCCGCGCCGGAACATCTGCCAGTGCTGCGGCATGCCGCTCGAGGACGAAATAACCAGCCGCGAGCCGGACGGCTCGTTCAACGAGGAATACTGCAAATGGTGCTATTCCGGTGGCGAGTTCAAGTATAATAGCGCCGAGCAGCTCATTGATTTCTGCGTGGAGCATATAGCGACGGAGGCATGGCCCGCGGAGCAGGTACGCACGCACATGGAAGCCGTCGTGCCGCAGCTCAGGCACTGGAAACACGAAAAATGATTATAGCAACGAAAAAAGCGTATGGCCGCGGCCATACGCTTTTTTCGTTATTCGTTATTCCTTCTCCGCCGGGGACTCCGTTTTGGCTTCGGCTTCCGCCTTTCCCGTGTCCGCAGGAACGGCTTCGCTTTCGGGCAGAGGCTCGGTTTTTCCGTCGGGCAGCGTTTCCGCCGCTTCCGCGGGGTCAAGCTCGATCACGGGCGCCTGTCCCGCGAGGAACTCAGCGCGCGATTTTCCGTGCGCCACCGCCACGGTGGTGAAGAGGCCGGAAATGCCGTCCAGCAGGAAGCCGAGCGCCGCGGCAAACAGAAGCGTATCGTTCTTTTCAAAGGGATTCACAAGCAGCAGCACGCCCGCCGCACAGATGCACACGCCCAGCACAAGCGCCGCCGACCAGCCGCCGGTGCCGCAGGTTTTGATATCCAGCCCGTGCTTGCAGTCCATGAAGCCGTGGTAAAGCAGCACAACGCCCATCACAATGACCGTAAGGCGCATGACCTGCTCCGCAAGGCTCTGCGTGAGCAGGATCCAGACGCCCGCCACCGCAGCGATAATGCCGGAGATGAGCAGCAGCTTTCGCAGCAGGCCGACACGCTCCCCGGTAAGGTACGAGGCGATCTGCAGTATGCCCGAGAGGATCATCACCGCGCCGAAGCCGTAGCTGATCCACTTCATGGCGGTCGCCGTCCATATCAGCATGGCAATGCCAAGGGCCAGACAGAGAATACTCACGCCGAACGCGGCAAAAGCAAAATGACGGAAAAAACGTTTCATGGCGTATCCTTTCAAATGACCGAATAGATCGTGGAAACAAGCTCGTACCGCAGCGGATAGTGCGTCATGGTGCCGAGAGCGGAAGCGTCGGTCCTTTTCATCAGCAGCACATCGGCCTCGCCCGCGGCAGCCGCGGCAGCGAGAACGGACGCATCGCCGGCATAGACCTCGGCAATGTATCCGGTCGCGGTCTCAAACGCCGGGAGCCACGCTGTGAGGATGCCGCTCTCCAAAAGCTCCGTATCCGCTGCAACACGCACACGGCGCGTCTCATCCGTGGCCGCGGGGATCTCTTCGGAATTACGCTCTGCAGCCGGGATCGTATACATCGGCGTATCCAGCCCGTCGGGGATAAAGGTCTCCGCTGTGTCCTTCCCTGCGGAACGGAGCCAGCGGCTGAGCGCCTTCGCCCCGTCGCTCCTGCCCTCGCAGAGGACATACACGGTCTCCTCCCCCGCGGTGAAGCGCGGCGCGGCGGTCGGCTCCGGAGTTGGCTCCGCCGTCGGCTCCGGCGTCGGCGCATCCGTTGTCTCCGGCGCAGCGGACGCCGCCGCGGTCGGCTCGGCGGAAGGCTCCGCCGTATCCGGCGCTTTGTCGCCGCACGCCGTCAGCAGCAGGCACGCCGCGAGGAAAAGCGGCACAACATATTTCTTCATGGTTTATTCTCCTTATCGCAGCCGCCGGAACAGCTGCCGCAGTCTCCGCCGCAGCCGCGCTTCCGGTTTTTCCAGCCGCGCTTCACGGCGATCACCGCCCACACGGCGACGCCGAGCAAAATAACGATATCCCCTATGGACATACGATGCCTTTCATTTCACTAAATAAGCAGTGCGATCTGGTAGACCGCCGCGCCGAGTCCCCAGGCGAGCAGGCACTGAAACACCACGACGCCGAACGTTTTCCACACCGAGTCAAGCTCCCGCCGGATCGCCGCGACCGCCGCCACGCAGGGCGTATAGAGCAGCGTGAACACAAGAAACGCCGCCGCGCTGCGCACGGAGAAAAGCGTGGAGAGCGCCGCGCCGCCGGTGAGCACGCCGAGCGTGCTGACAACGGCTTCCTTTGCCATAAAGCCCGCGATGAGCGAGGTGCATACGCGCCAATCGGCAAAGCCGAGCGGCGCGAAGAGCGGCGCGAGAAGTCCGCCGAGCGCGGCGAGAAGGCTCTGCGAATTGTCCGAAACGGGGTTGATGCGCGTGTCGAACGTCTGCAAAAACCAGATCACAAGGCTTGCCACGAAAATGACGGTAAAGGCGCGGTGGAGAAAATCCTTCGCCTTGTCCCACATGAGCTGGAGCGTTGTGCGCACCGAGGGCATGCGGTAGTTCGGCAGCTCCATCACAAACGGGATGGGGTTGCCGCGAAAGAGCGTTTTCCCGAACACGAGCGCCGCGAGAACGCCGATAAGGATGCCGAAAACGTACAGTCCGCCCATGGCGAGCGCCTTATACTTCGGGAAAAACGCCGCAACGAAGACGGAATAGATGGGGATCTTGGCGCTGCAGCTCATAAACGGCGTGAGAAGCACGGTCATACGGCGGTCGCGATCGCTCGTGAGCGTCCGCGTTGCCATGACCGCCGGAACAGTGCAGCCAAAGCCGATGAGCATCGGCACAACGCTTTTTCCGGAAAGACCGATCCGGCGCAGGAGCTTGTCCATCACGAACGCGACACGCGCCATATACCCGGTGTCCTCCAGCATGGAGAGGAAAAAGAACAGCACTACAATAATGGGCAGGAAGCTCACCACATTACCGACGCCGCCGAACAGCCCGTCGATAACGAGCGAGTGCACGACCGGATTGATGCCGTAAGCCGTGAGCGCCGCGTCTGTCACCCCTGCCAATGCGTTGATCCCCATGGCAAGCAGGTCAGACAAAAACGCGCCGATCACTTCAAACGTGAGATAAAACACCAGCAGCATAATGCCGACAAAGATCGGCAGGGCGAATATGCGGTGGGTAAGGACGTTATCGATGGCGCGCGAACGTTTCCGCTCGCGGCTCTCCTCGGGTTTTTTCACCGTTTCGGCGCAGACCGATTCGATGAAGGAATACCGCATGTCGGCAATGGCGGCATTGCGGTCGAGCCCCGTTTCGCGCTCCATTTCCACGATGCTGTGCTCACACAGCTCCAGCTCGTTCTCGTCGAGCGCGAGACGCGCGACGATATCGCTATTCCCCTCGATCACGTTCATGGCCGCCCAGCGGGCGCTCATCCGGGCGCGCTCGGCGTGATCCTCCACCACGTGCGTCACGGCGTGGATGCAGCGGTGGACCGGTCCGGGCGGGCAGAAGTCGTATACCTCCGGCTTGCGCCCCGTGGCTGCCGTGCGGCAGGCGAGCTCCGTCAGATCGGCGATGCCTTCGCCCTTTGCCGCGCTGATCGGCACGACCGGGATGCCCAGCAGCTCCGAGAGCTTCACAGTATCGACCGTGCCGCCGTTGGCGCGCACCTCGTCCATCATATTCAGCGCGAGCACCATCGGCACCTGCATCTCGATCATCTGCAGCGTGAGATAAAGGTTTCGCTCAATGTTCGTGGCGTCCACGATGTTGATGATGCCGTCGGGCCGGCCGTCAAGAATGAAATCGCGCGTTACGATCTCTTCGGCGGAATAGGGCCGCAGCGAATAGATGCCCGGCAGGTCAACGACCTCGTCGCCCTTCGTGTTGCGGATGCTGCCGCTTTTGCTGTCCACCGTGACGCCGGGGAAATTGCCGACGTGCTGATTGCTTCCGGTGAGCTGATTGAAAAGCGTCGTTTTGCCGCAGTTCTGGTTTCCGGCAAGAGCGAATCTCATGCGAGCTCCACCTCCACCTTGGCGGCGTCCTCCAGCCGCAGCGAAAGCGTATACCCGCGCAGAAATACCTCCACCGGATCCCCCATCGGCGCAATGCGCGTTACGGTAATGTGCGTTTTGGGAATGACTCCCATATCAAGCAGCCGGAGCCGGAGAGCGCCCTCGCCTCCGACGCTTCGGATGATCCCCGACTGTCCCACATGCAGTTTATCCAACGTCATTTCTTTTTCACCCACTTTATTATGTATTCTCTATTTTACGGCATTATCGTCAAAAATCAATATCCAATCTGCCGGTTTTATCCCGCCTTACACTTTTGCTGAAAACGTATATTGATTTCCTCTTTCGGCTCTGCTAATATAGTACACAAGATACAACGATATCTGTATTATATATGCCGGAGGTTTCATCATGTGCGCACAAGCTCTGCCGGAAGGCGTTTACCGCGAAGAGATCGTTTTCACGCCGGAGGAGACGGACAGCTTTGGCCGCGTCCGGCCCGACGCGCTCGCCCACCGCTTTCAGGAGATCGCCGCGGTACACCATGCCTCGCTCGGCGTCGGGCAGGAGATCGCCGTGACGAAGGGCTGCTTCTGGGCGCTCGCGCGCACGGAGATGCGCATTTCCCGGCTGCCCGCCATGGGCGAGCGCGTGTTTCTCGACACATGGGTCGGGCGGCAGTCGCACGGGCTGTTCTGGCGGCACTACCGGATCGCCGGCGAGGACGGCGCGGCGCTTCTCTACGCCGTTTCGATCTGGGTCATCATGGATATCGAGAGCCGCGCGCTCACAAAAGATCACGCCTGGGCCGTCGTTTCGCGCGTCACGGTTGAGGGGGAACTGCCCGCGGCGTTCAAGTCCATCCCCTTCCCCCGTGAGCTGCCGCAGCGCAGTTCCCGCCGCGTGACCGACGCCGAGACTGACGGAAACGGCCATCTCAACAACTGTCTGTATCTCCGCTGGGGACAGGATCTGCTTCCGGAGGAATTCGCACGCACGCATACGCTGCGCAGCGTCTGGATCGAATATCGGAAAGAATTGCCGCGCGGCACAGAATCGGAGTTGACGTATTCGCTCAGCGGGAGTACTCTGTATGTGCGGGGAACCGCAGAAAACAAAGAACGATTTTTGCTGAGGATGGAATATGATGAAACGGTTTGAAAGCGATTATCTGGAAGGCGCGCATCCCGATGTGCTCCGGGCACTGATCGAAACGAACGGCGAGCAGACCCCCGGCTACGGAGAGGACCCCCACTGCGAAGCCGCCCGCGCCCTGCTGCGCGAGCGCTGCGAACTGCCGGAGGGTGAGATACAGTTCCTCGTAGGCGGCACGCAGGTCAACCGCACCGTGATCGCCTCGATCCTGCGCCCGCATCAGGGCGTTGTTGCGGCGGACACCGGCCACATTGCCGCGCATGAGACCGGCGCGATCGAAAACTCCGGCCACAAGGTGCTGACCGTGCCGAACACGGACGGCAAGCTCGCCGCCGCGCAGGTCGAGGAGCTCTGCCGCGCGCACTATGCGGACGCGAGCTTTGAGCACACGGTGCAGCCGGGCATGGTGTACATCTCGAACCCCACGGAGTTCGGCACCGTGTACACGCGCGGCGAGCTGGAAGCGCTCCACGCCGTGTGCAAAGCGCGCCATCTCCCGCTCTTTATCGACGGCGCACGTCTCGGCGCCGCGCTCTACAGCCCGGTGTGCGACTATACGCTCGCGGACATGGCGCATATGTGCGACGTGTTCACGATCGGCGGCACGAAGATGGGCCTTCTCTTCGGCGAGGCGGCAGTGTTCTCTGCGCCGGAGCTTGCCAAGGACTTCCGCTACTTCGTCAAGCAGAACGGCGGAATGCTGGCCAAGGGCCGTCTTCTCGGCGTGCAGTTTTACGCAGCCTTCAAGGATGGGCTCTATGACCGCATCGGCGCGGAGGAGGTACGTCTTGCGCTTCGTCTGCGCGACGGCTTCCGCGCCCGCGGCTGGATCTTTCTGGTGGAGTCCCCCTCCAACCAGCAGTTCCCCATTCTGCCGGACGCGCTCATTGAGCGGCTCAAGCCGGAGTTTTCGTGCAGCCATACGCAGTCTTTCCCCAACGGCATGAGCGCCGTGCGCTTCTGCACGAGCTGGGCAACGACCGACGCCGACATCGACGCGCTACTTGACGCCGTTCCCATCAACGCCTGAACCGCATGAATATTGCCAAAGCTGCCCCGCCCGGATCGATTTTTCGGGTGGGGCAGCTGTCCGTTAGAAAGGTTGCGCGATAGTTGGTGGCGCAACCGGCAGCGGGGTGTTATATTGACGGCAAAAAGGAGGTCATTTCCATGAAAATTTCCATTCTTATGGCTGTCGTGTCGCTTCTGATCCTCGCCGTTGGCGTTTATGTGCTCGTGCTTCTCATCCGTGCGCTGCGAAAGTACATCCGCTCCGAGCCCGTGCGGAAGGAGAAGGCAGCGAGCGCCCGATCGCTCGGTGAGGTATTGAAGCGCCGCCGGACGGAGTGCAAAATGACGCAGGAGTTTGTGGCGGAGGCGCTGGGCGTCAGCCGGCAGGCGGTCTCCAAGTGGGAGAGCGGCGCATCCGATCCAAGCACGGCGAACCTCATTGCGCTTGCAAAGCTCTTCGGCACAACGCCGGAGGAGCTTCTGAAAGAAAGTCAGTAACAGCAGAAGAGCGTCCTTCCATACGGCTTTGCCGCATGGTGGACGCTCTTTTCTCTTTTATGCGGCAATGTTCTTTCCTTTGCGCATTTCGCACCGATAAAACGGGATGAGCAGCGCCGTGGCACCGATCCAGGCAAGCGGCGAAGAGCAGCACACGCCCGTGTAGCCAAGCACACGCGCAAGTCCCAATGCGCCGCTGATGCGCATCACCAGCTCGACAACGCAGGCGAGAAACGGCGCGGTGCTGTTGCCCATGCTCTGCACTGCGGAACGGTAAACGATAAGAAGCCCGAGCACGACGTAAAACGGCGCGACAACGGTTAGATACCCGCCGGCATAGGAGATGACCTCCTCGGTCGGCGCGTCGATGAAGAGCGACACGACCGCGCGCCGCGCGAGCAGCATCGCCGCGCACATGGAGGACGTTGACACTCTCGAGCTGAATGAGCGAGGCGCGGACGCCCTCACGGATGCGGTCGAAGCGGTGCGCGCCGTAGTTCTGCGCGACATAGCCCGAAATGGCGATCTGGTACGCCGTATTGACGAGCACCGAGAGCTGATCGACCTTTGTCGCGGCGGTATAGCCCGCCACCGCCGCCGTTCCGAGCTTGTTGACGCACGCCTGTACAACGAGCTGGCCAATGCACATCACGGACATCTGAAAGCCCATGAGAAACCCGACGCGCAGATGGCGCGCCGCGGCGATCCTGCTCCCCACGAAGTCCGCCCGGCGGGTGCGGAGCACCGGATACTTCCGCAGCCCGACGATCGTGCAGAGGATCGCCGAGAGGAGCTGGCTGAGCACTGTCGCCCATGCCGCGCCCGCAACGCCCATATGGAACGGGACGATGAAGAGAATGTCCAGCCCGATGTTGAGCAGCGACGAGAGCACGAGGAAGACGAGCGGCGTGCGGCTATCGCCGAGCGCACGGAGCATATAGGAAATGATATTATAAAAAACCGTCGCGCCGGTACCGAGCAGTATCACGAAAAGATAGGCATAGGCGTCGGCGAAGATGTCCTCCGGCGTCTGCATCCAGCCGAGCACCGGCCGGGCGAGCAGGCACACGAGCGGCGTGAGCAGCAGCGTAAATACCGCCGAGAGCGTCCACGACACCGCAGCGCTCCGGCGCATGCCGGTCTCATCCCCTGCGCCGCAGCACTGGCCCAGGCAGATACCGAAGCCGCCGGTCAGCCCCTGCACGAAGCAGAAGACGAAATAGCTGATGATGCCTGTGGAGCCGACGGCGGCGAGCGCGTCCGCGCCGAGCGTTTTGCCGACGATGACCGTGTCGGCAAGCGTATAGAAAAGCTGGAAGAGGTTTCCGCCGAGCACCGGCAGCGCATACCGCAGCAGTACGCCGAACGGACGGCCTTCCGTCAACTGTCTTTCCATGCAGAAAACTCCTTTTGATTTTCGCGGAGATACTATACTCCACGCCGCCGAAAATGAAAAGCGGCATAATCCACAAGGATGCAAAACCGGCTTTCGCCGCATTTGTACGGGAAAGCCGGTTTTTTTATAGTAGCTTTTCTTCCCATTCGTCGGGAGGATCAAAATATCTGGAATCGGGCAGCAGAGCGGGATTGTGCGGACGTTCATCGTCAAGCGTCGTTTCTTCTCCGTGTCCGGGGCAGATGTGGTAATCGCCGGAAAGATCGCGCAGGCGGGTAAGAGAGGCTATCATATCCTCGCGGGAGCTGCATGGATAATCGACGCGTCCGCTTCCCATATGTAAAAGGGTGTCGCCGGTAAAAAGCGTATCCTCACACCGATACACCACGCTGCCGGGCGTATGTCCCGGGCATTCCAGCACCGAAAAGCGCAGCGATCCGGCGCAGATCGTGCTGCCTTCACAGACATACTGTGTTTTCGGCGGTGGAACGAAGCGGAAAGGACCTATGTTGATCCTTGCGTCCAATTCCCCCGCGTGAACGTACACACACGCCCCAGTTTTTTCATACAGGTGCCACAGTCCGCGCACATGGTCGGCGTGAGCGTGCGTCAATAAAATGACGTCGGGCGTCAGCCCACGCTTCTCCAGATCCGCGCAAATGCGGCGGCTTTCCCCGCCGGGGTCGATCACGGCGCAGCCGCGGTTATCGGGCGAATATACGATATAGCAATTGGTTTTCAAAAAACCGACGACGAGCTTTTCAACGATCATAGTTCGTCACATTCCTTTGTCTCCGGTATGCCGGAGTTTTTGCTTACCGGGAAGAAAAATGTGAGGAAGAAGCACACTGCAAGAATCCCCAGCATAATAAGAGAGGTTTTGGGAAAGGAGGCGGCATAGTCGGGCACGCCTCCGCGGCTGTCTATCACGCTCAAAAGAGGGATCAGCACAGCAGAGATCATGGCAGCACCCAGATTGGAGATGGTGGAAATCGCGCCGGATGCCGCGCCAGATCGCTCCGCCGGTACGGTTTTCAGCGCACAGGCGTTGGGCATGCCGCCAAGGATGGCAATGCCGACACTGGAAATCACGGCGGACAGGAAGAAGACCCAAAGCGGCGTATCTGCCGAGGACAAAACTAGCATCCCCACGCTTACCAACCATGTCGCCGACCCGAACACCGCCAACGCTCGCGTCGTAAAACGGCGGTTGATTCGATTCAGCCCTAGCGAGAGCGGAAACCCTGACAGAAAGTACACTGTCAACCAACTCCCGGAAACCGTGGACGGGAGATGAAGTCCCTGAGTAAAGTAATACGGAACGGCGGTACAGCAATAGCATTTTACGCCGTAAATGAAAAAGCCAGTAAGCGCCGGGATAATAAAGCGCCGGTTTGTCAGCAGCGAAACATCCAGCACCGGTTCCGGAGTTTTCTTTTCCCTCCGGTAGAAGCATGCCAGACATATAAGACTTACCGCAAGCAGCGCCGGGAGAAGAATGCCGTTCCATGAGTATTGCGTTGTAAGCGTTAAAAGTGCCAGCAGCGCACCAACGCCGAAAAAGAGCAACATCATACCGGCAACATCCGGCTTGCTGCGCCGCGGTTCTCCATACGGGCCGGAAACGCTGAGCCAGACGCACAGACCAAGCAGCACTAGCGGAATTTCACTGAGAAGAAAGAGATTTCTCCACACAATTTTTGAGAGCGCTAGCCCGACGATTGCCGGTCCAAGCCCCGAGCCAATACAAATGCACGCCGCCAGCACGGCAAATCCGCCCACCTTTTTTTCTTCCGGGAATTGGAGCGAGATATACTTCATTGCCGCGGGAAGCGCGGCGGCGAGACTGATCCCGCCAAGAAAGCGTCCCAGACAGAAAATCAAAAAGCTGTCGGTAAAGGCGCAGATAAGGTTGGACACCGCCGCACAGAGAATGCCGATTTGGAGCTGCATCCGTACGCCGCGGCGGTCCCCTACCCAGCCGAGCAGTGGTGCAAGAATGGCGCTCGCCATCGTACCTGCCGTATTGATCCACGGAGCCTGACGGCTGGTCAGACCGAACGAATCCGTGATATACGGTATGCCGACGCTGGTGATCATACTCAGCAGCGTGATCACGACCGCAGCGGTGAGAACAGGGAGAAAATGGAGCCACAGTTTTTTCTCCGGGTGCATAAGTGTTTCCTCCTCACGGATGAACTACGGCGGTCAATGGGCGGACTCTGCGCCGCATATGGAAAGATTTTTCTGCTCCTCCAGCATTGCCGGAGGAGCAGAGATAAAGGATGATTCAGATAATCAGAAATCAACCGGCACAAGATCGTCCAGACTGCTCATATCGCCGATCATGCGGGCGCCGAGCGGGGCGGGCGCTGCCAGAGCCGCATACTGGGCAAGCAGACCGGTTTTGAATTTTGGCGGCGGGCAGACCCACTTGGCACGGCGCTCCGCGAGCGTCGCTTCATCGACTTTCAACTCAATGGTTCCCTTAGGAATGCTGTACTCGATGATGTCGCCGTCCTCGATGAGACCGATCAGGCCGCCCTTGCAGGCTTCCGGCGAAACGTGACCGATCACGCCGCCGACAGAACCGCCGGAGAAGCGTCCGTCTGTGATGAGAGATACGGTGCTGGAAAGACCGAGACTGCGTACCATGTGCGTTGCGGTCAGCATTTCGCGCATACCGGGTCCCGCCACAGGTCCTTCGTAACGGATGACGACGCAGTCGCCGGGCATCAGACGGCTCTTGCCGGCAACAACTTCGTCATAGAAGGCAATTTCGCTGTCGTAGCAGACGGCACGACCGGTATGCTCCAGCATTTCCGGAACAACGCCGCCGGTCTTGATGACGCAGCCGTCCGGTGCAAGATTGCCGCGAAGAACGGCAAGACCGCCTTCTTTATAGTACGGATTATCAAAGGGATGGATTACATTGGCATTTTTGACCTTGGCATCCTTGGTCATCTCATCCAGAGTTTTGCCGTAGATGGTGCCGGTACTGCCGTTGATGTATCCGGCATCGATGCCCTGACGAATGACCGCGGCGAGCGCTCCGGCGCGGCGGAAGTCCTCTACGGAGTGCGGGTTGTTGCTCGGATAGAGCTTGACGATCTGCGGCGTGGAACGGCTGGCACGGCGGAAATCCTCAAGCGTCAGACTGTAGCCCGCCTCTGCGGCGATTGCAGGCAGGTGGAGCGCGGTGTTGGTGGAGCAGCCCATCATCATATCAACGCGCAAGGCATTTTTGAACGTCTCCCGCGTGACGATGTCGCGGGGCTTGAGATCCTCCCGGACCATCTCCACAATGCGCTGACCGGTCCATTTTGCCATGTAAGTGCGGTCGTTGTAGTACGTGGGAACGGTGCCGTTGCCCATGGGCGCAAGACCCATGACTTCCGAGAGGAACTGCATGGAGACCGCCGTACCCATACCGCAGTTGCAGCCCGGGCAGGGTCCGCAGGTATTGTTCTGCATTTCGTTGGTGATTGCATCGACGCCCAGCGCCGCGGCGCTCATGAGATCGGCAAACGCTTTGCCGTCGTCATAGCCGTTCTCGGGAGGAGCCGAGGGACCGCCGGAAATAAAGATAGCAGGGATGTTCAGGCGCATGATGGCCATCAGCATGCCGGGAACGATCTTGTCGCAGTTGGCGATGCACACGAGACCGTCCAGTGAATGCCCCTCTACGAACGCTTCAACGGAATTACAGATAATATCGCGGCTGGGCAGCGGGTAGCGCATACCCGGCGTATTTTCCGCCATGCCGTCGCACAAGGCGATCGTGTTGGACACCGCCGGGGTGCCCCCTGCCATCAGGATGCCCTCCTGCACCCAGTTGCTGATCCGGTCTAGCAGCGCATGACCGGTGAAGAGGTTGGTATAGGACCCGATGACGCCGATCAGCGGCTTGCTGACCTGTTCTTTGGTAAGTCCGCCTGCCTGCATCAGCAGTCGGGAAAGAGTGCGCTCTGTGCCGTTCTTCATAATATCGCTTCTCATAGGGTTGCTCCTTTCCGTCCATGGGACGATGTGTTATTCATTCGTGTTCTATGTATTGTATGGTTGCATCGGAGAAAATCGCGGCGGTGGTACCCGGTCCGTTATCGGAAATCAGCGCAAGTACCTCATCCCACGTTTCGCACCAGATCATCTGTTCCGGTTTGCAGAACCAGCAGGCGCTGGTATAGTCCGGATACGGCGAATAGACGATCAATCGCTTCATAAGCGGGATTCTGTCCCGGATGCCGCTGTAGGCACGACCGCCCATATCCGGCAGAAAGCCCATCGGTCCGCTTCCGAAGTGGACGCACTGTCCCGGCGTGAAGTCTACCAGCACAAGATCACCGCAGGGCGGCTGAAGCGCCATCATACCGGTGTACATGGCGATACCCGCTTCGCTCGCCTTGGCATTGGCATTGGCAATAACAACATTCTTTTGTCCGCTGAGCTTCACGCCGTACATACCGTCAGCACGCCGCACCGCCTCATAATACGCCTCCAGCGGGTCGCCCACGACAAGTTCCCACATTTCGCAGCGGGTATTGAGCAGCGCGTCGCACACGACATTTAGTCCGGACAGGCAGCAGCACGCCTCCACTTCGGAACGGAAGGAATCGTCCGACAGGTTGCCGCTTCCGGCAAGAGGATTTTTCCCTCCTGACATGGAGCTTTTGACCTTGGTAGCATGGGTTCCGTTGATCGTCTCCGCGGAGGCGATGCCCGGCATGATGATCTTTCCGCCGCCGCCGAAGCCGTTGAGCGGATGCGGCACAACGCCGCCGATGGCGATTTTCAGATCGCACGAGAGAAACTCGCGGTTGAGACTGACACGGATCCCGTTCGGCGTGAAGCCTACCTCGGCGCAATTATCATAGGGATTGTGATTAAAAACCGCGTATTCCCGGATGATCCGCTCGCCCAACTTTCGGGCAAAGTCGTTGCGGGAGTGCGCCCCGTGCAGACCCGTGCCGCAGATAAACCGGATGTGGTTTTTCGGAATACCCGCGGCGTGCAGCTCCTCCAGAACCGCTTCGGCGATTGGCTGTACCGGCGTTCCCCGGGTCAGGTCGTCAAACACAATGACGACCTGCTCCGCATTTTCTGCCAGCTCACGGATGGTTCTGCTTCCTACGGGGTGCCGGAAGCGCTCGCGGATCTGTTCGGCGGACAATGCGCTGCGCTCGTCGCCCCGCGAGGAAAGAAACTGCACATCCCAGTCGTCCGGCAGGGAGATCGTGGTTGGTTCGTCTCCATACCACCGGTTTTGCGCCAGAGTGTATTCCTGCATGAAAAGCTCCTTTCTGTTTCGGCTGCGGTAAGTGGTTCCGAACGGTTCTTTACTGTTTCTTGAACATATACCAGGAGGGCTTGTCCGCCAGAGAGCCGCGTTCGATACTGATGCCGCGGCGGCGGATCTGGATAAGTTTGGCAATACCGACGACCGGAATTCCAAGCGCGACGAGTGGCGTGTTCATAAAGGCGACCCAGTTATATGCCTTATAGAAAATCCAGTTCAGACCGAGCATACCGATGGCGGCGCCCAGAACAATGATGATGGAGCTGATAATTATCATCTTTGTCATGTCCTTCGCCTTCCAGCCTTTGAGGAAGCTGAAGTTCATGAAGCGGCGGCCGTAGCCGTTGCACATGGCGTTGGCCGTCGTCAAAACAGCAAGATCCACGATAATCACATAGATGGGACGAAGCCACTGGAGATTATATTTTTCGATGACGTACATCATCGGGACGGAATTTTTGATTGCCTCAGGCATACCGGACATGACGTTGAAGCAGACGATGATGCAGAAAAGGCCGCAGAACAGGAAAGCAAACAGGCTGGTTTTGGTGACATCCTTACGGGTCTGCAAAGGCTCATAGCACGGCAGCACCGACAGCGCCAGACCGGAGGTGAGCATCGTGAATTTCACACCGCCCCCTGCCAGCGCCACCGCCATGATAATAGCGGTGGCCGCCAGAACAATTATCTTTTTCTTCATTGGTTGGTTTATCCCTCCTGAACAAAATAGTGATAAAGTGAATTATATACTTTATCCTGTGTTTCTGCATTCCAACGCGTATATTTATCGTCTGGATAATCCGCATCCGCCACACTGGTCAACTTCCACGCGGATGTAGGAACGCCGTCCCGTACTTGCACGATTGTCGGCGCGCCGAGACGCTTTTCACCAACAGGCAGCGCATTTCCTTCGGAATCTGTGACCGTGTAATCCACCGTATACTCGTCCAGCCACACCAACAGTTCCGGGTAGCCTTCTCCTGCCGGGGTCGTCAACACTGGCACTCCCGCCGCCGCATCATAGGTATAAACATCCCGGTACTTGTCAAGTGTACAGTAATACAGACTTGTATCTGTCGCTTCGGCAGCGTCCAGCAGCTCCGGCATCAGGTTGCGGCAGTATGGGCAGGTCGGATACGCCAGCACCAATATGCCGTCTTGCAGTGTACAGGCTTCCAATGCTGTCACTCCCTGCACGTTGGCATATGCCGGAACGGTGATTGCCTGCAATGTGTGTTCCGAACCAGCAGGCTTGCCGTTATAGCTCTCATACTCTCGCTTGAGCGTCATACCTGGCGACAGCCCCCACAGGAGCACGCCGCCGGTAATGGCTGCCAGTACCGTACCTGACAGTACCTTGCGGGTCAGTTCAAACATAATCCGCCAGCTTTCCTGTTTTTTATTATTATAACATAATCAGTCCCGCAATGAAAGACCATATAAAGTCGTTGCTTGTGCTTTTTCTTATCTATACTAACTATAGACTTTATATGGGCGGGGGATGAACACCATGGATACGCAAGCACTGGTTGCCATGCGCATACAGCAATTATGTGCCGAGCATGGTTATAATCTAAATCAGCTTGCGCGTTCCTGCGGTGTTCCTCCGTCAACTGTTAAGAACATCATCCACGGTGCAAGCCATAATCCCGGCATTGTCACCATTAAGCTGCTGTGTGATGGTTTGGGCATTTCGCTCTATGATTTCTTCAACACCGACGATTTCAGGCAACACGAGCAGGAACTAAAATAAGCGCTGGACTTTCTGCGGTCACAGCGCATTATTTTTTATTCTTCAATATCTTGAAAAATAACAGACAATAAAATATCTGTATCCGCTGTATCAGGCAGCACATATGTTTTGCCGTATACGACTTTCCCATCTTTTGGCTTATGCCGGTAGGAATCTACTGCCAGAGCTTCAATTTTATCCTGCATAGCCTGCGTACACGGCACGGCTTTCAATTTCTGCGGGCGTCCAACATTGCGGCTCGCATAATATAGGTGCTGCCCCTTTTGGCGGTACTCTTGTGCTCTATCAAGACTTTTGAGAAGATAACGCAACAGCTTGCGCAAGTCTGTTATGCTTTCCAACAAATTATAGCCGTACTTTCTACTGTATGCAGGGATTTCTGCTGCTTTCCTGCCATTCATCACAATGGCTTTTGCACTGTGCGGACAGCCTTTTTCGCCGATTTTCCATTCATGCACGGCTTGTGGCGGCACATTGGCTAACAAACCATGTACATGTAATGGATTTTCTTCTTTGCTTTCGCTCGCTTCCGGAGGTTCTGGTACAAGCAGCCATTTCATATCCGTTGCTTTATATTTATTTTTGATGCTTCTCAGGCACTTAATGCACAATCCTGCCGTATCGCCGTTATATTTTGCAAGTTCTCGGCAGTCTGGTGCAACGGTAAAGGTTGCAAACCAGTCCCATTGATTGCATTGCGCAATGTCCTCAATATTTCGCTTGGCTCTTGCAATGCTTTGGGCGTGTCGCTCCTTTTCCACCGCTGCCTGTATTTCTGCATTGACAGGAGTGGCTTTCTCGCGCTTACGCTTTGTCTTGCGTGGCCTTTGCCCCTCTGCCATTACACTCACCCGCACAGACCCCGGCAATATTTTTCCACTAACTTTCACTTTATCATCTCCACTCAAAGCCGATTACATCCAAAAGTGTTACCTGTTATCTAGTGCCCAACGCTCCGTCAGTACGGAGCATTTACGGGTTGTTTCCGGGCTTCTTCACCGGCCACCATTCGGGGTGACATTCCCACAGTTCAGGGTGGTATTCAAAGAACGGCCATATAATTTTCCCGTTCTTTACCTCTAACACCGTGCAAAAGCGGTGCTCATTAACGCCATACCATTCCTGCGGATTTTCTGGATTTTCCATATTCAAACAATTCATTTCTCCCAGCTCCTTTCACTTGCTAATATTCATTATTCGGGATTCGCAAGCGCCTGCAAGTGTTTTCGCAAAAATTTTTGAAAATAAAAAAACACAGGTTATCCTCGTAGTGGTGGCATCACCAATACGGGGTAACCTGTGTTCTCTGGTTCGCTGCTCAAATTGTTGTGTTTTGGGTGCTCTTTTCCGCTTTCCCTCTTTTGTCCTAATCTGCCGTAATTTTCCCTATTCTGCCCTAACTCGGCACTTCCTCGGTGCTACTTGAGCAGAACTTGAGCAAGCGCCAAAATCAGCACAAAAAGAAAACCGCCTAGGCTGCCATAAAAGGCTTACCTAAGCGGTTTTTCTTTGGTGCACCATCGGGGACTCGAACCCAGGACCCACTGATTAAGAGTCAGTTGC